>Ga0233414_10001205_pt1 | contig 10152 bp, 10 predicted proteins | sample Na_anoxic_10_MG_FD_189020 | JGI IMG/M metagenome (GOLD analysis project Ga0233414, IMG submission 189020) | Seawater microbial communities from Saanich Inlet, British Columbia, Canada - Na_anoxic_10_MG | ecosystem: Environmental > Aquatic > Marine > Inlet | place: Canada: British Columbia...
CCGGCGCACCGGCAATGGGGATGTTGAGCCCTTTTCGAATCCTGATCCGCATTCGGGGTGGCGGCAGTCTATCCCAAAACCGGGGACTAGTGGGCAGGTGCTGGGACGGGATGGCGCGAACATTGCGCCCCACGCGATGGAAGACGCAAGAGATGCGCCTAGGTTGGAGGTGTTCAAGTCATGTAAACGTGGTACCAATTCGTCATGCGTTGGATTGTCTGCATTTGCATCATGGCCGCATTGGGGAGCTGCAAGGAAGAGGTCTATTTCATTCCCGGAAGCGCAACGCTGCCGGACTGCAACGACACCCCCGTCACCGATCTGAACGGCACCCTGTGGTTCGACCAAGGGACGGTGACCATTGTCACCGAGGGTTGCACCGATGCGGCGCCGGACGACACGTTCGCCTCGTGTGCCCTCAACTGGGCATTCACTCAGGACGGCAACGACGTCACCATCCTCGTCGATGAAGAGTACCGAATCGAGGGCCGGCTGTGTGGCAACCAGTTGTACCTCCGCGGAGGCTGGTGGTTGCCGGTCGAAGACGAGGACGTGGGCTTCTGCACCTACGAGGACGACTCGGCCGACGAAGTGGGCATCGAAGCGGCGGGCAACGTGCTGACGTACTCACCGTCCGACGCCCAAACCCCGGCACAGATGGCTGGCAGATTGGTCCTCCGAGGCAGCTGCGGCGCCGAGTACGACGTCACCTTCAATCCAGTGAATGACCCCTCCCTAAACTAGTGCGCGGATCTTTTCGCTCGAACACCTAGCAGGGCGATTCTTGGTAGAGATGGCCCAGCACGTCTTCGCGGGAGAGGATGCCGACGATCCTGGGGCCGTCGAGCACAGGCAGGCGGCCGACGTTGTGGGTTGTCATTTGATCGAGCGCTTCAGCGAGTGGCACGTCCGGCCCCACGGTTTGGACACGGTGCGCCATGCAGCTCTTGACCGCGAGCGAGCCTCGCCCCTCGCGTTGCGCTCGTTCGACGTCTCGGCGTGAGATCACGCCGACCAGCTTGCCGTTTTCGACGACCGGCGCGCCGGTGTGGCCCCACTCGCGGAGTGAGTGCGCCAGTTCGGACAACGGCATGTCGGGCGTCACGGTTCGGACCGGACTCGACATGAGGTCGCGGACGAACTGCGGGTGACGACAGGAGCGCTCCAACCCTTCGTGCAAACGGCTGACGACCTCATCGAGCGACGCATCGTGAACGGTGGCCGACCCTGCACCCGCGTGCCCGCCGCCGCCGAGCTCTTGAAGGATGGCACCTACAGGAACCGCGTTTGCCTGCGCCCGTCCAATGACGTGTGTCTTGCCGTTCGACAGACGATACGCACAGAACAGCGCATCGTGCGGTAAGATGCGAAACGCCTCCGTCGATACGCGGGCGAGGCTCGCCGGCACCTCATCGGTCTGCAAGGCGGCGACGCCAATCGACGGGCCAAACCGTGGGGCATCGCGCACCGCGTCGAGCAAGCGCACGAGCAGCTCCCGCTCCAAGGCGTCCAGCGGCGGCCGCAAGAATCGCTGGAGAAGGCCTGGTTGCGCGCCATGCCCCAGCAGCCAGGCGAGCGCCATCGCGTCCCTCGAGCTCGAACGGGCATATACGAGCGACCCCGTATCCTCATGAATGCCGAGCGAAAATAACGTGGCTTCGTCGGGACTGACCTCGGAGCCGCGCGCTCGAAGCTCCTCCACCAGGAGCGTCGTCACGGACCCCACCGGTTGCACGTACTCTTCGTCGGCGTGCAGATCGTCGGGCGCAGATGGATGGTGATCCCAAACCAGAACGCGCACGCTTCGCGGGTTCGTTGCCGCGCGATCGAGCACCTCTGCAACGTGTGCCAAGCGGCCGCGCCGTCGAACGTCGGTCACCATCAACAGGTCGACCTGCGAGAGGTCGAGGTCTTGACAACGTTGCGTACGAAACCGATCGCTATGAAGCGTGAGATACTGATGCACGTTTGGTGCGAAGCCCCCGCTCAGTCCGATCACCGAACCCGGGAATAGCTTCTGCAGAGCCACACACGATGCCAGGGCGTCGAAGTCGGTGGTCTCGTGCGATGTGATCAGCTTCACGCGCCCGGTTCCAACGTCTCCTGAAGCACGCGCAGTAGATCGACGTAGCTGACGATGCCGAGCAGGTCACCGGTGTCGAGGTCCGCCACCGGAACCGCCCCCACCCGATGCAAGAGCATTAGCTCGACGACGTCCCGGACGTTGGTTTCGGGATCGACTTTGACCGGGCTGGTGTTCATGAAGTTGCCAACAGTCGCCGAACGCGCGCTCTCGACCGCGTCGATTACGTCGTCCTCGGCAGCCCCCGTGAACTCATTGAAGTCTCGGTCGCTGATGATGCCGACGAGCTCACGGCCGCGGACCACCGGAAGGTGCCGGACATCGAGCTCATACAACAGCCCCAGCGCTTCGGCGACAGACATGAGCTCGGTCGAGGTCACGGGGTTTTCGGTCATGATGTCTTTTGCAAGCACAAGCTTCTCCTCTCCCAGTCGTCCGCTACCGGGCTAGAACATAGGGAACGGCAGAGTAGGTTCCACCGCCTTGAAATCCTGAATGATCTTTAGCGTGGTGACCACCGCTATTAGCGAACAAAGATTCGCCGCGACGAGGCTCCACCCCATGAGACGCAACCGGCGGGCGGTCGGCTGAAGGGCAGCCAGCACGAGGACCACGACCGCCACCGGCACCGCCGCAGCAAGCACCCAAAGACCCACCCGGGACCCGTAAGGCGCTGCCACCCCGACGGCGATGACCGCCAGAGACACCAAAACCAGCAACGCGCGCTTGAAGCGCACACGCGCGAGCTCTTCGTCGGTCTTGGCTTTGGTTCGCGCGACCGTCAGCCGCACTACCGCCGTCCCCAAAAGGGAGGTCACGAGCCAAATCAGCGCCACCGCGAGCGTGGAGGTCAGGCCCAAGCCCGCGGAAAGACCAAGGGGAATGGCGATCGAAGAGAGCGTTGCCGCTGCAAGCCCTTCGCCCACCATGCTCCGTTCGAGCCCCTGAATCGCCAGCATCACCAGCGCCGCACCGAGCACGAGCGGCACCACGACCGCGTACTGAACGACCGTGGGTGCGAGTACGAGCCCGGCAACCCCGGCGCCGAGCGCGACCAGGCCGAATATCAGGAGCGCGCGTCTGGCACGGTCGCTCTCCTCGCGCTTCGTTCGCGTGCCCCGCTGTCCGAACAACACGAGAAGTGGTTCATTCGCCAGGAAAGCGGCGATGGCGCCAATGGCCAGGAGCCAGGTCGAGGTCGTTGGCGAGCCACCGAGAAATACGGTGACGATTGGGAACAGAAGCTCCGCGTAGGCGCCGTGCTCGCGGGGTACCATTTTGCGTTGTGCGGTGCCCATGGGTTCTTGGGAATAGCACCCACTGGGACGCGATCCATCGCATTTTCTGCACGGCCAGAAGCTCGACGCGCAATATGTGCGTATTCGGGTATAAGTAGACTCGCGATGTCCTGCTGTGCCGGTTACGAGGTGACCGATTCCATGTTCGACCCTAGGGAGAGCATATGTGGACGGCCGTAATTGCCGGGGCAGCCGCAGGCCTCGCGTCGGTTCCGCATTGCACGGCCATGTGCGGGCCACTGGCTGCATACGCGTGCAGTGGGCGGCCCGGTGCGACCGGGCAAGGCCGCTACCAGCTCGGGCGCTTCATTAGCTACTCAGCGCTCGGCGCGGTTGCCGGGACGATCGGCGGCGCGACCGCGGTGAGTCTGCCGCATGCCTGGGGCAGCGCGCTGCTGAGTTGGTCGCTGGCCCTCGGTCTCGGTCTCGCGGCGGTTCGTCTGTGGCGGCAGCCCAACCAGCCGCTCGTGACCCTGCGAACCAAGGAGAGTGATCCGAAGCCATCCATCATGTCCCGCACGATTGGGGGACTAGGGCGGCATCCGTTCTTCGTGGGCCTCGGCACCGCCCTGCTTCCGTGCGGCGCACTGGCCGCGGCAGTGCTGATCGCCGCGTCCACTGGCTCCACTGCGCTCGGGTCACTGAGCATGCTCGCGTTCGCCGTGGTGAGCGGTGTTGGCTTGGTGGCGGCAACCTGGGTCTTCGAACGGTTCGCCCGACGCCCGAGGCCCGGTACGGCGCGGATCCTCGCCGCGGTCCTTGCGCTCGGCTCGATCCTGTTCGTGATTCGGCCCGTCCACGCCCTGCGCACCGGCGACACATCATCGTGCCACGCACCTGCAGGCGACTCGGGGGGCCACGACGCACACCAGCACCATTCCCACTCGCCGTGACCACCCCTCAGCCAGCTGTTAGCGATGTTCCTCGGCCGCAGTCTCTGCCTTCGGGGTCTCGCTGCGATCACTGTGCGCAACCTTTACTCAATGACGCCTTTGCGCCGTACTGCTGCCGGGGTTGTCGCGCGGTCCATGGAATCCTCACGAAAGCCGGCCTCACCCGCTACTATGAGCTGCGACGCGGCCCTGGACTTCCGCCCGCGGACCTCGAGTCCCGCCGAATCGACCACAAGTGGCTGGAGTTGATCGAAGAGGAACGGGCCGGAGAAGGCGGCGTCACCCGCGTCGACCTGGATATTCAGGGCATTCACTGCGCCGCTTGCGTATGGCTGATCGAGGAGCTTTTCCGGCGACACGGCGGTGCGCGAGCAGGCATCATGTCGATCAATCCAGCGCTCGGCCGAGTCGATCTCCGCATCTCGCCTGACTTCGCCCTCACGGACTGGGTCGACTCCATCGAGGACCTCGGATACTTGCTGGGCCCCGCCAGAGCCATGGGCGCGAGGCCTTCCGACGACTTGCTGTTGCGAGTCGGAATCTGCGCGGCCCTGGCGGGCAACGTGATGCTGTTCGCCGCCGCAATCTACCTCGGCCTGCGCGAAGGTCCGATCTACGAGCTCCTCAATCAGCTGAGCTACGCCGCGGGCGTCCTCGCCGTCCTCATCGGTGGCTCGGTGTTCATCGGGTCCGCCGTGCGGGCAATTCGAAAGCGGGTCCTTCACCTCGACGTTCCGATCGCATTGGGAATCGTGCTGGCCTTTACGGGTTCAACCTACTCCTTCTTTTTCGCAGCGGGGCATGCGGCCTACATCGATACCCTCACCGTGTTCGTCGCCTTGATGCTGGCAGGCCGTTGGCTTCAACAGCGCATGCTCGAGCGCAATCGCGCCCAGCTTCTGGCGGACGACGGGACCGAGAGCCTGCTCACGCGCGAGCTCAAAGACGGGGTCGTGCGGATCGTACACTGCATTGGCGTCGAGAAAGGGGACCGGCTGCTGATCGCCCCCGGAGACCTCGTGCCGGTGGAGCTCGTCGTCCTCGACCAGGCGGCAAGTTGCTCTCTCGACTGGATCGACGGCGAAAGCCGGCCGCGCCGCTTCGAAAGCGGGGACGCCGTGCCCGCCGGAGCGTTCAACGTCGGCACGCATGCCTTCTCCGGCATCGCGAACACCAACTTCGCCGCTTCGTCGTTAGTGGGACTGCTCGGCAGCGACCCGGCCTCGAAAGGCGATGGTCCCTTGGCCACGCGTTGGTGGTCGCAGCTCTCACGATACTACGTCATCGGCGTCGTCGCGCTCGCCACCACCGGCGTCAGCTACTGGTGGTGGCGAACGGGAGAGCCACTCAGGGCCATCGAAGTAGGTACGGCGGTATTGGTGGTCACCTGTCCGTGCGCATTCGGGATCGCCGCACCGCTCGCTTACGAGCTCGTGCTCACGCAATTGCGTCGCGCCGGTATCTTTGTACGCGTGGGCGACTTCCTGGACCGTGTGCGTACGATGACGCGCGTCGTCTTCGACAAGACCGGCACGCTCACCACCGGCATGCTCGAGCTGGTCAACCCAGCCGCGCTCGACACGCTGTCGGCCCACGAGATCACCCTCCTCTACAGCATGGCCGCCCGCAGCGCCCACCCGAAGAGCGTGGCGGTCCGGCGCGCCCTCGAAGGGCACCCAGCCGCACGCTTCAGCGAGCTCGAGGTCGAGGAGCAGACGGGCTACGGAACGAGCGCCGAAGATCGCGGGCGGCGATACAGACTGGGTGCCCCTGGCTGGGCTGCCCCGGGAGCGACTGAGGATGGTGACGTCGTGTTTTCGGCCGACGGCGAAATCCTCGCCGCCCTGGGCACAGACGAGCAGCTGCGCCCAGGCGCCCGCGCCGAGATCGACAGGCTGCAGAGCGACGGATACGAGCTCGCCATCCTGAGCGGCGACACCCCCTCACGCGTGGTCGCCCTCGGTGTGAGTCTCGGCATGCCCGAGGACGTGTGCATCGGAGGTCACGATCCGGAACAGAAGGCAGGCTATGTCCGAGAGCACGAGCCGGCACGGACCTTGCTCGTGGGCGACGGACTGAACGACCAGGTGGCCATGAGAGAGGCGGCCTGCTCGGGCACGCCCGCAGTGAATCGACCCTTCATGGCCTCACGATGTGACTTCTACTTCGTGTCCCCTGGCTTGCACCCGGTGGCGCAAGTTCTGCGCGCTTCTAATATGCTCGCGCACGTGGTGCGCCGCATCCTTGCGTTTGCAATTGCTTACAATTTGGTCGCCGTATCGCTCGCCATGGCAGGATTGATGCGGCCCTGGGTCGCAGCTGTGCTAATGCCGCTCAGCTCGCTTATCACGCTCGCGTACACCGTGATGATGCTGGCGCAGAAAAGGCTCCAATGGAGATCTTGATCTTACTGATTTTCGTTTGCGTGTTGCTGGTTGGCGTCGCAGTGGCGTTCTTCGCGTGGACCGTGCGGCAAGGCACCTTCGATCAGGCCGACCGACTTGCCCTGCTCCCGCTTGACGATGAAAAGCCCATGACCCCAACGACGGAGAGGGAAGAGGACGAGGATGGAAACTCAGCGGATCGTTTATAACGACAAGGTCGTTCGCCAGTTCTTGTGGGCGTCGGTGCTCTTCGGCGTCGTCGGCATGCTGGTCGGGATCATCATCGCCCTGCAGTTGGCGTTCTGGCCGGCGAACTTGCCGCCATTCTTGTCATTCGGCCGCCTGAGGCCCTTGCACACCAATGCGGTCATCTTCGCGTTCGTCGGCAACATGCTCTTCGCTGGCATCTACTACTCGACGCAGCGCTTGGTGAAGGCACGCTTAGCGTCCGACATCTTATCCGCCATGCATTTCTGGGGTTGGCAGCTGATCATCGTTGCTGCCGCCGTTAGCCTCCCACTCGGCTTCACCACGGGTAAGGAATACGCAGAGCTCGAGTGGCCGATCGACATTTCGATCGCCCTCATCTGGGTCGTATTCGCGGTCAACTTCTTCTGGACCCTCGGCAAGCGACGCGAAAAGCATTTGTACGTCGCGATTTGGTTCTACATCGCGACCGTCATCACCGTCGCTGTTCTGCACATCGTCAACAGCTTCGAGATTCCGGTCGGCGCCTTCAAGAGCTACTCGGTCTTCGCGGGCGTCCAGGACGCGCTGGTGCAGTGGTGGTACGGCCACAACGCGGTCGCCTTCTTCCTGACCACGCCGATTCTCGGCATCATGTACTACTTCCTGCCGAAGGCGGCAGAGCGGCCCGTGTTCTCGTACCGTTTGTCGATCGTCCACTTCTGGGGCCTGGTTTTTCTCTACATCTGGGCCGGTCCTCACCATTTGCTCTACACCGCCCTGCCCGACTGGGCGCAGAGCCTCGGCATGGTCTTTAGCTTGATGCTGTGGGCGCCGAGCTGGGGCGGCATGCTGAACGGCCTGCTGACCCTCCGAGGGGCCTGGGACAAGCTACGCGTTGATCCCGTCCTGAAGTTCTTCGCAGCCGGCGTGACCTTCTACGGCATGAGCACTTTCGAGGGCCCGCTCCTCAGCATCAAGAGCGTAAGTGGCCTAGCGCACTACACGGACTGGATCATCGGTCACGTCCATGCAGGCGGCCTGGGCTGGAACGGCCTCATGGCAGCCGGCATGTTCTACTGGCTGGTTCCCAGGCTGTACGGAACGAAGCTCCACTCCCGAGGAGCCGCGAACTTCCACTTCTGGATCGCGACGGTCGGCATCCTTCTCTACGTCATCTCGATGTGGGTTGCGGGGATCACGCAGGGCCTGATGTGGCGCGCGGTCAGTGAGACCGGCGGGCTTCTCTACCCGAACTTCGTCGAGACCCTCCTCGCCATCAAGCCGATGTACTGGGCGCGACTCACCGGCGGCCTCCTCTACCTCGGGGGCTTCCTCCTGATGGCCTGGAACCTCATCAAGACCGCCAAGAGCGGTGCCGCAGTGGACGGCGAGATCGAGGTAGCCGTCGTGACCGAACCGCGTGACCGCGACATCCCCTGGCCGAAGCTTCTCTTCGGTCAGCCCGTCATGGCTTCGATCATCGTGATGTCGCTCCTCTTCGGAATGGCATTGTTCGACGGCTTCATGAGCACCGTGCTTGCCATCGCCGCCGTCATGTGGGGCGTGGCGGCCATTGCCGTTTCGATGCGCAGTCGCGGCGACGAGAAGGTCTCGTGGCACCACGCGCTCGAAGGGCGCGCGGGCGTGTTCACCGTGTTGGTGGTCATTGGCGTGTTGGTTGGTGGTGTCGCCGAGATCATTCCCATGGTCATCGCGGTGCCCGAATCGATTCGCACCACCAAGAACGTCCCGTACACGCCTCTCGAGCTCGAAGGCCGCGACGTTTTCCTCCGGGAAGGTTGCTACACCTGCCACTCGCAGATGATTCGACCGTTCACTTGGGAAACCGCGCGCTACGGCGACGTTTCGGTGATGGATGACTCGATCTTCGATCATCCCTTCCAGTGGGGCTCGCGCCGCATCGGCCCGGACCTGGCGCGCGTGGGCCGCAAGTACGCGGACGTATGGCACTACAAGCACATGATCGACCCGCGCGAGATTTCGCCGGGCTCGAACATGCCACCGTATCCACACCTCTCGAAGGAAACGATCGACTTCTCGAACACGCAGGTGAAACTGCGGGCGATGAGGAACGTCGGCGTTCCCTATCGGGCGGACCAGATTCAAACGGCCGAAGAGAACGCACGTGCGGCGGCAGCCGCCATTGCAGCGGGACTGGCCGAGAACGCGGGCGTCACCGTCTGTGACGAGCCCACCGAGGGCTGCGAGCTCGTGGTCAATAGCCGCATGGTGGCACTGATCGCGTACCTGCAGCGTTTGGGTCGCGTGCCCGAGGGCGAGTCCCTGGCCGCCGCGGAGACGAAGGAGGCGGGACAATGAGACGGTTCGCTTCCGAGTTCTTCGAACAGAGCCCTGTGCTCCTCTATCCGGTGATCGCGCTGGTTCTGTTCTTCATCGTGTTTCTAGTCGTGCTCATCCGTGTGATGCGGATGAAGGCATCCGAGGCGGATCTCTGCGCACGCATTCCGCTCGAAGAGGAGTTGGAGGTACCCCATGAGTGAGGCCAAGCGAACCGACGAAATTCAAGGCGAGATCCTCCACGTCTACGACGACATCGAGGAAGCCGATAACAATCTCCCGACCTGGTGGCTACTCACCTTCTACGGAGCGGTCGTCTTCGGGCTGGTCTACTGGTTCTACTTTCACGAGTACGCCATCGGACAGCTGCAACCGCAGAAGTACGCCGAGGCGGTCGCGGCGGCGGAGGCGGAGCGGAGCATCGTCACCGATGAGTCGCTCGAGGCGCTCGCGGCCGACGAGAGCGCGGTGGCAGCGGGTCAGGAGATCTTCATGGCCCAGTGCTTCGCTTGCCACGACGCCAAGGGGCAGGGCCGGGAGGGGCTCGGGCCAAACCTGACCGACAAGTACTGGGTACACGGCGGCGCGCCCATCGACATTCACGCGACCGTGACCAACGGCGTGGCTGCCAAGGGCATGCCACCTTGGACTCCGATTCTCGGAGAAACCGGCGTCAATCAAGTGGTCGCGTACATCCTCACGATCCGCAACACCGAAGTCCCAGGCAAGGCCCCCGAGGGCGAGGTCTGGGAACCCTGAGGGACGCTGGCGGGCGACGCGGCTGGCCTTAGAAACACCGACGACGAACCATGACCACCAAGCTGCCGATCGTAGAAGAACCGGCGAGCTCTCTTCGCTCGGATGGCACCCGTAATTACGTCCACCCAGCCGACGTCTCGGGGCGCTTCACGCGGATCCGCAATCTCGTCTTCACGGTCCTGATCGCGATCTACGTCGTCCTGCCGTTCTTGAAGGTGGGTGGGCAT
>Ga0233414_10001206_pt1 | contig 10144 bp, 14 predicted proteins | sample Na_anoxic_10_MG_FD_189020 | JGI IMG/M metagenome (GOLD analysis project Ga0233414, IMG submission 189020) | Seawater microbial communities from Saanich Inlet, British Columbia, Canada - Na_anoxic_10_MG | ecosystem: Environmental > Aquatic > Marine > Inlet | place: Canada: British Columbia...
AGGGTATTGTTACTCTCTTTAGCTCACGCAAGCGTAAGCACTATGGTAAGGCTATTAAAGCCATCGTGCCTATGGATAAGAATGTGGACTTTGGTGGGGCTGTTGGCAGCATCGCTTCAGCACTTGGGATGTCACACTCGTCTGCTACTTCGGAAGCAGCGTTTGTTGAAGAGGAAGAGTGGGAAGAAGAAGAAGAAAATGTGATCTGATTGTAAACAAAAAAAACAATACATTACTATAATAGGAAGGCATCTGTCTTAGGTGCCTTCCTATTTTTATACCATGAGTAACAAACTAAAAATACTTTGTGTCCCTGCTAACGAGGGTGGCTGTGCATACTATAGAATCATTTCCCCGATGAAGAAGCTTGAGGAGCTTTACGGGGACAGAGTTGAGATCAGGTGGAACAAGAACCCACTTGGCATTGACGAGAAGAACGGTAAGTGGAAACAGGATTGGGACTTCGCTGATATGAAGTGGGCTGACATCGTGTTCACCCAGAACCTATCCAACTTCGGTGGAAACTATACGGCAAGAATTGTTGGGAAGGCTAAAGAATTCGGCAAGTTCGTTCACTATGATACGGATGATCTGCTGACCAATATTTACGAGGGGCATAGGCTTTACAATGTGTACAAAGAGAAGGGGTTGGAGGAGATCACTAAGTTCATCTACTCTCACTCTGACCTCGTTACAGTAACACAGAGGAAGTTTGCTGAGAGAGTTAAACCTTTTATGGGCCAAGGTAATACGCTTGCTATTGTAAAAAATAGCATTGATTACAATTTACCTTGTTGGAATATGCCTAAGATGGCTCCTCCCAAGAAGAAGTACACTCGCTTCGGTTGGGTAGGAGGTATTCACCATGAGCAGGACTTGAGGTATTTCTCTGGTGTTCCTCACATGGTTAATGGTAGGGCTGGTAGAGAGAATATCTGCTGGGACTTCTTTGGGCACCCACCTCCCAACACTCCCAAAGGAGACTGGCAGTATGATGTCTGGAAAAAGTACAGAGAGATTATCCTTAGAGGATTCAAGGGAGGTAAGAACTGGAATATTCACTATGCCCAGCAACCTGACCGTTATGGACAAATGTTCACAATTATGGATGTTGCCCTTGCTCCTCTAGAGATGAATGCTTTCAATGATTCTAAATCAGAGATTAAGGTAGCAGAGTGTGGAAGGTACAAAATCCCCCTGGTAGCATCGAATGTAGGTAGCTACGATGAGTGGATTGTGGATGGTGAGACTGGGTTCTTGATTGATCACACAAAGCCTATTACTGAGTGGGTACGAGTCCTCTCAAAATGCGCTAAGGATCCAGGGCTCGTTAAGCGTATGGGTGAGAACCTTCACAAGATTACGGAAGAAAACTTTGACATGAACAAGGTTGCTATCCAAAGGCTTAACTTGTACGAGGAGTTGATGAGTGTCAAAGTCCAAGGTTAAACTAGTAAGCACTTGGACCCGTCCTGGGGGCGGGACTGTGGCTCATATAAATCTAACTAATTTGTTAAATGACAATGGGTATGATTGCACCTTTTACGGACCTCATGCTTGGCACTTAGATAAGTGTAAATCAGATTCTTTGGATAAGTGCATTTTAGGGCCTGACGATATTTTGATTAGTCACTTCATTAAGGTTCCTGCTGAAGTTAAAGTTAAGAAGCATATTCTGTACTGTCATGAAAAAGAGATCTTTCCACTTAAGCAGGTTCCTCTGGCGCAGTACGATTTAATCGTATTCGTAAGTAATCTTCAAAAGGAGTGGCAGGGGGTTGATCACCCCTCTGTAATTATCCCACCCGCAGTCAATAAGGTAGAATGGCAGAATCCCAATAATGAAGTCGCAGGGGTGATAGGCAGCATTGATTATAACAAGCAAACTCACAAATCTATCAAAAGAGCGTTGAAAGATGGTTATAAGAAAGTATTTCTTTTTGGGGAGATTAACGATACCCCCTATTATAATAAGACGGTGATTAAATCAGTAAGGAGAGGCAAGGCTGTTGTAAAGGGCCATGAGGACGATCCTGCGGCCATGTATGGGCAAGTAAGCGAAGTCTACCATTCCTCCCTTAGTGAGACTTACGGGCTCGTAGAGGCTGAGTGTAGGCTCTCTGGGATCCCATTCAATGGGACCAGTAATGGACAAGCTATTTTGGAAAAAGAGGAGATTCTAGAAAGATGGAAAAAGGTATTACTGTAGTACTCAACTGTTATAAAAGACCCGAGTACTTAAAAGAGCAGCTAGATGCTATTAGAAAGCAGACTGAGGCCCCTGTTCAAGTGTGGCTGTGGGTTAATGCTTGTAAAGAGAACAAGAAGTTCAATCCCTATAATTTAGGATTAGACAAAGTTTTCAAATCTGATACAAATTGCAAATATCACGGTAGGTTCGCACTTGCTCTTTTAGCTCAGACTGAGTATGTTGCTTTTTTTGATGATGACACTATTCCAGGGGATATGTGGTTTGAGAATTGTTTAAATACGATGAAGGAGACTCCTGGGATTTTGGGAGGAGCAGGATGTATACTACATAGTCGCTATTATGTTCAACACCAGAGAATGGGTTGGCCTGTTAAAAATCCCATAACTATGCGGGTTGATTTGGTTGGTCATGCTTGGTTTATGAAGAGAGAACACTTAAATTATATGTGGTGTGAGACTCCATTTACTTTAGAAAACGGAGAGGACATTCAACTATCATATCTTGCAAAGAAATATGGAGATGTAAACACTTACTGTCCTCCTCATCCAGAAGAACAACCCCGTCTTCACAGTTCGTTGAAACCAGAAGAATATGGTAATGATACTAAAGCTTCGTCTAACGGATCACTTATGCCGATTCCTGAATTCTATGCCCAACGAGATGCTTGTATTTCTCATGGTATTGATAACGGATGGATTACAGTAATAGGTATACAATGATTGGATTATTTTACGGAACTAGACCAGAATACATTAAGATCTCTCCCCTTATAAAGGAGTTTAAGGAGAGGGGTGTTGAGCATACTTTATTTCAAGTCCAACAACACAAAACCTTATTAGAGGGGTGTGATTATGATTTTATAATCCCCGTCTCTGAGTCAAGGAATAGGTTAAATAGCATTACTATTTCTATCTTACTATACCCCCTCCCCACAAACCTAGACCGTGTTTTAGTACAGGGGGACACTACTACTGCTATGGCTGTAGCCTTGAATGCTTTTAATAACCAAATCCCAGTTATTCATTTAGAGGCTGGACTACGAACCTACAATAAAGAAAACCCCTACCCAGAAGAAGTTAACAGGCGAATAATTAGCAGTTTAGCATCCACTCATTATTGTCCTACGGTAATGGATGCAAACCACCTTTTTATGGAGGGGTACGGTAGTGATAAGGTAGTTATAACTGGAAATACAGTACTTGATACATTACGCGATATAACCCCATCTAAAGGTAATGAGGTTTTAGTAACCCTACACAGGAGAGAGAATCAGCAAGACTTAGTTTCTTGGTTTGGAGCAATAGAATCATTAGCTATAAATTTTCCTGAGTACTCCTTTGTGTTTCCTATGCACCCAAGCCCCACCGTTCAAGAACATAAAAATATCTTTAAGAGTGTGACAGTATGTGACCCCATCCCGTTTGATGAAATGAAGGAGAGACTTGCTGCCTGTGCTTTAACTATAACAGATAGTGGAGGCATTCAAGAAGAGTGCAGCTTCTTTAAGAAGGTTTGCTTTGTATGTAGGGAAGTAACTGAGCGACCTAGTGAGGGTGGAATCCTGTGCCCAACGCCAGAGAAATTAATTGAGGAGTTTACAATAAATCATAATCTTGAGGTAACTGAGGATTGTCCATTTGGAGACGGATATGCAGCAAAAAAAATCACAGAAAGTATTTTCGAAAGAGTTTGATAAGTTTTTAAATCTCCTCAGGTCTGAGGAGAACTTTGCTTTTTCTAGATTCTCCGATGGGGAGTTATTTATGCTAAAGGGTGAGAGGCTCGTTTTAGCAGAAAACAACTATATTACAGGAGATATAAAAGGTCAGGGGGTCTACCCCAAAGAGGAGCAGAAAGACTTTGATCCTGAGAGAGATAAATTCTACCAAGAGAAGTTAATTGAAGCTTTACAGTATAGGAAGAAAAACTATTACAAGGGATTAACTGGGTTAGTTGATGAAGATATTGCAGGGCAGGGATCCTTTCAATTTCAGTTGGATTTATGTGGTGATGGTGACGAGGAACATCTTAGTTACTCTAATGTTTTTATTAATAATAACTATCCTAGATTTATTGAAGAACTAATGCCTATTCTTTCTAAAAAAGAAATCGTATTTATTGCTAATGAAGCGGTTAGCTTTGATAAACTACCGCTTAATGTAATTAAGCATTTTAAAGTTGGAAGTAATTGTATTATTAATGACTACAACTTAGTAGAAGATATCAAAGTATGGATAAAGGAAAACAATATCAAGAACAAAGTGTTTTTATTTTCTGCCTCAACTCTTAGTAATTATATTATTCATGAATGCTTTAAGGAGTGTGATGACAATACTTACATGGACATAGGAACTTGTTTAAGTCCTTGGTTGGGATTAGAGGGGTGGAAGCATACTAGAGCTTATCTACAACATTGGGTTTTAGGAATGCCTAACAAGTATGGAACACAGGAGGATGTATGGAGTTAGTGCCTATTACAGAAGATTACTATGATTTTGTGCGAATATTACGGATGCACCCGAAGACTCGTTCGGGGTTTATTGAGGAGGCGCAAATAACCGAGGATTCTCAAGAGAAATATATGAGTAAGCATGGGAAAGATTACTATGTTTGTCTATTATATGAAGGGACTGACTTCTGTTGTCCTGTAGGGTACATCGGCGTAATTGACGAGGACATCCGATTATGTACAGCCCCCTCTCATCAAGGTTTAGGCATTGGAAAGTTTATGCTGCAACAAATTAAAACCCTTTATCCTCATGCGACAGGTAAGATAAAAAAGAACAACCTCGCCAGTCAAGTAATATTTGATAGTTGTAAGATTGATTATAAACTGATATGAAAACTATTAAACACAATCCATATAACATAGTAAAGATGTTTGAAGAGGAAGTGGCTCAGTATACAGGAGCCCCATTCGCTGTAGCTGTAGATAGCTGCACTAATGCCTTATTTTTGTGTTGTAAATATCACAAGGTTATTGAGGTGACAATTCCCAAGAGAACATACCTATCTGTTCCCATGTCTATTATCCACTCTGGAGGTGAGGTTGTGTTTGAAGACAGAGATTGGTCTGGTGCTTACCAACTTAAGCCATACCCCATTTATGACGCAGCAAAAAGATTAACCTCTGGGATGTATATCCCCAAGACATCTATGTGCTTATCTTTTCATATAAAGAAAACTCTGGCTATTGGCAAGGGGGGTATGATATTGACCGATGATTATAAGATGGTAGAATGGTTGAAGAAAGCTCGTTACGAGGGGCGTTCTGAAGTGAACTATAAAGAAGATAATATTGATATGTTGGGGTGGAATATGTACATGACTCCACAACAAGCATCTCATGGGTTGGCTCTAATGCAAAACTACCCAGAGCATATGGAAGATCTTGGTGAGAATAATGGATACCGAGATTTAACGACTAATACAGTATTTAAGGAGTGTAAAGTTTTATGAAAGTTGCTCTATGCCTACATGGCTATTTTAATTCGTTTACCGATTCAACTTCTAAAGGCGAAGATGGATTTAAACATTTGCAAGAGCATGTGTTTTCTAAGTGTGATCCTGATGTATATATTCACTCTTGGGATTTGCAAAACAAAGATATAATTTTAGATCTGTATAAGGATTATATTGTAGACTCTCATTTTGAGGAACCGATTGATTTCAGCGATCAAGTTAAAGAGAATAACCTACATCTGTTACCCAAAACTCCAGGGTATGTCCCACCAGAGACTATATTTTCTCACATGTACTCAATTCAAAAGTCTTTTGAGTTTCAAGAGCTAAAGGACAGAGATTATGATGTCGTAATTAAGTCTAGGTTCGATGTCGGCAGAATTAATCGAAACTCTACTGGCCCAGGGAGTACTAACCCCTACCCTGTCCAATGTATAAACTTTGATCCTTCTTTGCCTATGGACAAGTTATACATGGCTAATTGGCAAGCTGAGTATCTAAAGAACGAAGGCCCAGCGGATATGTGGTTTTACTCAAGCAAGGAAAAAATGCTGAAGTTCTCAAATATCTACTCTATAATAAAAAGAGACATGGTGGTTGATCCAAATACTCATACTTCTGATTTCCTTCATTGGGCTGGAACTCTAAGTAACGGGATGATAAATACGATAAAAACCTTTAAATGGTTTTTCATTAAAACAAATCTTTGGGAAAACAAAGGACTACTTGAAACTACTTGGGAATGAAGAAACTAATACTATTTGATTTGGACGGTGTTTTAACAGATACTAAGGAAGTTCACTATAACGCTTTAAACGAAGCTTTAGCTTTGGTTGATTCTAAATATGTGATATCATATGAAGAACATCTTGAAAGATTTGATGGACTTAAAACTCATACGAAGCTACAAATGCTGACTGATGAGAGGGGACTTCCTCCTGCTTTGCACACGCAGGTGTATGAAAACAAGCAGGAAACAACAATTCAGGAGTTTTCTAAGTTAAAGGTAGACGAAGATAAGGTTTTCCTCCTAAAAACTCTTCGTGAGCAGGGATACGAAATTGGTTGCTGCACTAATTGTATTAGAAGAACTGCTATGGTGGCTTTGTCCAAAATTGGAGTTCTTGAGTTTTTAGATTATATTCTTACCAATGATGATGTGGTAAACGCCAAACCCCACCCAGAGATTTACTGGAAGGCTATTTCCGAAGCTAAGGTTCTACCAGAAGAAACACTAATTGTAGAGGACTCCCCACAAGGACTTCTCTCGGCCATCCGATCCAAGGCAGATGTCCTTAGAGTGGACAATGCTTCAGATCTAACTCTTGACAAAATACAAAACAAACTTATGAATCAGGATAAATTAATTAACAAGTGGAATGATAAAAATCTAAATGTTTTGGTCCCCATGGCAGGTGCAGGATCTAGATTTGCTAAAGCAGGTTACTCGTTTCCAAAACCTCTGATTGATATCAAAGGTAAACCAATGATTCAAGTTGTTTCCGATAGTCTAAGACTTGAGGCTAACTTTATTTATGTCGTTCAAAAAGAACATAGAAGTAAATACAATCTTGATACCCTACTAAACATGATCTCCCCAAGGTGTACCATCGTTGAGGTTTCCAGTTTGACTGAGGGTGCCGCTTGTACAACTCTACTAGCAAAGGAGTTTATTGATAATGATTCACCCCTCATTATCAGCAACTCAGATCAGTTAGTTGATTGGGACAGTTTGGAGTTCATGTATAAGATGAAGAGCAAGGAGTTTGATGGAGGGATTATTTGCTTCAATGCCACTCACCCAAAATGGTCTTTTGCCAAGACTGATGATCAGGGGCTGATCGTAGAAGTAGCTGAGAAAAATCCCATCTCAAACAACGCTACCGCAGGAATCTATTACTGGAAACACGGTGCTGATTATGTGAAGTACGCCGAACAGATGATTGAGAAAGATATTCGTATCAACAATGAGTTTTATGTTTGTCCCGTATATAATGAAGCTATTGGAGACGGCAAAAAGATTGATTGCTACAAAGTAGATTCTTCGGATATGTGGGGACTTGGAACTCCTGAAGATCTTGAATACTTTCTTTTGAACTACGGAAAAAAATAATGTCTACCTACTCATTTCTAGACTCTAGTAAGAAATTATTTGAAGATACACATACTGCTATGACTGTAGATAATCATAAGCAGCATGATGTTGAGCCAAACTATTGGGAGCATATAATAAAACATGTTTCTAAAAATGCAGAATATTGGCAAGGAAAACGAGCTTTGGATTTTGGTTGTGGTTGCGGAAGAAATATAAAGAATCTTTTAGATCACTCAAACTTTGATCAAGTTGATGGGGTAGATATTTCCTCACAGAACGCAGAATATGCAAAACGGTATGCGCTTCAGCACCATCCAAAAGCCAAGGTTCATACCTGGGAAAATGACGGAAAGACTCTGGATCCTTGCGATAACAATACTTATGATTTTATCATGTCACATCAAGTCATTCAGCACATAGGAAACTATGACATAAGATTATCCTTATTGAAAGACATGCACAGAGTTTTGAATACGGGGGGAATGATTTGTCTGCATTATATGTCAATGGATGGATCTACTTATTACGAGTCTGGTGATTCATTAAAAAATATGATAGTGGAAGATCCCAATTACATAATTAAGGATTTAGAACTTATAGGCTTCACAGAGGTTGAGTATGTTCAGTCTAAAGATCACTATCTTAAAAGAGACGAGTATTATTTCACTGCTGTAAAATGAAGTTTATATTTTATTCACACAAGGAATACTCCGATATCTGGCCCATCATGTTTGGTCAGGCAGAGAAGTATTTGAAGCAATACGATAAAGTGCTATTTACCAATGATGGAACCGCGCCTGACGATTGGGATGTTCTATATTACGAGGAATCATTACCTTATCAGCAGCGAGTATTGTCCTGCCTTAATAAGTTAGATGATGAGGTAGTGGTGTTTCACCATGAGGATATGTTTCTCAACGCTGCCCCTAACCACAAAACTCTTAAGTACTTTGCTAATATAGTCGAAAGTGGTAAAGTCTCCTTTATTAAGCTTCTGCGGGGTGGCTATGTAGATGTGTTAGCAGAGTCTGAATATCCTGGTCTGGTTATCAGCCCACAGAATATGGTGTTTTCTATTCAACCAACTATCTGCAAGAAAAAGAATCTAGAAACTATGTATCGTGAAACCCCTGGGGGTTCCATCTGGGATTTCGAGTCTAACACCTTCAAGACAACTACGAAAGAAAACTTTACAGGCTGCATGGCATTCGAAAGTGGCGATAAAAAGCGAGGTATGCATCACTACGATTCTAGTGCATACCCTTACATTGCTACAGGGGTAGTCAAAGGAAAGTGGTACACTTCGGACTATCCTGAGATGCGATCTTTACTAAATGAGTACGAAATAGACAGTAGTGTAAGAGGTGAAGTATGATTCACACCATAGCCCATAGAGGCAACACGAAAGGTAAGACTGAGTGCGAGAATCGCCCTGTCTATCTTAGCAATGCAGCCAAGGATCATTTCGTAGAGGTGGATGTCTGGTATGTCAATGGCGAGATTTTCTTAGGTCATGATGAGCCTACTTACAAGGTCTCGATTGATTTTCTAAAGAATGATAAGTTCTTCTGTCATGCAAAGAACATTGAAGCACTACACAGGATGTTAGAAGATCCAGAAATTCATTGCTTCTGGCATGAGGGGGATCAATACACTATTACTTCAAGAGGGTTTGTTTGGAAATACCCCGAAATATATTTTGAGGGAAATCTTTGGGGCATTTGCTCTGACTGTCTATAATAAACCATATGAGCGAATATTACCATTTTGATGTGTACCAGTATAAATCACAAGAGACAGCAATATACCCTGATAAGGGAGACAATCTCTACTACCCAGCCTTAGGTCTTGCAGGAGAAGCAGGAGAGGTCTGTGAGAAGATCAAGAAGATCATGCGAGACAAGATGGGGGTTGTAACTAAAGAAGATGCTGTAGAGCTTAGTAAGGAGCTTGGGGATGTTCTCTGGTATATCTCTGCCTTAGCTTCTGAACTTGATGTGTCTCTTTCTACCATAGTTGAAGATAACTTAGAGAAGCTTAAAAGTAGACAAGAGCGCGGAGAGTTACAAGGATCAGGAGATAATCGCTGATGCCTTTATACGAATACGAATGTACGGACTGCTCAGGTAGGTTTGAAACCTTTGAAACAATGACGGAGAACGCTAGTTCCCCTGTTCCGCATTGTCCCAAGTGTGACCCTGAGCAAGATAAAGAGACAACACTCTTTCGTTACATGGGAGGCAACCCACCATCATTTAAAATTGAGGGTGGTGGAGTCCACAATCCAGGCTGGCATTAACAACCAAAAAGTCAAGGATTAACGCACTACCAAAAAGTCAACACATCTATAATAGTGTATGGATAACGCAGTATTA
>Ga0233414_10001209_pt1 | contig 10125 bp, 10 predicted proteins | sample Na_anoxic_10_MG_FD_189020 | JGI IMG/M metagenome (GOLD analysis project Ga0233414, IMG submission 189020) | Seawater microbial communities from Saanich Inlet, British Columbia, Canada - Na_anoxic_10_MG | ecosystem: Environmental > Aquatic > Marine > Inlet | place: Canada: British Columbia...
GCGACTTGGAACAGCTTTCTCCCGCCCCAGGCTTTGACGGGATTGCGTGCCAGCTTCCCGTACGCTTGCCAGCAGATGACGGTGCCGCCGTCGGGGTGCGGCTCGCACGTGACGACACCGAGGTGCTGTGTGCACAGACCGAACAGCGCATCGTTGGGGGCAGAGTAGGCCAACATGCGCGGCGCCTCGTACGCTTTGACGATCTCGCGAAACGGCTTGCCAAAGGCTCCTTGAATCATCCGTACGGACCCCACCTGCCCCGGTGCTTCGGCGTTGGTGTTGTCCGCCCAAGTCTTCTTTGATGCCCAAATCCACTCGCTCAGCCGATCAGAGTCCGTCACGTAGTTGAACAGCTCTTGGTGCGTGACGTCGAGATGCCTGGTGATCTCGAACAGCAACGGTTGGTCACTCAGCCGCGAGCCCGTTTCTTTGGCGAAGGTAGTGAAGTCCGAGTATGCGCCCATCGGGCGAGTCTTACCTCTCTCGAACGGAGTCAACAACCAACAACCCCAGCAACACCCCCGTCGGGGGTGTGATCATTTTGTTTCCGCTTCTGATTCGGGGCGGCGACGTCGAGCTTGACCGCGGGGCGCCAAGGGATCGCCTTCTTGGCCATTGGCCGTCACGGGGTCGCTCACGATCATCGCCGCGATTGCGGCCGTGGTGGCAATCCTGATGCAACGGACCCCAGTGCCTACTTCGCGTTCAACCAGGGCCAAGCGCAGGCCGCCAACGCCGCGAACACACCGAGCGCGATCCATAGAGCGTTCCAGTTGACTGGTATCTCCGAGCTCCCAGCGGGAACGGGTTCTGCGTTCGCGTCGAGGTACTGGTAGAGCCGATCCGTGGCCGGAGTGGAGATCGACGTTGTCCCGGCCAGTCCGCGTAGCTCATCAGCGATGGTCTTCATCTCATTCCGCGCTCCGAGCGCGTGACCGATCTTGATGCTCGTCGTGTCGCTCTCGACCATTTGTCTCATGAGGACGAGGAGCAGCGGTTCGGGAAGCCATTGGAAGATCCTGTGGCTCTTCGGTGTAATGGGAATGCCGTGCGCGCTCAGGACGCTGTATCCCTCGCGAATCGCTCGGAGCATGAGCACCAGCGCATCGCGAGTGCGCGCGAGCCGACCGGCGTCAACTCCCGCCATGTACAGGGCGTTGGCCGTGGGGCTGATCTCGGCGACGTGGGTCTTTAGCCACGCATCCATGTTCGAGCAGATCGACACAGGGAATCCAGCCGCTTTCAGGGCGTTCGCAATCGCCTCCACCCGTGGAGATCTGGTGCCGTCGAGCTCGCCGATCGTCGTGGGCTGTTCGCTCGCAGAGACGATCAGATAGCGGATGCTGTGATCACCGGCCACCGCTGCGGCACCGGGAAACCCGAGGAGCACTCGCTCGCGCCCGAGGACCTCTATCATCTCCCCAGGGCCGGCGGCGTTATTGCCGACGAACATGATGCTGGGCGTCTGCCGGTTTTGGGCCAGTATCGGCAACACTTCCGCAACGTGGTTCTTGGGCAAGACGACTAGAACGAGGTCATAGGCGTCATCAGCGTCGAGCCGATCGACGGCTCGGACGTGCACGGCGGTCTTTTTGCCCGTAACGACGTTTTCGAGCTGGATCCCATGCTCGCGGATGTCGGCCAAACGCATCTCCGTCGCCAGGATGGAGACGTCCTGTCCAGATTCTTTCAGCAGACCCGCATAGAGACTGCCGATGTTGCCCGCTCCGTAAACTAGGATTTTCATCTGTCCCCCTTTAGCGGCCCACTCGGCGTGGCTATCGCTAGCCTTGCCGAGTTGCCATCCGTCCGCCACCGCTAGGCTGTGCGCCAGTAGGAGAGGAGTGACCATTGTCAGAAGATGTACGCGAGGTTGAGCTGCAGCTGATGGTAGCTGGTTCTGTATGAGGTAGACGTCGCGCTGTTCATGCTGATGGAGTAGTTCAAGTCGAAATTGAACATGGCCAGATCCACGCTCGTGCCAAAGCGGGCAAGGGCCTGGTAGATGGCGAGGTTGTCTGCCTTGGGTTTGAGCCTGAGCGAGGACTGCCCTTCTCTCCGAACGATAATTTTCGTGTTGAAATGATTCACAAAGCCGCCGTAAACGAACCATTTGAAGTAGGGGTTCTTGTACGGGATGTAGCCGGCAAGGAGAGGGAACTCGAAGGAGTTCACCTGGGTTTCGGTTCCGCCCAAGCTCGGGTTCACACCCTCGTAGAGCCATCGGTTGAAGGAGAAGAGCGCTTCGAAGAACGCCTTGCCCCAGCGAAGGCGCGGGCCGAAGCCGACTTGGTAGCTGCCGAAGAAATCTCGCTCGCGCCCGGTTTCGAGCATGGCCACATAGGTCGTTTCGCCGACGCCGATAAAGACTTTGATGTCGAGCTTGAGTTGCGCGGCGGCGGTCGATGGAGCTGCCAGGCAACTCACCAAGACGAGAGCGAAGAGTGATGTGAGGGCGAGTTTCCTCATGACGACGATGAGTACCACGCACGGGGCTGCGGGTTGAGGACTCCTCCGCAGACGACGGAGGTTTTGACTGCCGAGGTGGGTGTTGCGGGGGGCAACCCCGGTTGGGGTTGTTTCACGGGCGATCAGCCGACAGGCGCGCGGCCCCGAGCCTTCTGCGGGTCGCGCATGTCCAGGAGAGACACACCGACGCCGTACGTCGCGAAGTGACCGGTTGGACGAATCTCGATGATGCAGTTTTCGGCGATGGTCCCGTGCTGGTCGATCAGTCGTCCCGTGAGGGTCTCGAGGAGCTTCGGATCGAGATCGCTCATCGGAAGCACACGCGCAGTGCCGCTGAAGGCGATCGTCGCATCGGGGATCTTGATCCAGGGAATGAACGGAACACGCTTTGCAATCGTCACATTGAGCGCGACGTGGGGGTTGAGCCGGATGTGCTTCGCCTTCCACGAATCCTTCGCCGCCCGGACGTATAGAACCCTGTCTATCGCGACATAGACGATGCCTGCAGAGCGGGCCCGGCCTTTGGGATTCACGTAGGACAGCACCGCGAACGAGCGCTTTTCGATCTCTTTCCAAACGAGGCCCGAGCCAATGGGAGCTGGCATGGGGGGAGTCGTAGATCTGCGTCGGATCCTGTCAAGCAGAGCCGTCGCTCAGGTACCGAGCTCGTCGCTGATCGCTCTGAGCCCATAGTGCTTGGGGCGCCGGACGAGATAAGGTCCAAAGGCGCTTATCGGTCCACGTCATCTCGGGTTTCGTGACATCTCGCCTTTCTGGTCAACGTCGGTCGGATCCTGGGGATCCTGCCAGGTCAAGTCATGGCAGCCAGCCACATCCGCGAGCGAAGTAGTCTGGCCCGGCGTCCTCGAGGGCCTCGAACCACGACGGCCAGAAATCCTGGGCGCGCCGCACGAAGTCCGCCACCTCCTCGTCGTCAGCGGCAGCCTCCTGCATGGCTTCGGAGTTCAGCTTGATGAGTCCGGTGGCACTGCCCAGGCCAGGGATCTTCGTCGACAAACGATGCACGTCGGGCCCTTCGGCCCAGCGATCGCTCGGGTCGGAGGTTGGGAGGAAGCCGGGCTGGTCTGACCATGCTTCGATGAAGGTCATCTCACCCTGGTCGTTGAATACGAACTCCTCATAGATAGGACAGGAGCCCTCCTCGTACTCGAAGGACACATAGCAGCGGGCGAAAGGCTGAACGGAGAACGCCCGGCACTCACGCGTCGGAACCGTCGACGGGTCCAGCGCCACCGCCGCTTCGGTGGTGGAGATCATGTTGTCGCGGCCGTATCCAGTGAGCCAAAGCCAGGGCGGCAGCTCCCATCTCGCCACCAGTGTCGAGTATGTGGGGGCACTGCTGGGGTCTGCGCTGGTGTCGAGGGTGTCGAAGTACTTGAGCGCCTGATCGACGTAGTACTCGGGGGCTTGCTGCGGCGTCAGGGCCGTCGCCAAGGCATCGGGCGATGGCCCCGGCGGCACCTCTGACGCTTCATCCGAACCACAAGCGGTCAAGAGAATGGCGAGAGCGGCACAGGCGCTTCGACCAAGATAGGCATTCATCATCGCGCCCGAGCCTAGCCGCCAGCCCAGCCCAAGCAAGTCGTTGTGCCGCTCGGAGATCCTACCGAGGTTCCCCAAACGCAGCACGTGCCAAACGCAGCACGTGTTGGCGAATTGCGCTGTAGTCTCGTGAAGTGACGCCCGCCGGCGGCTGCTCACGAGGGATCCTGGCTCCAGTCGCTGTGGAGGCTTAGCTCGGCTGCGGATGCTGGTCGGTGTTCGGGGTAGCGGTGGCGTGGGCTTCGACGCGTCGGACCTGGACCTCGTGGCCCATCATGATCGCCATGCCGCTGACCGGTTCGAGGTTGGCCGGCCCGCCCGGGATGACCTCGTTGATGTTGGCCCCCGGCAGAGCCGCGGCTCGCTGCACCGGCGCGCCCTTGTGGCCCCAGCCGTGCGGAACCGCGAGCACGCCGGGGCACATCTCATCGGTGAGGCGGACCAAGAGGCGTACGGCCCCCTGATCGGTGCCGATCTCGATTTCGTCACCATCAGCGATCGAAAGCGCTTCTGCGTCGGCGGGGTGGATGAGTGCCCGGTTGCCGGACGGTTGGCGAATGTGCGGACTGTTGTGCATCCAGCTGTTGTGTGAGCGCCGGTCGCGCTGCCCGATCAAGACGAGCTGGCCGGGCCGCGGGCGGAGCCGGCTCTCCTCGGCTTGGAGTCGCGGCAGGTCGGCGGCGATGTCACTGGGGCAGAGTTGAACCTTGCCGTCCTTCGAGGCTACACGCTTGCCAAAGAAGGAACCCGGCTCGTTGGGCGGCAGCAGCATACCGCCGGGTTCTTGCTTGAGCTGTTCGAGCGTCACCTCCCCTCCCCAACGCATCAAGAGAGCCAAAACATGATCGGGCGTGAGCTCGGCGTTGCCGGGCAGCCGCGCGAGCAAGCGATTGATCCGGGGCAGCACGTTGCCCAGTTTGCCCCAGGGTTTGGCGCCGCAGGCCAGGGCAAGGTCGGAGAAGATGCGCCACTCTTCCCGCCGCTCGTACTTGGGGCGCACCATCGCCGGCGTGTACTGAGCGTGCGGCGTCACCTGCAACATGGCGTGCGAAGCGGGGTAATCGGAGCGCTCGAGCATATCGGTCGCCGGCAGCAGGTAGTCGGCGTAGGCCGAGGTCTCGTTTCGATAGATGTCGATCGAGACCAGCAGCGAAAGCTTCTCGAACGCCCGAGCCAACGCGGCGCCGTTGGGCATCGAATGAACCGGGTTGCCGGCCGACACGAAGAGCGCCCGAATCCGCCGCGGATCGTCGTTGTCGATCTCGCCTGGCAAGGCTGAGACCGGAAAGCACCCCGCCACCTGATGCCAGTTGCCACGCAGCGTGCGGTGTTCGTTGAAGTCGCCGAGGCCAAGCCAGCCCGCAAGCTTGAGGCTGTCGAAGGGACCCCTAGGCACGAGCAACCCCCCCCGACGGTCGATGTTGCCCGTGATCAGGTTGAGCCCCTGGAGCAGCCAGTAGGCAATCGATCCGAACGGGCCCATGTTGACGCCGGTCGACATGTATAAGGCCGCGCCATCGGCGTTTCGGTAGGCGTGCGCCAGCTCGCGGATGGTCGAGGCGTCGATCCCGGTGACCGCGGCGACGCGCTCGGGGGTCCAGGCGGCGGCCGAAGCGACAAACCCGTCGACCCCGTGGGCGACCGCCTTTGCCGGCCCGAGGTCAATGCCATCTTCGTGCGCGATGACGTGCAGCATCGCCATCAACAGGTAAGCGTCGGTTTGGGGCTGAATCGAGACGTGCTCCCCCACCTTTTGCGCGGTCTCGGTGCGGCGAGGATCGACGATCACCACCCGTCCGCCGCGAGCCTCGATGCTTTGGAGACGCTGCAGCGCGTTCGGAAGCTGGATCATCGACATTTGGCTCACGACCGGATTGCTGCCCATGCACATGAAGAAGTTGATGTGGTCTAAATCGGGAACCGGATGCACCATCGAACGGCCGTACATGGCGGTGGAGACGTGCAGCTTGTTGTTGTTGTCGACCGAGTGGGAGGCGAAGAGATTGGGCGAGTGCAGCGCTTCGATGAACGCCGACGACATCAAGATGTTCTGGAAGCTGAAGTAGGTGGGGTTGCCGGTGTAGAGCCCGACGGACCGCGGTCCCCACTCCTTACGCAGCTCCCGAACCTTGGCGCCAATCTCCTCCATCGCTTGCTTCCAACCGATCCGCTCGAACGTCGAACCGACCCGCTTCATCGGGTAGTTGAGGCGCTCTTTGTCGTCGTGCATCGCACCGCTACCGAGCCCCTTGACGCAGCAATAACCCTTCGACACCGGGTTATTGCGGTCGGGACGAACCGCTCCCACGCGCTGGGTTTGCTCGTCGACCTCGACGGTGAGACCGCAGTGTGCCTCGCAGATTCGGCAGTACGTACGCTTGATGGTGGTCATGCCAATGCTCTTTCCTGTGGTCCTCGAAGGACGAGCTCCACGCTGTCAAAAAGGGCGGTGCGAAAATCAATGTGGCACTCAATGCGAAAGCAGTCACGCCGGACGAGGCAGCGAACCTAATTGCCCTCATCGAAGGAGCTGTAGCAACTCGGCAGCTCTGAACTGCCGCGACTACATGGAGCCGGAGAACTTCGCGGTGATCATCTCGAGGTACATGCACGGCTGGCCCTCGGCCGCCGCCTCGGCTAGCTCGGGATCACAGCCGTCGGGACCGAGCGGGAACTCCACCCCCGCCCTTCTCTCGATTCGTATCTCGAGCACCCCTTCGCTCGGCGAAGTGAGGCTGTAGCGGTCGAGGGTGCCGGTGCATGCGCCCACCGCTTCATTTGAGAACGTCGAGCGAGTCCACCCATCCGCGTCGCTGCCGTCGGGAAAGCTCCAGCCACCGGTTACTACAATCGCCGGGTCCGCCGAACGGGCCCGGCACGTGGACAGATCGGTACAAAGCTGAGCCCGCAAGTAGGAGGAGAATAAAAACTCTTCAACACGCACGAAGAACGTCGTCTGGCTCTGCTGCTCAAGCACTGACGGACCTTCGCTGTCACAGCTGCCGTTGTTCTCCGTCCAGGTTTCGATGCTGTAGACCCCCTCGAACCCGGTCGACAGCTCCTCCTCTCCACATCCGGTTGATGAGACGGCCGAGAGGAGCAGTGCCAGAATCGGAGAGACGCGCATCGGCACACGATAGGCGGGAGCGCAAGGTTCGCAATGTTTCTACCCCCCACCGTAGGGCGATACTGGGCAGGCGACCTGACAGGCTCTACAGGCTAGACTCGCAGTGGTGAACTCAGCACCCTCCTGACCGATCCGTTACGCCGGGCCATGGGCGGAGTCCGAGATCCGAGAGTTTCTTGGTGAGCCGCGCATCCCAATGCGGCTCGCAGCAAACACCGACTCTGGGTTCCCCGTCATTTTGTCCCTCTGGTTCTTAGAGGAAGATGGCCAACTCCTCGCCGCAGTCCACAGGGACGCGCGAATCGCGAACCGCCTGAAGGCGGATCCCAAGTGCGCCTTCGAGATCGCACCGAATGATCCGCCATACCGCGGCGTGCGCGTGCAAGCGGTGGCCAGCATGACGCCGGAGGGAGCCAGCGCGCTGCTCTGCTTGCTCGAGCCGAGGAAGAACTCGTAGTTCGCCTGCGGCCCGTGCGGATCGCCTCCTGGGACTACAGCGTACGAATGAAGGACGCCCTGAAGCGGTGAACTCGTCACTACTTCCACGAACACGAATCCGACTGGCGTAAGTACGCCGAGCTAGAGCTATTCAAATGAAAAAGTCTGTGTTCTTCGCCCCGAAGAGGACTCCGAAGCGAGGCTACTGCTTTGCGAGTAGGTCGCGAATCTCTTCGAGCAGAACCTCCTCTTTCGGCGGGGCCGGAGGAGCTGCCGCTTCGGCGGCTTCTTCCTTCTTTCGGAGCGAGTTCATGCCTTTGATCATCATGAAGATCACGAACGCGATGATCACGAAGTCGAAGACCGACATCATGAACGCGCCGTACTTGAGCGTTGCCGCACCGGCTTCCTCCGCAGCAGCAAGCGATTCGTAGGTTCCATCCCCGAGCAGGATGTAGCTCTGGCTCACGTCCAAGCCTCCGGTGAATAGGCTGACCACGGGCATCAGCACGTCACCAACCAGCGAAGCAATGATCTTTCCGAAGGCCGCACCGATGATGATGCCGACCGCCATGTCCATCACGTTGCCCTTGAGCGCAAATTCTTTGAATTCTTTTAACATCGATTCTCCTCTTTCAATCCACCACCTCGCAACCAGGCCGCGACCTTATGGCCGCATTCATGCGCTGCCGCAACGGCCGCTATTCAGTTCACCCCTGCAGGTCGCAGCGATTTCTGGCACCCGGCTACTTTGCCACGAACATGTTCATCGAAAGCTGGAGATCAACTCTTGGAGCTCGCCTGCCTACCGCACCGGATCTCGGGCCGTTCGTGTGATTATGAAGCCGCTCGAAAGCTGCTTCCCTTCCTGCTCCCAGATGAGCTTGGTCGCCCGCTCGCTGCCAACCAATCGGTCTGCATGCCACTTACCGCAAGCTAATCAGGAGCCGACCTTTCCGACCGGGTGACGAGGCCGAAAGAGATTTACATTCGCGAAGAATTGGGGATGCTGTCGAGCATCGAGGTCATCGCCGGGGACGACTCGAAGCAGATAATCGAGCTCCAGGCGCTTCCTTCACTACCCACATCCTGACTTGCAACTAGGGAGGACAGATGATGACCAGCACATGGATTGTAGTCGCTCACGAGGCGGGGGCTCGATTCTTCGAGAACCGCGGTCGCGGAACGGGGCTAGAGCTCGTCGAGGAGGTCGAGCACGCCGAGGGTCGAGCACGGGATCGGGACATGGCTTCCGACCGTCCTGGCCGCTCTTTCCGCAAAAACAGCGGTGACCCGGGCCGCGCGTCGATGGGCCAGAGCGAAGGCCCGCACGATAGAGCGGTTTCGGACTTCGCGAGAGCGCTGGCCAACAAGCTCCAGGATGCTCGCGTGCAGAATCGATACAGGAGCGTGGTTCTGGTTGCGCCGCCAAAGTTCTTGGGATTGCTCCGGTCTTCCCTCGACGGCCCGACGGCTCAGCTCGTGATGGCCTCGCTCGACAAAGATTTGGCTGCGAGCAAGCGAGACGAGATCGTCGAGCGCCTTGGCGATTTGATCACCCTTTGACTTCGCGCTCGTTCGTCACCGGGGCTGATTCGCGCGCGCGTAGAGGAGCGTGAATGCAACTGGCGCGGCGAGCCTGCCGTTGGTGATACGAACTTTCATCACCAACTTCCCGGCCTCGTCGAACCGAAACGCGTTCGTCTTCCGCCCGCCAGTCGCGGTGACCGTCTGCTGCAAGGTTGCCGTCTTGACGTCGAAGGAGGCCTCTGCGGATTCGCCCAGCGGAGTGAGGACCCTGGCGGCAGTCCCGTTCTCAGGGACGGTGACGACGTGGTCGTCGGCTTTGAACGTCAGGTTCCCGCCTTGCCGCGTGATGATCAGCCGTTCGGGAACACGGGTGCTCGACTCGAGCGCGGGCCGCGCCCGCTTCAAGACCATGCGGCCCATGTCGGCCGTAGCGGCATCCGACTTCGCCTTAATCGCGCCTTCGTCCTTAGCTCGATCGCCGGCGTAGGTGTAGTTCCCCGCGAGCTCCGTGAGCGCCGGCACCTTGTCGCTGTCGGCGCAGGCCTGAGACTTCAGCTGCAAGACCAGAGCCAGAAGCCCCATCGTTCCAAGGAGTGCGAGAGCCGAACGGCGCATGGTCTATGGTGTCTACACCGAGATGCCGTTGCCCGACAAGGCTCGGGTCCACCGAGCCGACTGCAGTTTTGGGCAACTCCCTATGTTATGTCGAGTTGCGGTGCACCCAAGACCGCCTTTGTTTCGCCTATCCGCCCCCTACTCGTAGGTGTGATCCACGCGCCAGACGCTGTCGCAGGGGCGGCAGATGGCTGCTGCCAGCCCGGAGTTACGGCGTAGGCGGCCGGCCTCCACCCTGAAGACGGGCACTGAGTTGTCTTCGTCACATTGCAGGCAGGGATTGAGGGAGCAGTCCGCCTCGTTGTATGGCGAGTCGAGGTTCGCGATGCACAGGTCTTGGCACTCGCGCGTGTCGTTCATTGCGTGGTAGGCCCAGATACGAC
>Ga0233414_10001210_pt1 | contig 10124 bp, 3 predicted proteins | sample Na_anoxic_10_MG_FD_189020 | JGI IMG/M metagenome (GOLD analysis project Ga0233414, IMG submission 189020) | Seawater microbial communities from Saanich Inlet, British Columbia, Canada - Na_anoxic_10_MG | ecosystem: Environmental > Aquatic > Marine > Inlet | place: Canada: British Columbia...
TGTCTCAGCCAAGATAGACTCAGATACCGGGCAGCCGTTAATAACCTGGAATGCTGCAAAAGACCCTAATCTTACAGTAGATGAAAGTTCTGAATTCATCGCCGGATATATAGTATACAGAAGTAAAACACAAAACGGCGAATATTATCAAGCCAGCCCATTCACAACAAGACTTGGATATTTGGATGTAGAGGCAGATCCTGCAGCAGTAAATTGGTACAAAGTAAAGGTTATTGATATTGGAGGATATACTTCGGACTTCTCAGCTGCGGTATCCACAGGGGGACAGAGAAACTTCATACTTCCTTCAAATTCAATAATACTGCGGCCCATAACACCCATAGCACCGATTGAAATAATTCCGATTCTTCCTCCCTTTGGAGGAGACGAACAAACGATTCCTGATACTACGGCATCCACTGGGTTTGTTATTACACCGATATTTCCGCCGTTGATAATTATTCCGACAGCTTTGCCGGAAACAATGAAGATTGCCGGATTTGACGTCATAAACATAGTGACAACTGATAATGGAACACCCAGAAAGGGCACCGGGGAGCTGGTTCTTGCGAATAAATATACTATACCGGTTGACTTGACTATTAATTCATGGAGTGCTGAAGCTGAAGTTATAGACGGTTATGCTTCTCTTTCAGGAAATGTTGAAATAGGTGATACAGGTACATTCCTTAGCTCTCTTTATATCAGCACAACCTCTAATAATGGGATAGCGTCAGGATATGTTCTAAAAGCCGGTAGTCAGGAAACTGAGAACTTAATAGGGGATTTATATTCTCTTAGATTCAATGGCAGTGAAATTTCTCCCGGCGGTGTCATAAAAATCACTGATATTCCTGAATTCAGATATAACAATATTAAAATGTCTGATATGGAAAGCATAACAGTGAATCTTGGAGCTTTTGATGCAAGCGCTCCCGCGGTTATTCAACAAGAAGGCATTCTGATAGGCGGCATTACAATTTATTTCATGTACGGCACCGGTTTTATAAACATGATGACCGGAACTGCAGAAAATGACCTGGGAATGGAGACCATGGACAACAAAGGGCTTGTATTCAGTTACAGCATCATAAACTTTGACCGAAATGGAGCACTCAACGGTACTATGACTATAAGTGATACGCAGATTATGCGTACAGTCATTCCATTTGGACTTGGCATAAAAACTTCTGATGCTAAACTTGTTTATTCTGCGGGAACCGTCGCTACTTCTCAAAGTTATCTAAAGGGAAAAGTTATGCTTCCCTACAAAACATTTATAGATGACGCGCCTGTAAGTTCCGGTTTCATGTCAATTGCAGAAGCAACACTCGGTAATTTCCCTATGGATCAAGTAAATATATCAAGTATTTTAGATAAAAACCCTGCAATGATTAAATCAGGTTCTCAGTCTGTTAGTACCGGTGAAAAAAACATTGTTGATGTCGGCATGTATTATGTTGCTGAAAGGGCTCAGGAACAGACACTTTTAATAATGCCGATTGAAGCAGTTGAATTTGAAACTGTATCGCACATCCCTGTAAACATAACCGGTTGGGACGGACGCGGATTTACTGTTTCAAACAAAGTCCTTTCACCAACACTAGTTGGTAATGATAATGAAGAAATTGGTGTAATTGGAAGCAATGTTACTATTGACCTTGACCGTGAAACCAGTACTTCAGCTGCATATACTCCGGAAACACTTGATAAGATTTGGACTGGAATGATTGTAAAATCCGGACGCGTATCGCTACCTCCTGCTTTTATTACAACAGAGGACAGCAAGAGGGTTTCATTTAATCTGACAGCCGGCGATATGTTATATGATAGAAATGGATTTGCTTATCAAAGCCAAGCATACTCACCGGTTGGTATTCCGGTTAACTTCGGCGACCAACTTGGCAATTTTGAGGATGTTTATGCCCACAGCATATATATTGATTTGTATGCAGGAGATGTCAGTATGGAAATAAAGGCATCGCTGGGGATTCCTCTATTTGGATTCCAGCGGGTAGATGTGACTCTTTATACATCCGAGGAAACCGGTAAACTTGTTTGCAGTGTGGATGAAACTGAAAAGTTTGATCCGGCTGGCACTGGTGAAGTATTGCTCAGTGTTTCTGGCGGGCATCTGATGCCTGATGGCTTCCATATGGATGGAACAGTTGACCTTCAATTTACAGACTCGATAAGCATGAGCAATATTGCATTTACAGAGCTGATCATTCCTGCGGATATGGATGCACTAAAGGTAGAAAACAATCCCGAAGGTTTACTCGGGTCGGCAATGTTTGACAAGCCATACAAGATTCAATTCCATGATTTTGATATGGAAATTAGGGCATTGTCCCTTATAACAAGGGATGCGCCATTCCAGGTTACTCTTTTACCACTGCAATTAGAAACCGGAATAAAAAGAACTTTCAGGGCTGTAAATAAAACAATGCCTGTTACTGGCTCTGTAAACTACTATGCCAGCGACCTGTTCCTATGGGGTGGTATGCAGCTTTCAGATACACTGGCAATAGACACTGAAGAAGACTTTGACAGGGTTGTTATATCGGGTGTGTTTGAAGATCCGGTTATTAGTTATTCAGAATCAAAATCCAAGGTAGACATGGAATTTGAAGAATTTGCCCAGATTGATGCTGTAGCAACACCCAAAATGGTAGACCCGTCTTCAGGCATAATTGAATATGAAACCGAAACCCTTGAAATGGTCTTCAACACTGCAATGGATATGTTCAGTGGAGTTGAATTGGAATGTAATGCACGACTTGGATATGACAAGGTCATGAGCAGGTTCTTCTTTGCGCTTGCCCTGTATTATCATGACCCGGCCGGGGGAATACAATTTGCCTATGGAACTATAAACGACCTTACGGGTGTTATAGGTTACAACCTGGATATCGGCTATACAGATGAGGAGGGCTATTATATTCCTGATGGAAAACAAGGTCTCTTTAACTACATAGACGACATGGATGTCAACCGCGACCCGGGAGGCAACTATTTCTTCGCAGCATCAGGATTTATGTATCTTGGGTATGAAGGTGTCCGGTTGGGCGAGGTCAGAAATATGTACCTGGTAATCGAAAAGGGTCCTACTGTTGAAATGGGCGGCAAGTATTATGGTCCGTCAACACTCAGATCTTTAGCTGACGGAAGCGGTCTAAAACATATGGGTACTGTAAGGATTGGCTATTATCACAGAGACAAGATGTTTAAATTCAGTCTGACATTGAACAACTTCGGAATGTACGGATTAACTGTAAACGGCGATGTTGGATTTGATATGAGTCCTAAGTACTGGGAGCTCAGAATAGGGTATCCAAACACACTTATTGCAGAATTGGGCAGCTTGGCCAGGGCAGGATTTGGGTTGGTAATTCACAATACATTCCCGCCTGCTGACAACTATATAAAAACCAAGATGTTCTTCGAGTACGACACAGGATATGTGACAATAGCTATTGTTTATTTTAGGGCTTACCTGAGTGTAGGCGCTGAGGGTGAGATGAACTTCAATGAAGGAACCTTCTACTTTGCTGCATATATAAAAGGTGGTCTTGAAGGTGGAATCAAGGTCGGCGGCAAGAGGTACGAGATAATATCACTACATCTTGATGCGCTTGGCGAACTTGAAAAAACTCAAACTGACTGGAGACTCGAGGCTAAGGTCAGGGTACGGTACCACTTGAATTTGTTCTTGTTTGATGTGGGAGGGACTGTAACATGGCACATGAAACTCAAATTCTGACGGGTTAGTTTGTCCACACCGCCAGATATTATATCTACTCAACCACCGGATATGAATAACTTCAATCCGGTGGTTTTCATATATCCATGTCTGGCTTGCTTCGTTTGGTTACAGCCGTAGTTTTCGCTTACGTATCCTATATACGTGCGCTCAAACAAGACTGCCCAAGCCTCGCTTGTGAACAAACTATTCCCGTCAGAACTATACTTGAGAAAAGAACTATCAACCACACCGCCAGATATTATATCTACTCAACCACCGGATATGAATAGCTTCAATCCGGTGGTTTTCATATATCATGTCTGCTAAAATAATATTTCGCATTTAAAGGATGAGCAAGTATTCTTTAAAGACACTCTGAATGAGTACTATTTGCAATTCGTTGAATCTGTGAAAAAAGATCTTCTTAGGATTAGATTAAGGTAAAAAATCGCGTTGTATCAAACTCTGCAAATCATCTATTTCTTTTAAACATTCAATAAGTACAACTTCTTCAAGATGACTGAATTGACTTGGGTCAATCCAGTTTTCAAGTTTTTTATTGTGTTCAAAGGCAGAGGCCTGATTCCAAAGGCGCAGACGCATAAGTGTCTCATATGCAGTGATGATATCCCTGTGCTTGGAATCCAAAATAACGCCCAAGCTTTTTATCTCGTCAAGTTGAAGTAAAGTGTTAGATTCGTCAATTCCGTTTTTTAGGGCATATAGACGTGCAAAGGCAACGATTGCCATAGCAGGTACTTTCACGTCAATCAATCCCGGATGATCTTTCCCTCCTGATGCCACTATGTTGCCAAATAAGCGCAAAGGTGTTTTAAATACCAGTGCATTCTTTGCGACCTGAGACAGAAAGAATGGATTATTCTGCACTTCAGAAAAAATAAATTTACGTAGCTCAGCGGTTAAATCCGGATCTCCGGATACTGTTCTAAAATCAAATAGAATACAGAACTCTACAACCTGCTGTGGTTTCGCACCATGAATCCAATCCTTGAAATATGACTGCCATACAGATAGCGGTTGACACCATTCGGGATTGCTGGCAATTTTATTTCCGCTGCACTTTTTATACCCTGCAAGTTCCAGGGTGTCGCATACGATTGTTGCCAATTTCATAAAATATGTCTCTGCTGCTTTTTTGTCTTCTTTCCCTGTCAACTCGTATATAATCGCATTATCCTGATCACTGAAAAGTGTTTGTGATTGCCTGCCATGGCTTCCTGTTGCTATAAAGGCAAAGGAAGTTGGCGGATTACCAATTTCTTTTATAGTTAGTTCAATTAATTTTTGCGTGGTTAGATCGGTTATCAATGAAATCATATAAGCAATTGCAACCGAGGACGTACCGTTATCCAAGAGAGGAACAACCAGATCCGCTGTTTTTCTGCATAGGTTAATGACCTCGTCTATATGATAAGCATTTTTGATGGAATCGGCTAAATCTGAAGCAATATGACTTGGGATATGCAGTAAACGATTCAAGGCCACATGTGGTCCGGTGAACTCTGTTAAATCATCTGAACGCCTGGCTAGTATCATGAAACCGGATGCTGGGTCGTTCAAACCTTTCTTTACAGTCAAATTACAGCTTAACAGAGTTCCGTCAATCCTTCTTATTACGCCGTTAAACATATTAGTTGCATCGTTTTCATGAACTGAAGATAAGAATGTTAGCCACTCTTTATTGGCTTTTATATCAGGGAAAATGTCTAGTAAGTCCAAGAGTTCAATAGTTTCTTCGGTACATTCAAGCAACTCATACATCACGGTATTCGCATATCTGCAGCGCCCATTGTAAACAAATAACGCTCCTTCTGATGCTGCCTCACTTAAGGATTGGTAGCGTTCTATAGATTCAAGAAGCAATTTTTCTGCTTCAATACGTGATTTTTCCAGTAATATGCTCTGCCTGATCAAATATAGCAATAACAAAAGGACTATTGCTATAATTCCAATGGATATTTTTACAATGTTTCCTCGTAAAAGTGCAATTTCTGCATTGACATCATTTACATAAATTCCGGTGCCGATAATCCATCCCCAGGGTTCAAAAAGACGAATGTAGGACTCTTTTGGCTCTTGCCTTTCTGAATCATCCATCCACTGCCAAACATAACTGAAATAGCCTTCGCCTTTTTCCATTACTAGATCCGAAAAAGCGACAAAAATCCTAGTGCCTTGTGCATCCTGATAGTCCGATACATCCTGGTTAGTCAAATCCTTCCTATATGGATGCATGAGTATTCGCGGAGTTGTATCCTGCAGCCAGAAATAATCTTTATTGTCAACACCATAACGCATAGCTTCTATGCGGTTTTTAGCCAGTGTCTGTGCCTGTTCAAGTGACAATTGGTTATTTTCTACTTCTTCGGCGGCTTCATTAAGAACCCCCCATGCAACTTGTGTCAGCTGCCTTATATTTTCGCGCTTTCTCTCAAGCAAAGTGTCTTCAAAATACGGAATTAGGATTACGAACAGGGCAACAATAAATAATGTCAGGGATAGTATTACCGGAAGGAAAAAGTTTATGGCGAAGGATAACCATTTTGTTTTTTGCCTCTTTGGCGACTGCAGTTGTTGAACTACAGTGGGCTGTACATAGTTGGAAGATGCCTTTATAAGTGCATCGCGGAACGCTTTCCAGTGTTTCATTTTTATTACTTTGCCTAGCTCTGTCTCAGTAGGCAAATGGTAGTCAGTTCCCGCGGACATTAGCAGATTTGATTTTGTTGCAATATCTATTAGATTCGATTCTCTATCGGAAGAATTCGGGCCATAAAATGCCTCGATTCCATCTAGTCCATGCTTTTGCAATTCATCAACAAGTTTTGTTATTTTTTTTATATCTGGTTCAGTTTGGTAAGGGTGGGCCAGAATGACTATTCCCCCTGCTCCATGGATGATTTCTATGATTTCCTGAGCTGTCCGATATATGTGTGGTTTAGGGTTGTTGGCAGTATCAGGATTAATTGTTTTTTCTTTTAATAAAGAAACCAAATCAGGGTGCTCAGGATTAAAACCATAAGCTAATATATGTATAATCTGTTGTTCATGTTCTGTTGTAATCTCAAGGCCGGAAACATATCCTATTCCGTATTGTTTTAAAGCTTTTTTAAACGAAGGACATCCGGCTATTGTGTTGTGATCAGTAAGTGCAGCAAACTTTATTCCATGCTCAGATAGATTTTTAGCTATTTGCTCCGGAAGTAAAGTCCCGTCGCTGAATACAGAATGGCAGTGCATATCAACCCGAATAGAATCTAACATGGTTTCATCGCGGTAGTTTTCTTTTTTCATTAAAGTTTCTTGAATCTGGTTAAATTTCATACCTGTATCCTCAAAGCAAGAATTCACTTAAACGCATTGTATTTGTTGTCTGTCTGTCAAATTATTAATCTCATAAAGGTTTATACGGTACAATTACTAATACCCCTATATAGCATCCTAAATAATTTGCGTTTTATAAATACAAATGACTTATTAAAATAATGATATATTCATAGATTAATTAAGTCAATTCATATAATGGTTGGGTCCATAGAAACATCCCTAAATATTCAATTCACTGGTATTAATATCGGTCATCTGACATATGAAGCTGATATTGCGGAGGGATGTCTTGTTTTATAGTCAGATGTATAAAATTCTCTGAAACCAGGTTTGATTTACAATCATTGGGTGTCTTCATATTGTTTAGTATGATATGGTTTGAGAGTTATATTAAAATGGTATAATTGACAGGTGATTTGACTTCGGAGGTTTTTGCCATGAGAGAATACATACTGCATCCGTGGAGGGTGAGCATGAGGACTAATTGCCACGACCGGTTTGAACCGCTTTTCAAGTATAACGGTAATCCGGTATATATCGGTGGGGAACCCTGGGAACCCAGGACAGCCTGGCCGACGGTGCTTTATATACCAGAAGAAAACATCTTCAAAATGTGGTATCTTGCCATCGTCGAAGGGGAAGAAGACCCGGATGATGTCCTTATTATAGACAATGCTATTGTAAAAAAGAATAAGTTCTATATTTGCTATGTTGAATCTCATGACGGAATAAAGTGGCATCGGCCTGAGTTGAATATCCTTAAAGAGGAGATGTATCCCGGCAATAATATAATTATCGAGAATACAGGACGGTATGTCGATGGTCCTTCCGTGGCATATGATCCTGATGATCCGAACCCTGCCAGGCGGTACAAAGCTGCGTATTACGAGCATGACGGAGCAGTCATGGGTGTTCGTACTAAGGTATCACCCGACGGCATCCATTGGACTGAAGAAGGGGATTTTCCGGTGCTTCCGAGCCAGGATGCAATGAAGATGTATCATGACCGTGAATCCGGAACTTTTTATATGCTCCTCAAAGACAGGATTCTCAATAGGCGTTCGCGGCTCATATCATCCAGTACCGATTTTAAAAACTGGAGTGAACCCAGGGAGTTTCTTGCACCTGTCCTTGGGGATACCGATACAACAAACTTCTATGACATGTGCATGTTCAGGAACGGGGATATTTTTATGGCATTGGCTACGGTTTTTGATGCTGCTACCCAGTTCTCGCATTCTGAGTTAATCATGGCAAATCCTGAATCGGTTGCAGAACGTTTCCCGGCAAGGCCAGCAGTGCTGAAACCAGGAGACTACGGTGCATGGGACGGCGGGGGAGTTTATACATCATCAGGTGCTCCTATAGAATACAACGGCAAGATGCGTTACTACTATTATGGTTCTTCAAGGCGCCATGACAGTTACCTGTTCCAGGAAAAATATAAAGCATTGGTTAGCGACGATATTCCATGGACCGGACTTGGATTTGCTGAATATGATAAAGGCAGGCTGTGCGGCCAGCAATTTCTCGGGGAGGGTATGGTTGAGACTACTGCTTTAAGGAAATCAGGTTCAAAGCTTTACATTGATACCGTCGTACCGGAAACCCTCAAAATCTCACTAACCAGATGCGGGTATTCTGTGCCATATGAAGGCTTTTCAGCGGATGAATGCATACCGGTCAAAGGCGATGGTGTGTTTGAAATCGCCTGGTCTGGGAAAACACTTGATGACATTGATGATGAATTCATACGTATAAAAGCAGAAGGGAAGAATGCCATAATATATGGTTTTAGGTTTGAGTGATGATTACTGAGGACTATATCTTAAGAATAATCAGACTGGCGGCGGAGTTCATTGCCAAAGCGCTGAAACTTTCAAAGGAAGGTGACTTCCTTACCAGTGAAAAAACCCTGGAGAACGGACTTCAGGACCTTACGGGCATAAGCATTGATACACTGAGGAGGCTGGATGTTCCTGCCTTGATGGCCATAAGCGGGAGAGATGAGGCATCAATTTTTATACTTGCAGAATTCCTTGGCACACTGGCTGAGATTGAACGGCAGAAAGGTATGCTTGACCTATATTACATATATCTTAAGAAAAGCCTGAGTCTGTACCTGGCGATTACAAGGACGGATGACTATGAGACTGAAAAGCCGATACTTAATATATATCCGGTAGTAAAGGAAGTCCTTTATGATAATGCTTTGATAAATAAACTTCTGGATTTCTTTGAAATAATAGGCAATAGCGAAGAAACCTCATATCTGGAGGACCTGCTGTCCTATTAATCTACCGGAAGAGCCTTATCTGCTTTCTCTTCCCTCAATACAATTGCCTTTTCCATCCATTTCTTAGAACGGAATATAAATATCATGATAATGGCGGTTATGAAATGTGACAGACCCATCCCAAGCCACATTCCCGACGCTCCAAGGCTTGTGTATGAGAAAAGATAGGCAAGGGGCACCCTTAGGACGAACAGGGATATTATCGTGGTAATGAATACTGAACGGGAATCTCCGGCGCCGTAGAAGGCGAATATCATTGCAACCCTCAGCCCAAGAAAACAGAAGAATGAAAAGTGATAGTAGAAATAAAATTTTCCCAGATCTACCACCGCGGGGTCATTTGTAAAGGCTGATAGCAGAGGTTTTGCGAATATTATGAACAGTAAAGTCAGCGCCACAATTGAGATGAATATAAATTTCATGGATTCCGTTGCCGTTTTGAATGCCCTGTCACGGTTTTTTGCTCCAAGGTTCTGACCTACCATAGTGGCCGAAGCCTGTCCGATGGCCGCCATCGGCAGGTAGAGAAGGGAATCAAACCGCGCACCTATTCCGTGGGCGGCAGTGGCGACTGAACCAAATGTGTTCATTCTACCAAGGATCAGCATCGTTCCAAATGCCACTGACATTTCTGAAAGACTCGAAGGAATGCCGATTCTAAATATTTCTTTTGCGATTTTAAGGTCTATCCTGAAATGACGCATCCTCACTCCCAGTGGACAGTCCTTCTGTATG
>Ga0233414_10001212_pt1 | contig 10117 bp, 12 predicted proteins | sample Na_anoxic_10_MG_FD_189020 | JGI IMG/M metagenome (GOLD analysis project Ga0233414, IMG submission 189020) | Seawater microbial communities from Saanich Inlet, British Columbia, Canada - Na_anoxic_10_MG | ecosystem: Environmental > Aquatic > Marine > Inlet | place: Canada: British Columbia...
CAGGCGTTCATCAAGTGGACCGCCGACGGCGCCGCCCTCATCCGTGAGAAGAAGTTCCGCTTCCCGTCCATCGAGTTCAATCGAGAGACGGTCACCGGAGCGACCCTGACGAATCAACCAGCCGCCGACGTTCCAGCCTTCGTGCTGTCGCGGGCGGCTACCGAATACCTCGACGCGGAAGCCGGGGGCGCCACGACGGAGCCCGCAAAGTACCCGAGCGCGGAGAGCAACCCAGAAGTCATGGAGGAACCTATGACGACCGAGACCACTGGACTCGCCGCGCTCCTCGGAGTCGCCGAGGACGAGGTGGAAGCCAAGGTCAAGGCGTTGCACGACGACGCCGAGACCGTCACCGCGCTGGCCGCCGAGCTTGCCGAGAAGGAAGCGCGTATGGCCGATCTGGCCGACGCCGACTTCGACCGTGAACTCGCCGACCGCGTGTTCGCCGATGGGCGCATGAAGAACGACGACACCGCCAAGGCCGCGCTTCGTACCGTGTACGACGCCGACCGCGACGGCTTCATCGCTCTGTGTGCCGCCATGGTGCCGGGCACCGTCCCCGTCCGTAAGGCCGAAGGCGCCGACGCCGAGGAGCCGGAAGACAAGGACGAGCCGAAGGCCCTCACCGCCGAGGCAGCGGGCAACGAGTTGCACGCCCTCGCCACCACCCTCACCACCGACGACACTGACTACAGCGCCGCCTACGCCCTCGCGTGCGAGCAGAAGCCCGAACTTCTGACCGCCTACGAGGCTGGCGACGGAAGGGACATCTAGCATGGCTGGCAACTCCGCATCCCGCGTGATGGTTCGATCCAGCTCGACCGTCATCACCAAGCAGGTCTCCGCCGACTCCACCGCCCTGAGCGGCAAGGCGATGACCGACTCCAGCGGCAAGATCACCAAGGCCACCGCGGCCACCGATCTGCCCATGGGCATCCTCGTCGAGGTCGCCTCCAGTTCGACTTCCGCCGCCGGCACCGTGTGCATCGACGGCCCCGTGTTCGCCTTCGCAGGCGGCACCATCACCGAGGGCGCCGACGTCACTGCCGATGCAGCCGGCGACCTCATCGTCACCATCACCAAGGGGGATCAGATCTGGGGCCGTGCCCTGGAAGATGCCGCCGACGGTGACTTCTTCGAGATCAACGTCAACATCGCCCGCGTTGGCACCTACGCCTAGAGAGGACTGAACGATGCCCACAGCTCACACTGTTCACGTCGATCGCCCCCTCACCAACATGGTGTTGGGCGCGGCTCCCACGACCGCCTACGTCGGTCACAACGCACTTCCCCCGGTCATGGTCGGCAAGCAGTCCGACAAGATCTGGGCCGAAGGCGACGGCACCAACTTCACCGTGGCGCCGAAGTCCGGTCAGAAGCTCTACCACCGCGGACCCGGTTCCGAGTTCATGCGCGTGGACTACACGGTCAGCGCGACCGCGCAGTACTTCTGCGAGAACTACGGCATCGAGCTCCCCCTCTCGTGGGAAGAGTTGGCCAACGCCGACCAGCCCCTCAACCCCCGCGCCAAGAAGGGCGCTCTCGGACTGAACCTGCTCCGCAACGCGCAGGAACAGCGGTACGCCGCCCTCCTGTTCGACACGGCCACGACCTTCGTGTCGTACAAGAGCACCCCGTCCGACCTGTGGGACACCGCCGCCGCCAACATCCCCGGCGACTGCGCCACCGTGGTGGAGGGTTTCCTGACCCGCGGCCGGTTCGATCCGTCCGTCAACAAGCTCATCGCCATCATGGGCGTCCAGTCCTGGCACGACTGCCGTCGTAACCCGGACCTGCTCGAAGCGATGAAGTACACGCAGGACGTCAAGCAGGTCACCGTGGACGCCATGCGCGTGTTCATGCACGAGGAGATCGAGGAACTGCACATCGGCCGCGCGACGTACAACACCGCCGCCGACGGACAGACCCCCGTCCTCGCCTTCATGTGGGGCAAGAACTGCGGCATCTACTCGGTGCCTCGCAACCCCATGAACCACGCCGGTCCGGCCGTCGGTTTCACCCCCGTGTGGAACACTGGCGACAAGGGTCGAGGCGGCCCGGCCGACTTCGGCATCGGGTCCGAGTGGTACTCCGAGAAGAAGACCAAATCGGAGATCATCCAGACCGACCACTACGTGGACGAGTACGTCGCGCAGGCGTCGAGCGGGTGGATTCTCGAAGCGATCACGTCCTAGGAGGTCATCATGCCCGCCTACAAGACGCAGCTCGTAACCAACGCGACGTTCCGCGGCAAGAGCAAGCTCGCGGACGGCGCAGAGTTCGACATCGAAGGGGAGCTCGGTCTCCTCGACGATGCCCCTCTCAACTTCGGCGACAGCGACGACGGTTCGATCGAGTACGTGAGCGCGACCCCGGCTCTCGTCTTGACCGTGGCTTCCGCTGACCTGACGCTCTCCACGACCGTTACCGGCTCCGTCGAGATCGACGGGATCGACGGCGTTACCATCGAGTCCGCCTCTGGCGACCTCGACATCGGCGCTGACGCTGTTACCGGCGCGGTCAACATCGGGACCGGCGCAGCCGCTCGTCCCATCACCATCGGGAACGCCCTGTCGGCGTCCCTGGACATCGAGTCCGGCGTCGGCGCCATGACCGTCCAGGGCGACACCACGATCGACATCGACGCCGGTACCGCCATCGGTATCGAGTCGGCCGGTGGGGCTATCTCCATCGGTGCCGATGCCGTGGCGCAGGCCGTCAACATCGGGACCGGAGCGGCGGCGCGAGCCATCGCAATCGGGAACGGGGCCTCGGCCTCGCTGGCGATGGACGGCGGCGTCGGAGCGGTGACGCTGCAAGGCGACACCACCATCGACCTGGACTCCGGGACCACCATGGATCTCGCGGCCGAGGGCGTCCTCACCGCGCGAACCAATGACCAGACGGGCACCGGCGCAGGTGGCGCGTCCGCCGCGCTCACCATCGACACCGGCGATCGCAACATCGACGACGCTGCGGGCTCCCCCGGAACCGGCGCGCTGACCCTCATCTCCGGCGACACCGAGGTCGACAACGGCGCTGGCGCTGCCACTGGCGGCGACTCCGGCGCGGTCGGGCTCCTCTCCGGCGACACCAACTGTCAGGACGCAGCCGGAACAGGCGGCGACTCTGGCGCAGTGATCGTCAAGTCCGGCGACGCCGACTCCGACGCTGGCGGCTCCGGTAGCTCCGGCTCCTTGACCCTCTCGTCCGGCTTCTCCGACGATGCCAACTCCGGCGGCGTGCTCATCGAGTCCGGCACCGCGGGCGGCAACTCCGGCGATGTCATCATGCGCGCAGGCGCCGCTGGTGGTGCTCCCGGCTTCGTGCGTCACCAGGACGCGGCCGACAACACCAAGCAGACGATCCTCAACTCCGCGACGATCACCACGGGTAACGCGCGCATCCTGTCCATGGCCGACATCGACCTGAGCCTGGACCAGATGAGCACCGCGCCGACCCTGACGCCAGGTGCCGAGGCTGGCGACGTGATCGCGGTGACCTTCGCGTCCCCCGTGGCGAGCGTCGAGCAGTACATGGCGACGCTGGTACGTGATGCCGACATGGAGGTCGCTACCGCGGCGTTCGCGCTGGCCGAGACCGGCGCGGGTGCCGAGGTGAGTCCTACTGCCATGGGGCGGCTCATCTTCACCACCGACGCAGCCGGAGCCGCGACCATCAGCTGCACCGACGTCGCCGGGGCTTCCGGTGAAACGTGCTGGTTGACCATCGCGCCGCTGTTCGCTTCCGCCGACCAGGCGCAGGCGTGCGCGGCTGCTACGGTGTCGATCACGTTCGACTGAGCGTAAACCACCAACCCCCGGGGCTTCGGCCCTGGGGCTTTTTCCAGAGGGAGACTGGACGTATGGAACTCACCAGAAACCGGATCGAAGAGATGATCGGAATCCAGGAGCGCAACCTCGCGGGGATGCGTGCCCAGCACGAGAGCCTCGGCAAGGACATCACAGCGACCCACGGCGGGATACAGGTGCTAAAGCATCAACTGGCCGTGCTGGATGCGCCGGAGCCGGAGACAGACGACCCGTCGGCCGTCCCTGGTGAGGGAGACAGCGACTAGACGCCCATCGGCTCGGCGAGACGGCTCGTCGGGCCCATTGGACAGCTAGACGGAGGAATCATGGCGAATTCACTCGATACCACGACCCTCGTAGGGATCGTCTATATGGGCACGAAGTACCTGTCATCGTTGGCCGTCGGCCAAGGGCATGCAGACTTCGGCCACGCGACGAGCGCAACCGACGCTGCGATCCTTGGCGATCTCGAGGTGGACGGTAACTGCTACTTCGACGGCACGCACATCACGTTCGAGCAGGGCTTCCACTTCGGCCTGCCCAGCAACAACGCCAACGCGCTGCTCGTCGGGGCCTCGCCCGATTGGCTGATGCGCTTCGACACCACCACGGCCGCCTTCAACATCGAGTTGAACGAAAACCTTGAGTTGGACGCCGCGGGGTTCACGAACAACAACGGTTCGACGGGCTCCGTCCGCCAGCAAGAGACGTTCGTCTACTCCCTCGGCGACGGCGATGCTGCGGGCGGAGTCCTCGATCAGCTCAACCCGTTCGGCGCCAACGCCTACGTGCGGCTCGAGATCATCACCACGACCGTCGCCACGGCCGCCTGTACCATCGACGCGGGCGTTGCCGCGACCGGAGTGAGCTCGAACACCCTGATAGACGGGCTCGACGTCAACAGCGCAACGGGCCTGTTCAGCAGCGCCGACAACCCGGGCGGCAGCGGTAAGACCTTCGTGCTCATCGCCGCGGGCGAGTACATCACCATCAGCAAGGCCACAGGCGCAGCCGCGGGGCTCGTTGGCAACGCATACGTTACGCTGCAGGAACGAGCGTAGGAGCGACCATGACGACCAAGACACTGGCCTATACCGCCGTTGACGGCACCGAGTCCTCGGCCAAGGCGCTCATCGCCGCGCCGTCTGTGGGCCGCAGCGCGGGCCGATGGGGCGTGATCAAGTACCTGGCAGCGGTCCAGGCCAGCGGCGACGGCACGCAGTGGAAGATCCGCTTCTACGAGGGGTTCACCGCCACGCCCAAGTCCCAGTTCATCACGTCGGTGACGCTGCCGGTCGTGGCTGGTTCGTTCGACGACGGCGCCGGCACGGCCGCGTCAAGCTCACCGACGACCCCGCCCCCGTTCGACACGAGGATCGCCAACTTCGCGGGTGGCTGGACGTCTTCGTCCGTCTCCAAGGCTGGCCTCACCGTCTACGTGACCGTCGAGCAGCTTGCCAACGGCGGCGCCACCAAGGACGCCATCAACCTGCGGATCATCACCGGGAGGCGATAGTGCCGTACAACGCCTCGCTGGCGGTCGCGCTGGGCTACCTGGAGATCTCCGGGGGCATCGACGCGAGCAGCACGCCCACGACGACGCAGGCGACGGCGATGTGGAACGGCGTCTATACGGACCTGCTTGCCATGTGGGGCGCGTGCGGCGTGACCATCGCAGCGGGCACCAACAGCGAACTCAAGGCCCGCGACATCGAGGCAATGTTGACGTCGGCCAAGGTCGGCGAGGCCAACGAGATCCAGAACGAGGGCGTGGTCAGCGAGCACACCCGGTTCCTGCTTGAGCAGGGCAACATCGCCGCCGAGAAGATGTGCGGGTACGAGTACGCCCTCTCGTTGGGCGCCACCGTCGTGCGCAAGGGCCCACGCCCGCGCTCCATGGCCACCAAGTACCCCAACGAGGCACTGGATACCACCGACTACGAGAGCCCACTACAGGACGTGTGGGAGAGGGACATGGACCTGTGACCGAAGGGTTCCTACAGCTCAAGATCGAAGGCCCCCGCGGCACCGTCGCGCAGGCTCAGATCCTCGCCAACCTGGAGAAGGTGCGCGCGAGTTGGGCCGAGGACACGTTCCGCGCGTTCGGCGAGTACGTGCGCCGCGTCGTGCTGGGGCGGCAGTTCCAGAGCGAGGGCACGTACCTCGGCGGCGGGTGGAACGCGCTCGACCCGAAGTACCTCGAGTGGAAGATCTCCGGGGGCTGGATGTCTGAGGTCGGCAGGCGCGCAGGCGCACTGACGGCTGCGCTCACCCGCGGGACGGATTCCTTCACGATGTCCGGCCCCGGCGGCTCCGACATCAAAGGAGCGCCCATCCTCGACGCAGGCCCCACGCACGTCACCATCGGCGCGGCGGTGACCGAGAAGGGCCGCGAGTACAGCGAGCACTACGACAAGACCCGGCCGATCATGGGCACGGGGCGGCTACCCGTCGAGGTGCAGGTCGAGGGCGGCCGGTTGCTCTCGCTGCCCTATCTGGTGTCCGCCCGAACTGACGAGTTCGGCAAGCCCGAAGTAGAGGGCGGCATCTTCCCCCGCGCCGCGATGTCGCGCTTCATCACCGAGCGCGCGCTGAGGCAGGCGGTATGAGCAACGAGCGCCACTCAGCAGCGGTCAATCTGGACCTGCTCGCCTATCTCCAGGATGCGACGAGCGGGATCGCCGCGCGCTGCGTGGACATCAACACGCGGACCGGCGCCGCGGTGACGCAGCTTCCAACGACGTGGGCCTTCCCAGGCGCCCATTACAGACGTCAGAAGCACCTCCCCGCAGTCATCACCCGGTTCGTGCGGTCGAGCGTCGTGGCGAGGGCCACTGCGTACCAGAAGTACCAGTACATCTTCGCGGTCGTCCTCGCTGTCGGCGTCAAGCACACGAAGCACAAGCCGGAGACCGAGGAACAGATGCGCGAGCGCCTCGAGTGGATGATCCGCGAGGTGTTCGACGAGGAGAGCGCGTGGCACGGCGAAACCCTCGGCGGTCGCGTGGTCGATGCGTACCTCGACGACGTGGACACCGACGTTATCCCGCTGTCCGAGTGGAACGAAGAACGGGCCGTCTTCTGCGGGGGCTTGCTCCGCGTGACGCGCAACGAAGCACAGACTCACCCGTAGGAGGGTTTTACGATGTCGCAGACAGGATTCGAGCAGGCAAAAGACACCGGCGTCGTACTGATCCAGACGCAGGGCGCGAACGCGTTCCAGACTCCCGGCGAGCTGCCGTTGGCCGCCTACGCCATGGAGGTGACCGAGGTCGAATACGAACTCGACGCCCCCAACACGCGGCGCAAGGGGCAGAACGGCACGATGTCGAAGGGCGGCAACGTCGAGGGGATGCGCTCCGGTACGTGGCGCGTGGTCTTCGAGGTCGCACCGTCGGGCAACGTGGCCGTCGAGATGGACCCGCACATCCTGTTCCTGACGGGCATCTTCGATGACGCGCCGCTGACGCCCACCGCGACGACCGTATCCGGCGCAGGCTCCACGCAGGCGATCGTGGACGTGGCCGACGCGAGCGGCATCACCGCGGGCAGCGTGTGCGGCTTCACCGACTCCGACGGCAACGTCTGGGGCGGACTCATCACTGAGGTAGACACCGCCGCCACGCCCGACAACGTGACCGTCGAGCCGCCGTTGCACTTCATCCCGGCCGCGTCCAGCGCGGTCACGGCGTCCAAGACCTACGGGCTCAGCGACGTGGCCGAAGACACCGCGTTTACCCTGTGGAAGAAGTTTACCCACGGGATGGTTCGGCTCGCCGGCTGCGTGGCGAACTCGTACAAGTGGACGTGGGGCAACGACCCCGACGCGCCCACCATCGAGGTCTCCGGCTGGTTCCGCGAGTACGCGCAGGGTCGCCCGACCACGCTGGACGGCGGCATCGACAACTCGCAGACGACCATGGACGTGGCCGGCACCGACTGGAAGGGCATCACCAACGGCGCGATCTTCACCATCGAGGCCGAGGGCGCCAACACCGCCGAGGTGGTCTATGTGGACGTGGACCCGACGAGCGCCACCGTCAACATCGAGCGCAACAAGGACGCGGCCGGCGCATCGGCGCATGGTACGGGCGCGGTGGTGACCTGCTACGAGCCGACCCCGACGCTCTCCAGCAACGTGGTATCGCCGAAGTCCGTATCGGTCTACATCCACATGAACGACGCCGACACGCCCTCGACCGTGCTGGTGTCCGAGTCCGGCACCGCCGAGATCACGGGCGGCGTCTCTCCGCGCGAGCGTGGACACGGCGACTGCTGGAAGATCCACGGGTACGTGAAGTCGAGTGACCTCGCGTGCAAGACCAACTTCTCAACGTGGGCCGAGCAGGACACCTGGGACGGCTGGTATCGCCACATCGACGCCGACGAGCGCGCGCTGCGCATCCAGTTCAACACGGTGGCCGGGTACTCCATGTGCTTGGTGCTACTGCGCCAGGTGTTCGAGTTGCCCGCGCTGAACCCGGCGAGCGACGACCATGTGCCCGCCGTGATCGAATCCGAAGACCGAGGCAGCCGCACCGGGCTCCCGTCCGCTGTGGTCGCTACCTTCTAAACCCGAACGCTGAGGGAGGCGTTTATGAGTTGGGCAATCGAGCGCGAGTACATACCGAAGATCGGGGGCAACGACACCGCCCCCGACGACGAGCAGATCCGCATCTACTTCAAGCCGTTCAAGGTGGGCGAGAAGGGCGAGTTTGCCGCCGACGTGATGCGCCTCGGAACGGCGGTGATGAAGTCAAGCCCGAAGGCTGCGGCACTGCGCGAGCGGCTCGCCTCGATCACACCAGACGACGACGAGGCGGTCGAGTCCATCTTCGCCGACTCGGCAGAGTTGCTCAAGGAGTCCACCGACGCCGAACAGGACATGCTCATGATGGCGTTCAAGCGCGTCGTGAGGGGCTGTCGCGGCACCGAGCGGGTGGATGGCTGGCGAGGCGTCTGGGATGCCGTCAGCGACGACGAGGAGCTTACCAGTGACATCGCGTTCGCCATCATCAACAGCGCGGGGGTGAGCAAGAATCAGCGCCCTTTCTGAGGGTGGCCCTTCACTGGAAGCTGGCGAGCGTCAACCTGGACGACGAGAGGACGGCATGGAAGCGCGACGGAGCCAAGTACCGCACGCCCCTCGCTTGCGTCCCCGCCTACATGAAGAAGGGCGGCGCGGGGCACTTCGCGTTCGGCATCTGGCCACCCACCGACATCCCGGTCGAGGTGTGGAACGTGGTTGACCTCTACCAGACGTGCGGCTTCGGCCCAGAGACGCCTGGGTTCTTGCCCTCGCAGATCGACGGCGAGGACGCGTGGACCATGGATGCTTTCCGGGTACTCCAGGCGGCAGAGTCTCACATCCGTTACGCCATGATGAAGAAGGAAACGGAGAGCAAGTAACATGGCAGGCGGCGTGAAATGGACCCTCTCCGCGGACTCGAAGAAGGCAGTCAAGGGCACCAAGGACGCGGCCAAGGGCTTCTCTGATCTCGAGAAGACGCAGAAGGCCGGCTTGGTCACCGCGAATAAGTACGCCATGGCGGCGACCGGCATCAACCAGGCGCTGGAGATCGGCGCGAAGATCCTGGCCGTCGTGGGCATGGCGTTTCGCAGGCTCGGCGGGCTCGTAGGTAGCGCGGTCAGGGAAGCGAAGACAGCACAGGACGCGTACTCGCTGCTCAACGGGGCGCTGTCCACGGCTGGCGTCAACTCAGAAACGCTGCGCTCGTCATTGGTCGAGCAGGCGGCTGCGCTGCAGCGGGTCACGACGGTCGGCGACGACACCGCGATCCGCTGGCAGGCGCTCGGTATCGCCATGGGCCTTCCCGTGGAAAAGACCAACGAATTCATCGAGGCTCTCGCAGGCGCCGAGGCTGCCGGCATCCCGGCCGACACCATGATCCGCGGGCTGTCCGGGTCCATGACGGGGCAGGCTGGCACGCTATCGCGGTACGTGCCGAAGGTGCGCGAACTCACCGAAGAACAGATGAAGCAAGGCGAGGCGATCGCCCTCGTCAGGGATCAGTTCTTCCAGTTGGCCACCGAGCAGCGGACCACGTTCACCGGGGCGATGGCGTCGCTCAACAACGCTTACACGGATTTCCTCGAAGTCCTCGGCGGCATCATCACCGACTCGCCGATCGTGCGCGCCACCATCCTCGAACTCTCCGACGCGCTTCTGGACGCGGGCGAGGCTGCGCAGGACGGCGCCGACAACATGGAGGCGGGACTCGGCAAGATGATTCTCCAGTCCATCACGCTGCTAGAGCACGCCGCCGTGGCGGGCGTCCGGGTCG
>Ga0233414_10001215_pt1 | contig 10093 bp, 8 predicted proteins | sample Na_anoxic_10_MG_FD_189020 | JGI IMG/M metagenome (GOLD analysis project Ga0233414, IMG submission 189020) | Seawater microbial communities from Saanich Inlet, British Columbia, Canada - Na_anoxic_10_MG | ecosystem: Environmental > Aquatic > Marine > Inlet | place: Canada: British Columbia...
ATCCGGCCCGATCCTGCGGCGCTGGACCCGGTGGCGTTCCTGCCGATCTGTGCCGGGCTGCTTTATGCGATCGGGGCCGTGGCCACGCGGGCCTGGTGCGAGGGCGAAAGCACGCTGACCCTGACGGCAGGTTTCTTTGCGATGCTGGGGGTGTTTGGCCTGATCGGCATGTTCGTGGTGTCGGGCGATGCGCCTATGGGGCATGCGGGTTTTGTGCTGCGGTCCTGGGGGCCGCTGGATCTGGAGATGCTGTTCTGGTTCGCTGTGCAGGCGGTTGGATCGCTGGTCGGGATCGCATTGATTTTCAGAGGATACCTGCTGGGTGAGGCCAGCCATGTGGCCGTGTTCGAATATTCGCTGCTGGTCTTTGCCAGCTTTTGGGCCTGGATCCTTTGGGGACAGAGCGTGCCGACACTGGGATTGTTCGGCATGGTGCTGATCGCGCTGGCGGGGGCGGTCATTGCATTGCGCAGCACAACGCCGCCGGTGTCTGGCCGGGTGCCGGAGCCGGGTGCATGATCATCAGTCGCGGCCGGTCCTATATCTTTGTGCATATCCCCAAGACAGGCGGCACCTCGCTTGCCCTGGCATTGGAGGGCCGGGCCAAGAAAGACGATATCATGCTGGGCGACACCCCCAAGGCGCGCAACCGGCGGCACCGGGTGCGGGATGTCGCGACGGCGGGGCGGTTATGGAAACATTCGACCCTGGCCGATATTGACGGGCTGGTCACTGCGCAGGAGATCGCGCAGATGTTCACCGTGACGCTGGTGCGCAACCCCTGGGACCGGGCGGTCAGCTATTATCACTGGCTGAGGGATCAAAGCTTTGATCATCCGGCCGTTGTGCTGGCCAAGGGCGTGGATTTTGATACATTCTTGCGTGATCCGGCCACGCAAACCGCGCTTCGGGCCTGGCCTGCATCGCGGTACATGCGCGATGTGACCGGGGCAGAGCGTTGCCGCTGCTACATTCGGCTTGAGCATTTTGCCCAGGATGCCGCCCCGTTTTTTGCCCATCTGGGGTTTGAGCTGAGCCTGCCATTTGAGAACCGATCCGCGCGTGCATCCGCCTATGACGGCTATTACGACGACGATCTGCGCCAGATCGTGGCCGCCTGCTGTGCCGAGGATATCCAGCGATTCGGCTACCGGTTCTCATGACACCGAGGCGGATGATTATTTGTTTAATGTCGGGGTTTTAGGGCGGTTGCGCTGAACAATACCGCGCAACGGCCTGTACTGTGCCGGGGGCGTGTCCAATGCCCCAAAGCTGCCGTTATGTGGACCTACGAAGGTCACCGGAATCATTTCAAATCAAACCAAGTTAGAGATTTGCGCCGCATTCAGGCGCTCCGCCATGGGGATGAATGAAATGTTTAGATGGAAAACAGCGGCACGCGGGATGCCACAGCTTTCGACAGAGCAGACGGGTGCCTATAACGGCGGGCTGGGCCTGCAATCACACGGGTTGCTGTCAGGCACCAAGGTGGCCTCAAATCTGGGCTGGCGCTGCGTCGAGGCATTGGCTGTGGGCGACAGCGTGCTGACATTCGACAACGGCATGCAGAAGATCGTGGAGTTCCGCCGCCAGACCCTGTTTCTGTCGGGCGCAGATGCGGCCCCCGGCAATGGCCCGCTGATCGTCCCTGTTGGTGCGCTGGACAATCGCACAGAAATCACATTGCTGCCTGATCAGGGCGTTCTGGTGGAAAGCGACATGGTCGCGGATATCTACGGCGATCCCTTTGCTGTCATTCCCGCCCATTCCCTTGAGGGGTTTCGCGGCATCACGCGGGCGGGGCCTGCACAGGAAATCGAACTGATCACCCTCTGCTTTGAAGAGGAAGAGGTGATCTATGCCGAAGGCGGCGCCTTGATCTATTGCCCCAGAAATGCGCTGGCGCTGGACGGGTTTCTGGATGCGGAGCTGACGGACTATACGTTGATGTCCGCAGAGGATGCCGCCAATCTGGTTGGTTGGATGGAAATGCAGGACATGGCCTTGTGTTTTGGTGGCGTAAGCGACCGTCGGATGGCGGCTGTTTGCTGAGGCAGCATGTTGTTCGGGTAAGAGACGCAAAATATAGCTGGATCATTCGTATCGGGTCGTGCCGCCAGCACGGCCTTTTTTGCGTTTGAGTGGGGCGGTTTGATGCCGGTGCCGGTGCAATCAGGCGATGAACCATCACGCGAGAAGTAACAAAACGGGCAAATGACAAAAGGGACGCCGAAGCGTCCCTTTCTTGGTGTTGTGAATGGGTCAGGCGGCGTTTTGCGCTTCGCCTGCGAAACGGCCATAGAAGGTCTGGTTCTTGGCCGCCATTTCGCGCAGCAAGTCCGGGCATTTGAAGCGGGGACCGAATTTGGCCTCCAGCTGATCGCACCGTTCTGCCGCGTATGGTGTGCCGATCATGTCCAGCCATGACAAGGGCCCGCCCGACCACGGGGCAAAGCCCCAGCCCAGTATCGCGCCGACATCGCCTTCGCGGATGTCCATCAGCACGCCTTCTTCCAGCGCACGTACGGCTTCCAGCACCTGAACGAACATCAAACGGTCCTGCACCTCTTGCAGGTCTGGCTGCACCTCGGCCAGGGGATATTTGTCGTGGATCCCCTTCCAGTAGCCCAGGCGCTTGCCTTTTTCGTCATAGTCGAAATAGCCCGCCTTGGCCTTGCGGCCCAGCCGTCCCTTTTCTTCCATCCAGACGATCAGATCGTCGGCCTCTGAGGCGGGGTATTCATTGCCCATCGCGGCCTTGGTGGCGCGCATGATCTTGGTCGCCAGATCAATCGATGTCTCATCGCCCAATTGGACAGGTCCAACAGGAAAGCCCAGCATCTGCGCGGCGTTGTCGATCAAGGCAGGTGCAACACCTTCGGTGATCATACGGTTGGCTTCGCCGCCGTAGGGAATGATGCAGCGGTTGGCATAGAAGAACCGCGCATCATTGACGACGATCGGGGTCTTGCGGATCTGGCGCACATAATCAAGCGCCTTGGCCACCGCGCGGTCACCGGTCTGTTTGCCCTTGATGATCTCAACCAGCAACATCCGCTCCACCGGAGAGAAGAAGTGGATGCCGATGAACTGATCGGGCCTGCTGGATGCCTTGGCCAGATCGGTGATCGGCAAGGTCGAGGTGTTGGAAGCATAGATGCAGTCCTGCGGGATCACCGCTTCGACCTTCTTGGTCATCTCGGCCTTGACGGCAGGGTCCTCAAACACGGCCTCGATGATCAGATCGCAGTCTTTGAGCGCATCCAGATCAGGGGTGGCGGTGATCAGGCTCAGCAGCGCCTCTTTCTTTTCAGGCGTGGCTTTGCGGCGGGCGATCCCCTTGTCCATATAGGCTTCGGAATAGGCCTTGCCCTTGTCGGCGGCGGCTTGATCGCGGTCGATCAAGATCACTTCGATACCGGCCTGGGCAGAGACCAGCGCGATACCCGCGCCCATCATGCCTGCACCCAGAACGCCCAGTTTCCTGACACGCTGATCGGGAATGCCCTTGGGACGCACAGCGCCTTTTTCCAGCGCTTCCTTGTTGATGAACAGCGACCGGATCATCGCCGAAGAGGACGGGTTCAACAAGATTGAGGTGAACCAACGCGCCTCGATCTTGAGCGCTGTGTCCAAGGGCACAAGCGCGCCCTCATAGACCGCAGAGAGCAGCGCCTTGGCGGCGGGAAATGCGCCTTTGGTCTTGGCGTTGATCATGGCGTTGGCCCCGACAAAGGTCATGAACCCTGCGGGGTGGTATGGTGCGCCGCCGGGCATCTTATAGCCCTTGGCATCCCATGGTTTCACCAGATCGGCATCCTTGGCGTTCAGTACCCATTCCTTGGCGGCGGCAACCGGGTCGGCCACGACTTCGTCGATCAGGCCTGCCTTGGCTGCGGCAGCAGGGGCAACCATCTTGCCTTCCAGCAAGAAGGTAGAGGCGGCCATGGCACCCAGTTTGAACGACAGACGTGTCGTGCCACCCGCGCCGGGGAAAATACCCACAAGGATTTCCGGCAGGCCGATCCGCGCCTTGGGATTGTCGGCACAAAAGATGCGATGCGTGGCCAGTGGCAGTTCCAGACCGATACCTGCCGCGGTGCCGGGCAGGGCTGCGGCAATCGGCTTGCCGCCCTTGTTGGTCTTGGGGTCCATGCCCGCACGTTCAATCTTGCGCAGCAATCCGTGCATGCGCATCGTGCCCTCAAACAGCCCCTTGGCGGGATCATCGCCCGCGTCCTGTTTCATCTTGGCCAGCAGGTTCAGGTCCATGCCACCGGCAAAAGAACCTTCCTTGCCCGAAGTGATGACGATGCCCTTGACGGTCTCATCGGCCAGGGCTGCATCAATATGGGCGTCCAGTTCCGCAAGCCCGTCGATGGACATCACATTCATGGATTTATCTGCCACGTCCCATGTGATGATGGCAACGCCGTCGGCGTCTGTGTGCATTGTGAAATCGGTCATATTCTATCTCCCCGATTTGGATGTTGTTGTGCCGCGCGGCGTGTAATCGGCGAATTTCTCCAGCAGCATCTTGACCAGGGCCAAGGCGGCCTTTGGCCCGTTGCTGCAGTCTTCTTCGCTCAGGGTCAGGCGCTTGAAATCATTCAGATCGGCGCGGTCCAGACTGTCGCTTGGGTCAGGTCCATATTTGAAAAACAGCGGCGGGTCATTCTGGACCAACCGGACATAGTCGCCCTTGTTGGCGACCTTCAGAACCAATTGGTCCATGCCCTGTTTGGCCGCGAGATCCGCAATGGCGTAAAAAGGATGCGTGGCCATTACATGCGCTCGATTATGGTTGCGGCACCCATGCCGGATGCGATGCACAGCGTGGCAAGGCCAACTTCCTTGTCTGCCCGCTCCAACTCGTCCAGCAGCGTGCCGATGATCATGGCACCGGTGGCCCCCAGAGGGTGGCCCATGGCGATAGAGCCGCCGTTCACATTGACCTTGTCGTGATCCACATCAAAGGCATCCATGAAGCGCAAGACGACAGAAGCAAAAGCCTCGTTCACCTCAAACAGGTCGATGTCCTTGATGTTCATACCATTTTCGGCGAGGATCTTTTCGGTCACCGGGATCGGACCGGTCAGCATGATGGTCGGGTCTGTGCCGATCTTGGCATTTGCACGAATGCGCGCGCGTGGCTTGAGACCGTATTTCTCGCCAAATTCCTTGTTGCCGATCAGCACCGCTGCGGCACCATCAACAATACCCGAAGAATTGCCCGCATGGTGAATGTGGTGGATTTTTTCCAGATGCGGGTATTTCAACATGGCGACCTTGTCAAAGCCGGGCATGACCTCGCCCATCTGCTGGAACGCGGGGTTCAAGGCCCCCAATGACTGCATGTCGGTCTGTGGGCGCATGTATTCGTCATGGTCCAGAATGGTCAGACCGTTCTGGTCACGAACGCTGATCACCGAATTTTTGAACCGCCCCTCATCCCAGGCCTTCTGGGCGCGCTGCTGAGAGATCACGGCCAGTTGGTCGGCCTGATCACGGGTATAGCCATACTCGGTCGCGATGATATCGGCAGAAATGCCCTGGGGGACGAAATACTGCTCCATCGCCAACGTCGGATCCACGGCAATGGCGGCCCCGTCACTGCCCATTGCCACCCTGCCCATCATCTCCACACCCCCGGCGATATAGGCCATGCCGGCCCCGCCTTTGACCTGGTTGGCGGCCAGGTTCACCGCTTCCATGCCGGAGGCGCAGAAACGGTTGATCGCAAGACCTGGAATGGATTCGTCCAGATCAGAGGCCAGCACGGCAGAGCGCGCAAGACAGCCACCCTGTTCCATGACCTGGGTGACATTGCCCCAGATCACATCCTCAACGGCATGGCCGTGCAGGTTATTGCGCTCTTTCAGGGCGTTCATGGTCAAGGCGCTCAGCCGCACTGCGGTGACTTCATGCAAGGATCCGTCCTTGCGGCCTTTGCCGCGCGGTGTGCGCAGGGCGTCATAGATATAGGCTTCGGTCATGGTGTTCTCCGATATATTTTCGGTTCAGGCGCGGTCAGCAGGGCTGCCGGGCATCAGATCATAGGGGGCTTTCCAGCCCGGTTGGTCAGACAGACGCGTGAGCCACGCGTCGATATTGCGAAAGGCGCTGCGGTCAAAGCCGAAAGGTTCAGGATAGTAGAGATAGCCACAGCAGCTAAGATCGGCATTGGTCACACCATCGCCCACAATCCAGTCGCGCCCCTCAAGGTGATCATTCAGCACAGCATATGCGGCCTGCAATCTGCCCTTGTTAAAGCCGATCACTTCCTGGGGCCGCTTGTCTTGTGGCAGAAAATTCATCAAGAAACGCGTCATCCCCGCCATTGAACTGAGCTTGTGATTATCCCAAAGCACCCACCGCAGGATTTCCCGCCGTTCCGCCGCGTTCTGCCCGCCAAAACGGCCGGACTTCTCTGAAACGTAATCCTGGATCACACCGGATTGAGTAAGCTTGATGTCACCGTCTGTCATCACAGGTACTTCGCCCATTTCATTCACATTCGCGCGGTATTCCGGCGTGCGGGTTTCACCAGCAAAGAAATCGACTTTGACAGCCTCCCAATCCAGGCCCGAGAGCTGCAAGGCGAGGGCGGCCTTATAGGCATTGCCGGATTCGCCAAAGCAGTAAAGTTTGATTGTCATGGTCTTTTTCCTGTTGCTGTTGTTGCAGACGAGGCAAGCCTCGGGATGAGTTTAAGGGCAAGATGAAGCTGCATTGGCCGCGTTTTGGATCACATCGGCGTAGGCGCGGGCGGATGTCGGTTTCATCTTGCCCTTAAACTCATCCCGGCGCTGTCCTATGCGCTGGATCAAAGATTTCGCGCGATCAGTTCCTTCATGATTTCATTCGTACCGCCATAGATGCGTTGGACGCGGGCGTCGGTCCACATTTCGCCGATGGCATATTCTTGCATAAATCCGTAGCCGCCGTGCAATTGCAGACAGTCGTCAAGTACCTCGCCCTGGGTGTCGGTCAGCCAGTATTTTGCCATGGCGGCGCGGTCTACTGTCAGTTCGCCGCGCAAGTGTTCTGCCATACATTGGTCAAGGAAGGCCCGTGCCACGGCGGTTTTGGTTTTGCATTCGGCCAGTTTGAAACGGGTGTTCTGGAACTGAGTGAGGGGCCCGCCGAAAGCTTCGCGTTCCTTGCAGTATTGGATGGTGCGGGTCACGGCACCTTCCATGGAACCTACCGCTTCGCAGGCGATGATCAGGCGTTCCTGGGGCAGTTGCTGCATCATCTGGTAGAAGCCTTTGCCTTCTTCCTGGCCCAGGATGTTTTCGGGTGGAATTTCGACGTTGTCGAAGAAGAGTTCAGAGGTGTCGGAGGCATGTTTGCCGATTTTATCCAGGTTGCGGCCGCGCAGAAAGCCGTCTGCGCCGTCGGTTTCAAGCACGACAAGCGAGACGCCTTTTGACCCTTCAGAGGGGTCTGTCTTGGCTGCAACCACGATCAGGTTGGCGTGTTGGCCATTGGTGATGAAGGTTTTTTGGCCCGAGAGGCGGTAAGCGTTGCCGTCTTTGATGGCCTTTGTCTTGATCCGTTGCACGTCAGAGCCGGCCGAGGGTTCGGTCATTGCCAGGGCACCCACCATTTCACCGGATACCATTTTGGGCAGCCAGCGTTTCTTTTGCTCTTCGGTACCATAGGCCAGGATGTAATGGGCGACGATGCCGGAATGGATGCCGTTGCCCCAGCTGGCCAGATTGGCGCGGGCGGCTTCGATGTAGATGGCCGCTTCATGGCCGAAATCACCGCCGGCACCGCCGTATTCTTCGGGGATGGACGCGCAGAGCAGGCCCAGTTCACCCGCTTGCTGCCAGGTCTCGCGGTCCATCTCGCCTTGCTTGCGCCATTTCTCGAATTTGGGGGCCCATTCGGTGGTGATGAATGAGGCGGTCATATCCGCGATCATCTGGTGTTCTTGGGTCATCCAGCTGGATGCGGGGGCGGTGGTATCTTTCACGGGGCGGTCCTTTCGAGGGGCTCAGCGTTTGCGGTCGTCCAGTTCGGAATTGAACAGCCGTAGCCGTGCGGTCAGGTTTTCTTCGTGTATCACCGAAGAGAAGTTTTCGAACAGGAACGACAATGCCTCGCCTTCGTCCAGTCCCGCATCACGGCTGAACCGCTTGAGGCGGCGATAGCCGTCTTCTGTCATGGCGATAGGAAAGCGGCGGGTCAGGCGAAAGCGTTTGGGCATTGTCGTTCCGGTCTTGGGGTAAGGTGGGGGCGTCCCCCACCTTGGGTTTTAGAAGTTTGCCGCGTCCAGTGCCATGACAGTATCGGCACCTGACTGGATGCGGGTCAGATGTAGCGCCGTGGCGGGCAATTGACGCGCCATGTAGTAGCGGCCCGTGGCAAGCTTTGTCTCATAGAACGCCACGTCACTGGTGCCCCCTGCAAGGGCTGCCTTGGCGGCCAGACCCATCCGCGCCCACATCAGGCCAAGGCAGACATGCCCGAACATATGCATGAAGTCATTGGAGCCAGCCAGTGCGTGGTTGGGGTTCTTCATGCCGTTTTGCATGAAATACATCCCCGCCGATTGCAGGTCCTTGGAGGCGGATTTGAGCGGCTCAAGGAAGTCCGCATCAAAGGCTGCATCCGCGCCTGCGTTGTCCTTGATAAAGTTTTTCACCAGATCAAAGAAGGCCATCACATGTTTGCCGCCGTCCTGCGCCAGTTTACGCCCGACCAGGTCCAGCGCCTGCACGCCGTTGGCCCCTTCATAGATCATCGCGATACGGGCATCACGGGTGAATTGGGACATGCCCCATTCCTCGATATAGCCGTGGCCACCATAGACCTGTTGCGCCTTGACGGTCATGTCATAGCCCACATCGGTCAGGAACCCTTTGATCACCGGGGTCAGCAGAGAGACGATGCCATCGGCATCCGCGTCGCCTGCGCGATGGGCGGCATCCAGCATGGTTGCCCCCCACAGGATAAAGGCCCGCGCACCTTCGACAAAGCTTTTTTGATCCATCAATGAGCGGCGGATGTCGGGGTGGACGATCAGCGGGTCCGCGGGTTTGTCGGGCGCTTCGACACCGGTGACGGCACGGCCCTGCAGGCGGTCCTTGGCATAGCTCAATGCGTTCTGATAGGCCACATCGGCCTGTGCCAGACCCTGCATGCCCACGCCCAGGCGCGCCTCGTTCATCATGGTGAACATGGCGCGCATGCCCTTGTGTTCTTCGCCCAGCAGATAGCCGGTGGCACCGTCATAGTTCATCACGCAGGTTGAATTGCCGTGGATGCCCATTTTCTCTTCGATGGATCCCACAGCGACGCTGTTACGTTCGCCCAGCGCGCCGTCGTCATTGACCATGAACTTGGGCACGATGAACAGTGATACCCCCTTGATGCCTTCGGGGCCGCCTTCGATCTTGGCCAGTACCAGGTGGATGATATTGTCGGACATGTCGTGTTCGCCCGAAGAGATAAAGATCTTCTGGCCGGTGATCTTGTAGCTGCCGTCGCCCTGTGGCACCGCTTTGGTGCGCATCAGGCCCAGGTCGGTGCCGCAATGTGGCTCTGTCAGGTTCATCGTGCCGGTCCAGTCGCATGACACCATCTTGGGCAGATAGGTGTCTTTTTGCGCCTCCGTCCCGTGGGCAAGGATGGCCGAAGCCGCCCCATGGGTCAGGCCCTGATACATGGTAAAGGCCTGATTGGCGGCAGAGAAATATTCACCCACCGCAGAGCCGATTACATAGGGCATGTTCTGGCCGCCGTATTGTTCTGGCATGTCCAGACCGGTCCAGCCGCCGGCGCGGACCTGGTCAAAGGCCTCCTTGAAGCCTGTGGGGGTATAGACCACACCGTTCTCCAGCCGGCAGCCTTCCTTGTCGCCCACGGCGTTGAGTGGGGCCACGACTTCGGATGTCAGCTTGCCGGCTTCCTCGAGGATGGCAGAGGTGAAATCAGGCTCCAGATCCTCGTAACCGGGGATCTTGGCTTCGTTGATTTTCAGCACATCATGAAGCACGAACTGAACGTCTTTGGTGGGGGCGGTATATGTTGGCATGGGGCTCTCTCTAAAGCTTGAATTCGGTTGCTGAGGGGCGCGGGG
>Ga0233414_10001216_pt1 | contig 10090 bp, 2 predicted proteins | sample Na_anoxic_10_MG_FD_189020 | JGI IMG/M metagenome (GOLD analysis project Ga0233414, IMG submission 189020) | Seawater microbial communities from Saanich Inlet, British Columbia, Canada - Na_anoxic_10_MG | ecosystem: Environmental > Aquatic > Marine > Inlet | place: Canada: British Columbia...
ATTTCCATAATCTTCTTTACCTGCTAATATTCCACCTTCTTTTCTTAATTTTGATAAATAATCTTGATTAAGTTCAATTGTATAACCTGCGTATTTAGAATTAAGATTCTCAGGATCGGAAGTCCAGCTTGTAAAGTATTTAATTGTTGCAAGTGGATAGTCAGTTGAAGATTTACTTCCAGTTGATCTTCTTTTTATAAGGTCTTGTATGTATTGGTCATAAACAGTTCTCCCTAGGCTAAGTCGTTCTTGGACAACGTCATCGGATGCATTCATAACATCCTCATCTGCACCATACCAACCATCACCTTTTTGAATTTCGTTAAATCCTGTATTAGCTAATATTACTGCTTGAGCACTTCCATTTGCTACAGACTGATCTATAAGTTTTATATATTCTGCGGCTTCATCTGAAACATTAAGAGGATCTAATACAACTTGGTATACAGGATTGCTTAATATTTCACCAGGATTCATGTCGGCTTCACTAACACCTCGCATAGCTTGATTAATATCAAAAGCCTTAAACATATCAAAATCAGAAACAGTCAAATTTGGATATTTATCTTTTAGCTTTTCTACATCAACATCAGCTTGTATTTTACCTGTTGCAGCAAGAGTATTTAATTCCATCATTGCATCATAAAAAGTGGTTGCTTGTTTATCAGATCTACCTTTATTAAATATAAATTCACCACTATAACTAGGTAAAGGTATAGCTCTTGAATCATCAGACACTCTACCATACTCTGATATCTGCTTTGCACTTTCCCCTAATCCTGCGTATCTATCTTCTTGTGTAGAGTACGCCTTTTCAAAAGCGGAAGGTAAATACCAAGAGGTGTCATCAAAGCCGTCTACTGTAACACCTTCTACAGATATTTTAGAACCATTTTCTTTTGCCCAATTGGCAAATACATTCTTATACTCATCTTTTGTATATCTTCTATTAAAACCATTTTCATCTTGGTATATTATAGATGGTAAACCTGCGTCTTTAGCTTTACGCATTAAATCTCTAAATTCACCTCCCTCTTCACCATAAAAATCAGTATATATTGCCTTATCAATATTTTCTTGTGCTATTTCATAAGATCTTGACATAGCATGATCAAAAGCAAGTCCCATTTCTTGGAGCCTATCATACCCAGTTGATATTTGAATATACTCCTCTAACGGATTTTGTGAATTGACTAATAAAGGACTCCCATCTCCAAGAGCCATTGTTTTTGGATCTATATCTTGAACCATATTACCCAACTTACGATACTCGCTATAGAAAGCATCTTGGTATTGTTTTTTTAATCCGCCTTCAGGATTTGAAAGTTCTTTTCTAAGTGCTTTTGGAGTAAGCTCATACTCTTTATTATTTAATGTAAGCTTTATTTTACCACTACCATTATTACTTTGTGATTGGACTCTTTGCAACATGTCTATAGTCCAATCAATCTCACTAGCTTCTAATTTATCTGAATATTTTTTAGCAGATTCTTCTTGAGATTCCATGAAATCACCACTCATATTAAAATTTCCATCCTCATCAATCATGCCACCGGTTAGTGTATTAAGATCATCTGTAGATACACTTTCACCTAGACCAGCAAGTTTATCTTGCCCTGTTGTGTCTACTTCTTCTTTTTCAGCATCTATTTCAGTCATTCTATATTCATGCTGTTTTTTAATTTTGGCCATATCATATTGATGCTTCTTGGCCATTTCAGCATAAGGATTTGCTTCAAGCTTAACCATCATATCTTTTTTAGAATATGTTAAGGCTGCTGCTTGAAGATCTTTTTCCATATCATAGTTCATCATTAAACTATAAGCTCTGTATAATAGTGACTGTGTATCTTCGGGATTATATTGACCTGTATTTTTAACTTCTCTTTCAGAAGCAGGTTGGTCATCATATAGATTATTTATTTCCTTGAGTTTTTCTTGGATTGCTACCAAATCTGATGATGTTTCTCGTGCCAACTTTTCTTCAGGACTACCTTTAATAACACCGTTTTGTGCTATTGAATTTTGCCAAGCTGTATTTTTTTGATTTAATTCAACTTCTTGACCTTGTAATAAAGCTTGTCTTTTTTCTATTTCTGCTTCAATCTCTGTAATTTTATTTGTAGCCCAAACAGCTTGACCTTGATTGATATTTTCAAACTTACCTTCCTGAACTCCTTGGTCTGCAAATTGTCTTGATTTAACAAAAGCATCTGCATGGTAAGCATTGACAACTCTAGGATCATCTTTCAATGCTTTTTGAACCATTGTTAAAGCTTCATTAGTAATAAGATCTCCGTTCTTTCTTTGGATTAACCATTCACCATTTTCAGATATTGTAGTTATTACATCTGTTCCTAATTCAGATTCATTTAAATAATTCATTGCCATTTGAAATAAATCTGAATCTGGTACATATGTTGGAATTGGCATTTTTAATGCTTTATCTTGTGTTGCATTAACAAAGTCTTCCATTTCATATTGCATTTTTTGAACACCTGTTTGCCAATATAATTCACGTTGTTCTTGTACAGGTGAATCTTTTAGCATATTAGCGTATTGCATTTCATCTCTGTACTTTTTGGTTTGAACTAAATCCTTTACTATAAGATCTTCTTCAAAAAATGGTTTAAACAAAGCTTTTGCTGTCTCAACATTTTGAGCCATTGATAAATCCATGCCTGAAATTTGTTGCAACTTAGGTGCTAAATTTTCAGCATATTGATCACGCATTTCCTGGGTATCCTGTCTAGAAAGATTTCCGTACACAACTTTACCGTATAAATCATTTAAAGATTTATAATTCGTCTCATATCTTTGTGTTTTAACATCTAAGACATTAGACAAAAATTTATAATCCGGAGTAAAGGGTTTAAAATCCGGTAAATAACTTCCTACTCCTGGTACATATGTTGCCATAATACTAAATTAATGAAATTTTGTAAGTTTACAATATAAATTGAAAACATTTTTAAAGTTTATATTCCCATCTTACCCGTATAAAAAGGGATGGCCCATTTTTTTATTTCCTTACCTTTTTTTCCATCACCTTGATATCCTTGCTGGTTCATAACCCTTAACTGTTCTTCTCTTGGATCTACATAATTACGTTGACCACTTTTTGCTGAAAGTATTCCTGTTATAACCGAAGGATCTACAATTCCATCTTTATCTGTAAATCCTAAATCTTTAGCTCTTTTTGTAGCTTCCATCCACTCATCCATAAATGCCCACTCATCTTGCTGAGGACTTGGTGAGAAATCTTTAGAATAATCTGTTCTTGTAATATCACCACCGGCTAAAGGATTAATATTAAAGTAATCATATAATTGATTAACATTATATGTGTTAGACATATTGGTGATTAAATTTGCCATAGAATCAGCATACTGCTCTCTATCAAAATTCTTCTCATCCATGTATGTCTGAAGAGTTTTCATCGTGTCATCATACTGCTTTACCGCTCTTGCATCTTCAAGCATATTAGCTTGAGATTCTAATTGAGCTTTCATTGCTTGAGCTCTATTTACATTTTGAACATTTTCAGCATTTACTCTGGCTGTATAATCTGCAATACTTTCGGCAAGTTTTCCTTGAGTTTGCGCTGTTCTAGCAGCCATTGATTGAGGTCCTGCAAAAGCACCAATTGCTTCTGCTTGAGCTTTTGCTTGAGAAGTTAAACCTGCAATTCCTCTTGTAGGATCTTGCAATACAACATCCATATCTGCTCTTCTAACACCCGGTTGCCAAGGTAAGAACATATCTCTTTCTCTATCTGCAATAGCTTGTGCTTTGATTATATCTTGAATCCAAGGTTCTTTAGTTGCTGGTAAAGCTTCTTCACCAACATCAGGAACTTCTGGACCTTCTATTTCTGGACAAGGTAGACAAACTCCATTTTCATCTTTTTCTGGTATACTACCATCTGGACATTTTTCACATTGTACATCTTCAGCATCTGGCGATGGAGGTGTTATTGGTTCTTTAACTTGTAAAAACTGATTTAATGTATTATTACCATAGAAACCTTCTGCTTTAGAAATATTTTTATTCTTCTCCCAGTTAGTCTCTTGACTAGGCCCTGTTGCTGTGTATGATAAGTATGGTTCAGCATTATCTTTATCCGCTATAGTAACAGCTTGGAAAAATAACTGATTTAATTTAGTAGCATTTTCATCAATATTATAACCACCGTAAATATCAGGATACAATTCTTTTGCTTTATCAAATAATGCTTGAGTATTTTTATTTTTTTTGTCTCCAGCACCTCTATCTAATTCTGCTGCATATCTATACTCATCAGGCATAAGATCAGCAATCATGTAGTTGTTTTTCTGATAATCTAAAAACTGAGACATCATAGCCTCTTTATCCAGAATCTGATCCTCCGGAATACCTTGAGCTTTTGCATTAGCTACAAAAGTGGTGTAAGCCCTGTCAATAGTTTTATTCCAAGTGTCTTCGCCAGATGTAAAAAGTCTTTCTAGTTCTTCATATTGTTTATAATTAGGACCCAAGCTTTTAGCACCTTGTGTACCAGAAGTACCTAGTTCTTCACCCTCTTGTGCCATTGGAATTTCCATTCCATAATTTGCTTGACCATAATATCCAGCAAATCCTCCACCTACAGAAGGATCGCCTTTAATATTATTCATCATCAAACCGGTATTAGTATCATAATATCCTTCGCTTCCAATTGGATCTTGTGATATACCCATATAATTATCGGCCATAGTACTTTTGAGCAAATCTTGTTCTGCTTGTCTTCTCTTTGTGTTTTTAAATATTTCATTAACAACACCAGCACCCGCAACACCGGCTCTAGATATTTCTTTAAATATATCCATTCCTGGACTTTCCATAACATTGGAAACTCCCCTATTAAGTTTTGTTGCTAAATTACCTTTATCTCTAGTTACTGTTGGACTTTCGTAATAAGGTGTTTGATTTTGAAATACAGGTATTTCTGTAGATAACTCTTGCATCCTTTGTTCATATGGTGTTAAACCTAATGTAGGATATGCATCTTGCATTTGAGTATCTGCATATAAATCTCTAGTTGTAGCATAATCCATTGGTTGCGTAAGCTCATCAAAGTAAGCTTTACCAGGAACATTTTTATTTAATGCATCAATTACTCCTTCATATCCAAATTGAGCTTTACGTAATTCTCTACCGTATGCTGCCATTGGATTCATTGCTTGTGTTGCAGCCGGATTCATTTGAGAAGCTTGTTGATCTCCTGTAAATTTTTTGAGTCCTTCAACTTTTGCTGAAAACTCAAAAGGATCAAGACCAATGGATTTTATATAAGGATATGCAGCCAAAGGTACACCATCTTCAAATTGCTTCATCATTTCTTGACCAAATGCAAGTTTAGATAAACTTTCTTTATTTTTTTGCAACATAAGCTCTGCTGTATTAGCTTGAATTTTATCTGTATATTGATCGTTTAAAATACCATAATATTTATTAAGATCATACTTTTTAGATACTTTAGCTGGAGTAATTTTTTTTCTAGATTTAATACCATATTCGGATAACATCTCTTTACCCATTTTCATATCCTTTGTATCTGAATAAATAAAAGACTGTTCTGGTAAAAACATAGGAACCCCACCACTTGAGTGACGTGGACCTTTGATATCATAAAGACCAAACTGACCATCATTATTAAGATCTGTAAGAACAGTTTCACCACCCTCAGCTTCAATATTAGCCATATCTCTTGGTACAGAAGATAAGCTATATCTTACATCTGTATCTTTAGTAGATTCAGATTCTCCTGCATGTGGATTAAATGTAGCTAATCCATAATTATACTGGTCACCAGTAACATAACCACCATGGGATTTTTTAACTAATTCCCCATCTATGAGTTCAAAACCTTTCGGTAAATTTTCTATCCTAACTTTGTATTTAGTGTTTTTAACTTTAGGCATATTATAATATTTTAACGCTACCTCCAGCAGCCATTATTTTTGCAATTTGTTCAGTAGTCAATTCTATTTCATCATTAATATGGGGAGATAAATTTTTATATTTTCTACCTTTGTTTTCAGCTTGTGAAAATGTAGACATCATATCATTAAACATTCCCATTTGATTATTCATAGGCGCTTGTGCCATAGGTGGTATAATCCCACCCATCTGCATAGGTGCTACATCTTTCATAAAATTACTATTACCCATTGATGCTGACATTTCAGTTCCCATTTGTGCTCTCATTATTTTAGCTTGCACTTGAGGAGGTAATGCTTTAAAACCTGGGTTATCATATGAACCACCTGTCTTAAATGCGTAACCCGTTAATCTAGCATTCATTTGACTTTGACTATCTGATATATCAGTTCCTGGAGCATAGTAGACAGATTCTCCAAATTCATTTACCCCGAATTGAGTACCTTCCGGAAGATCTTCATTTTGCTGAGCGTTTTTAAATTCATCTATATCTCTAGCAAGAGTTTTTAATTGTGTTTTTGTTTCTTCTGGTAAAGATTGCATTCTATCTTGAAAAGCACCAAATGATTCAAAACCTTTATCAATATATTTAGATTGTGGACCAGACATAAAACTATAATCCATTGTTTCTGGATTATATCTAATGTTTCCTTCACGCATATATTCATCCATTGTTCTTAACGGAGCTTGTCTAAAAGGATTTTTTGAACTAGCTCTATATAAATCTACAGCAGATCCTGAATATACATTGGGATCATTTGGATCAATATTTATATCATAGTTATATTTTTTTGCTTTATTTTCTTCATGAGCAGCTTTCTTTGCTTTAAGATCTTTAAATGCTCCTACAGCTAAACCTTCACTATTTTCAGCTGTACCAAATAATCTTCCAGATGCTTCACCTAATGTAGATAACGCACCATAAACATTTCCTTTTGATTTAAGGTTCATTGGTAAGTAAGCACTTTTTATGTTAGGTCTATAACTTGGATCTTCAAGCATTCTATAATATTGTGATAAAGATGCTGGATTTGCCATCCCTAAACCATATTGAGCTTTATTTAAAATATTTGAATATTTTTCTCCACCCTTCATATATTCAGATTGCATGTTATATACATCCATATCACTAGGTAAAAGATCCAGCATTCTATACTCTTCCATTTTATTTACATCTGGTAATGAAGGAAGCTGCATTATTATATTTTCAGGATCATTATAACTTTTAAGATTGTATATTTCACCTGTAGGATCATAATCTATTGTGACACCATAAGAATTTAACATTTCCATATACTTGGCATCATCTAATGAAGGAGTTGAACCGCCATCCTGAAATACAATAGTTTGTTTATAAGGGTTATTTTTAGGACTTGCTTTGAAAATATTATTAACCACATCACCAAAAGTTTTATAATATTGATCTTCTTCATTCAACATTGTTGTTGGTCGATAATGATGATATTTATCTTTAAACTTTTTTGGTATCATTTGACTTTCACCATTGATATCATGATCCTCTATACCTATAGTTGTTGTACCACCCGTTTGAGCCATAGGCATTCCTTCTGGCATTGATCCTTCCATTTCTTGAGGTGGTCCTGCTTCAATAGGACTTTCAATAGTTTCTGTCTGATCTTGAGCTTGAGCCTGAGCTTGTTGTAATTCTTGAACTGCGGTCATGAATTCTTCTTGGCTTACACCAACACTCATCAAACTCTGTTGTATTGCTTCAATAGGAACTTGATTTTGTGCTAAAGCAATAATTATTTGTACAAGTGGCGTACCTTGATCTAAAGCAGATTGTATAGCTGGAACGATTTGTTCCATCATGTTTGTATTTTCTTGAACCATAGGTTGGCCTCCCATTTGCATGAAGTCATTCATTCTCATGCTATATAAACCTTTATTATTTAAATCTTTGTAGCGCATTTTTTAAATTATTATTTACAATTATAATATACAAATTATTAGCGTCATTTGCTAATTTAAAGTTTAAGATATTAACTCTGTCATTATATAGTTAGCTGGAGACATGTTATTTGCTTTAGCTTTTTTATAATGAATTCTATTTAATTTATCATAGTTTTTTACAGCTTCTGGACTTTCATCTTTACCTGTAATATAATCTTTATACATCTGTAATTCTGCTGATAATACAGGACCACCCAATTGAAATTTAGGTGGAACACTCTCATTATATGTGGTGTATAATTCTTGTATTAGTTTGTTTTTCTTTTCAGGAGTAAGATTATAATTTTTCACCGCTTTTAGTTCTTTGTCTAAAGCTGCTTTCATATTTTTTACATCTTCCGGAATAATTTCACCTCCTTGTTGATATTCATTAGAAGCTGGTCCTTCTCGAGTAAATCTTTGAGTTCTTAATTCTCTTAATTTTTCTTGTGTTTCAGGTAATAAAAAAGATTCAAAAATTTCTTGTTGTTTTGTTGCTGGTGTATACCTTCTAGAGATATATGGAGTCATATAATCAGGTAAAGGTGCTTCTCCTGATCTTCTGGCTTGTTCTACTAATAAAGCATTTTGACGTTTACCATTAAACCAACTAGTTGGAGCATTAGGTGAACCTGGTAATTGTTTAGGTGTATCTATTGGTTTATACCCTTTCCACCAATCTCTTTTATATATATTGAAGTTTTCTAAACTTCTTAAATTTGGGTCAGGTTTTAATACTCCTACAGAACCTATTTCTTCAGGATTACCTAAATTCATTTTATATCCATAAGAATTTTGGAAAGCTTCAGGTTTATAATTAGACTCAATTAAATAATCTAAATTAACTACTTTTCTTTCTTTTAACGGAATTTCTTTTTTTCTTACCTTTAAAGTAGGTCTATTTCCATAAAATAATTCCCCTCTTTGAAAATATGGCATTGGACCATGACTATTTGCAACAGCCATAGCCCTATACTTTTCTTCATAATTTTTATATTCGTTTGTTCCTGCTAAATCTTTTAATTGAGATTGAAATTTTTTATAATTTTCAGGTGTAACTTCTTCTCCTTTTTCTCTGATTAATTTATTAATAAAAGCATCATCTATAGCTTCCTTAGAAACTTGTCTATAATAAGCTTCAGGATTAGTTTTAAATGCCCAAGGATTATGTTTATAAGCATTGGGTAAATATTTATTACCTAATTTATTTGCCACTTGTTTTGCTGCGTTGTATCCTTCTACGGTACCTCTAACTGCAGATCCAGCAATTGGTGCTATTTCTAAAGCATCCATTGCTAGATTACCTGCTCCTTCCCATGATGGGTTTGTTGCAAAGTCAATAGCATCTGGACCAACATTATACAAACCGTGTCCAGCAAACCCTGCATTAATTAAATTACCCGCTGTTGCTCCAGGAATAGTTGTTCCAGCTACTGTTATAGGAGCAGAAAAATAAGGTGCTGCACCAGCAAAAGCTACTTCACCTAAAGCTGGAAGAGCTGTTCCTCCTGCTATTATTCCAGGAGCATAGAATAGAGGGTTTTCTCCCGCTGCCACCATACTCTTTGCTGTCCAATCTTTATAATAGGCTTCTATCTCCTCTGGTGTAAGAAATAGTGTTTGTCCTTCTTTACCTTCCCAAGGTCTTCTACCAGTTTTATCCTGTTCTATAAGTAGCGGGTTAGATCTGCTGCCTATTTCATCAATTGTTATAGGTTGCCTACCTGCAGCTTTTAAATAAGCTCTAAGTTTTCTTTGTCTATATGCTTCCTGAGCTTCAGGAGACATGGCTCTAACACGATCTCTTTCATCTATCTTTTCTTGTTGTAGATCTAAAATATTTTTTATTTCATCAGATATTTCAACTTGATCTTCTTTTTTTAATGGATATACCATTTGAGTTGCGGGATTATATCCATATTTTCCACTATATACTCTCCTTCTTATTAAATCATCATACTGAGGATTATCATGATACACTGCACGACTATCAAACCAATCAGCATTATCTTTATATGTTAAAATCTGATCTTCATTTGTTGTTAATGGTTTTTCTGATTTTGGTGTTGTAGTAAGTTGTTTTTTTTGATTAGGTCTAGTAGATGTAGCAGCTCTTCCTTTAACTGTCCCACCACCTGTTTGATATAGTGGTGCTGAACCTTCAATAGGTATTTTT
>Ga0233414_10001217_pt1 | contig 10088 bp, 18 predicted proteins | sample Na_anoxic_10_MG_FD_189020 | JGI IMG/M metagenome (GOLD analysis project Ga0233414, IMG submission 189020) | Seawater microbial communities from Saanich Inlet, British Columbia, Canada - Na_anoxic_10_MG | ecosystem: Environmental > Aquatic > Marine > Inlet | place: Canada: British Columbia...
TTTTGGGATAATGTATAAATAGTCGTATCAAAAACAACTGGATGCGATGTGATGCGATACTTATTAATACTTGCTACATTATTATCTTTCTCTGTATATGCAGAAGAAGACAATACGATTAGAACAGATTCAACGACGAACAGTACGGTAACAACGCAGTCAGATTCAACGACTACGTTAAAATCTCCACCCGCTTCTGCAATCACACCTACGATAAACACTTCCAATAGTGACCTCTGCACGTTTGGTGTAGCGGGTGCAATTCAAACTCAGATTCTGGGCATCAGTACTGGCACACAGGTAACTGATGAAAACTGCGAGCGCATGAAACTCGCCAAGAATCTATACAACATGGGTATGAAAGTTGCAGCAGTATCTACGTTGTGTCAAGATCAACGGGTTTTTGACGCTATGAGAATGGCAGGAACACCATGCCCGTTTGAAGGTATGATTGGGCAAGCAGCTCAAGCAGCATGGGCAGCAAACGAAGAGTTACAACCTAATAAAGAAACAGACGAAAAAGGATTAAGTAATGGAACTAAGACGCTTATGGGCGGTGCTGGTGTTGCTAGTTTGCTCCTCTTACTCTTACTCTGAAGAAGCGATTTACGGCACAACTGCTAACGCTGCCGACGCTGGTTACAACTGGGTAATGACCAACGTTCTACCACAGCAGTTGGGGCTGTCTGTAAACAGTGTCATCTATCGTTACACAACCGATAAGATTACTGAAGACGATATGTTAGTGCATGTTCAGAACGAGAACGCAAGAGGCACAGGTTATATTTTTCGTGAGACAGATGATTGGTCTGGTTTAGAAGGAAATACTATAAATAAAACTGTACCCGTCAATATGATTGACATTTCATATTGGGGTGCCGGTTCAATTGAAGTTGAAGGCGCAGGATCCGTTCTAGATCCAGAAGTTTATTATTCTTATCAGTATATACCCTGCGAAGATCCGCAGAGCGATGCCACTTGCCCTGGATATGTTGATCCAACAGGTGCTGCATTGATTGACGATGCGATTGCTCAAGATACGACCAGCGAGGAATATATACAAGCAGAGATCGATAGAAAGGCAAACTTACAAGCGCAGAAAGATGAAGAAGAAAAGGAAGCGCAAGAGGCGTTTGCCAAAGAAAAGGAAGAAGAAATTTTAGAATCACTTGAAGTGTTGCTCGGTTATGTCAACACTAATTTGATGAACGAGCAGTCACAAGTGCTACACAATGCATTAGTGGCAACAAACTATTTGCCGAGAAGTTATTTTGAGGCAATGGTGGGAGGAGATTATCCAGAGACACTTGTGTTGAAAGATAGTAGACTACCCGATAACAAAAAAGGATTGAGAGTGGGTTTGGCTTCTGAACTGAAGCACAAGCAATTAGTTGATTTGCAGTATGATTAATTACTACAATGGAGGAACAGCAATGTTCAAAAAAACACTCTTATTATTGGCACTAGGTGCATTTGCATCAAGCGCGTTTGGCGAAGAAATGGAAGTAGTCGGCAACGTGCAATCTAAGTGCGTAGTGACTCCTGATACGGCTGGTGTGTATGGTAACCCAACACCTGGCTCATTGGATACTGATCCCACTTCTGGTGGTGTCGATCCTATCGTGCGTTATGATGTCATTCAGGCATCTTTCTATAAAGCACGAATCGTTCATCCAAATGATTTCAGCGAAGCACCATCATTAAATGATGTTGTTAACTGGACTGGCGACACAGCCACAACTCAAGTATCTGATGCTGGTATGTCAGCATATGATGCTGCTAAAGTTGAGTTTGATAACGTAACTGAGTTTGATCTTACGGTTGCTGGTAGCACGTGGTTCAAAACTGAGTCTTTGGCAGAGTACGGATACGGCAAAGCATTTCCTGCTGGCGTATATCGTGCGGTAGTTGTTGCTGAATGCATCGCTATTTAATTATATTACTATTGTTGATGAGTGGGTACGCAAGTGCCCACGAATTCACGCCAACTTATCCGAAATTGAAACAGTCGTATGTGGAGGGTATTCTATACACCACAATGACACTGTTCAATGCTAGGAAAGATGTACAGTATTACGAGATGGGTGTTTTTGATGAGGAGTGGAACAAAGTTCCGTTCTCTGTTGTTGAACCAATAATGTTCATTAAACATCTGGAAAGAAAGGAAATTGAAGTTTATATAAGGGAGAAGGACAGAGACCGAGCATTGTATATCTGCTCCAAGTCTAAATTGATTGTTGAGGGTGCTAGTAAAACATCTGTAGCAACAAGGATATGTTCAAAAATTAAAGAATGATTCGTTTTATTATATTAATGATGATCAGTGTGAATGTGTTTGCTGATTCGAGTTCGTTGAACTTGAACCTACCATCTACACCAGGATCGTATGCATCCGATAGAATTCGTGCAGACAATGTTGAATGCTCGATGGCTATTGGTGGATCTACCAACCTAGAGTTCGGCGTGGTAGGTGTGATTAATCAAAACGGTCCATTCTATAATTCGGGTGGAATATCTCCCGAAGGATATGACGATGCAGGGTTAGTGAAAGATGTGGGCGTGTACGCAAAGATTACTATACCTTTGAATGCACCAAAGACAAGACTAGACTGTAACCGATTGTATCAGTTGGAGTTACAGATAAAGAAGATGGAAGTGCAGCGATTGAAACAAGAAATTGCTAATCTAAGAGCACTGAAGTTTGAAGGAGACGAATAATGGAATTGGATGAAAATAGCACTATCACGATACCGATACGAAATCTGATAGCGATTATATTTGGTGTTGCTGTCGCTGTCATTGGTTACTTTGAGGTAACGAATAGAATTGGAATAGTAGAACGAGATATGATGTTGTTACATCAGCAAGTGGAACCAAATTCAAAATTTAGAATAGAGTGGGCTCCACCACCCGAAGTGCAAGCAACAGTAAAACTCTCACATGAAAATAAAGTGAGAATGGAGTATCTTGAAAGAAAAGTTACCGAACTAGAATTGGAGTTACATAAAGATGGCTGAAGTAGAATTTGGAGGCATGACATTTAAAGGCGGCAGAATGATGATTCTTCTTACCGCTTTGTCAACTCTGGGCGGTGGTGCTTGGGGTGCTTTTGAATTCTACTCTGACTATATGGACATGAAAGAGATTGTCCAAAACATTGACACCACAGAGATAGAGAATCGTAATAAACTGATTGAGCAAAAGATTGCTGCTGCTCAATCGTCCGTTGACGAAGCAATAGATTACTCACGTAGTATTAAGAATGATTTGCGTGATGACTTCAACCGTATGGAAGCAAATGTTGATAGGGTTGAAGATCAAAATAGAGAAATGGAAGACAAAGTAAAAGGTATGATTGACAGGGCGAATGAACGCTTTGATAGTAAGAGAGAAAGTTTACAAACTGACACTGAACTGAAGATCAATGCTCTCGATGATCGCCTTAGTAAGAGAATACAGAATGTGCTTGATAATCCTTTAACAGACTAGGAGAACAAAATGCGGGTACATATTACATTTACAAACGGGACTTCACTGTTCGGGCACATGAATATTCGTACAGACCTCAATATAGGTTTGGGAGATGTGTTGAACGATGGAAGTAAATTCATAGAGTTCCAACGCCCGAGCGGGCAACCAGTGCAATTGAACAAGAACGCAATTGCATACATAGTAGAAGCAAGTGACGACTTATAACATATATAGATAATGTAAATAAACAAGGAGTTTACCAATGGATTTAGTAGTAGATTTAGTAACAACTTTCTGGCAGTGGGCAGTACTTGCTGTACTTGTCTTGGTTGGTTTTGTAGTCAGTCACTTTGACGGGCAAGGCGAAGAACGTGTAGGGTTTACTTACAAGAATATGCCTAAGATGTCACCGATGCCTATCGAGACCAAAGACAAAGGATTTTTCAAAGGAGTCTGGTTGTGGTTGATGGGTTCGCGTCATTGGGAAATCGTAGAAGACTGGCATTATGAGTTAAACGGTACCAAGTTTGTTGTTCCCGCAGGATTTCAGTTTGATGGTGCATCAGTGCCTAAGTTTCTCGCAACGTTCTTATCACCTGTTGGTGTGTTGTTGATGGGTGGATTGGTACACGACTATGCTTACAAGTATGCAGGATTGAAAACAGCAGGAACTAAGAAGCAACAGCTCGTTGAGCACGAACTAGATCAAAAGATGGCAGACGAATTGTTCCGTGACATCTGTATTGAAGTCAACGGATTCAAAGTACTAAACTATCTCGCATATTGGTCGCTCCGTCTTGCTGGTTTTATAGCCTGGAATTCCCACCGCAGGCGAGATCAATTTGATCTCAAAGGTAAGAGGATTGTACCATGAAATATGTAAAGAAACTTGTGGGTGAACGTACAACTATGGACGGTGTGGTAATCTGCGCTGTCTGTGGTATGGTCATTCTCTTTGGTGGTCTTGCTAAGATGCTCGCATGGGCAGGTCTAGCATATGGTGCTTGGACTTTGTTTAAAACTGAGAAGTAATGGCATATTCCGAACAAGTGATGGATCACTATGAGAATCCTCGCAATGTAGGTAAACTAAATAAAGATGAAGCAGACGTGGGCACCGGCATGGTTGGTGCCCCCGCTTGTGGTGATGTGATGCAATTGCAGATCAGAGTGAATGATGATGGAATTATCGAAGATGCTAAATTTAAGACCTATGGATGCGGAAGTGCTATCGCGTCTTCCTCCCTTCTTACCGAATGGGTTAAAGGTCGCAGTCTTGATGAAGCTGGGAGTATTAGAAACACCCAGATCGCAGAAGAACTCTGCCTCCCTCCCGTCAAAATCCACTGTAGTGTGCTTGCAGAAGATGCGATCAAAGCAGCAATAGAGGATTATCGACAAAAGCATGAAACTATTTCAAACCCTGAATGAAGATGTATTTACATTATTTGCTGCAAGGCATTATTATAATCCAAGTTGCATAGATGCTGAAGAGTTTCATGAGGATCTTAAAAGATTCAAATACGTTAAACGGTTGTTAAACAAATACCTTGATGGTAAACCATTGTCAGATAGGTTAATTCTTAATCATTTTATCGTATTATTTAATGTGTTTGGATATGATGCCGGTTTGAAAATGCTTGAGTACAAACTAGACAAACCAGAATATTGGCCAGTCGTTAAACCGTTTTTAATTTTTCTTAGAGTTATTGCTAACGATAAATATACTGGTATAGAGATGGACGCTACGGTTGTAGAACAATTAAGAGAAATTAGGGATTTAACAGAATGTCATTAGCAACAAGAGCGGGAGATTTAGTATACACATTTAGATTTTTAAAAATCTTAGTCACTAAATTTGAAGACACTGATGCTTTCAAGATGGGTATTATTGATAATGAAGGTAAACGGAATAAAGATGTTCCATTAAAATCAGACAAAGAAAAAAGCGCATACACTCCTTTCCACAAATTAGTTTTTAATATTAAAAAATTAATAGCGAAAGCGCCAGGAGGTTCTTCGAGGTTGGCATCATATGCTTCTGCTCTGTTTTTGATTAAAGAACATTACGCTGTTAGTGAAAAAAACTTAGAAAAAATTTTAAAAGAATCTAAATTAGATCTAATTGATTTGTTGAATGAACAGCATCAATGGTTTGTATTAGAGAACAATCAAATTGCACCAGGTATCTACCGTTTAAAAAATGATAAGGTTTTGTCTGATTCATTAGAGGATATAGTTTACGCCAAAGACAAAATTAAAATTAACGAAAATGCATTTCCTATCGACGATGTGTTTGGTATTAATATTTATGAAGCAATCCATGTAAATACTGGAAAACGCATACACATAACTGTAGGAGAGGTCGACAAATGAAAACCTTTAAACAAATGTTTGATGAAGAAATAGCGGCTATGAATACTGGATCAGGCATAGCAGGATTGCCGCCCGATAGTCCTCCTGTCGGATTAAAAAAGAAAAAACGTAAACACAAAATATTAACACGTGGTTATATTGAGATAATGGGAAAGCGTAAAAAACAGGCGAAATAATGTTTAGAGTATATTTTATGTTAGCGGTATTAGCCGCAGGTGGTGCCGCTTATGCGTATCACACCACAACAGTTGCCAACCTTGAGCGAGATGTCGCCTCACTTGAAGCAAACAATCGCACTCTCAAAGAGAATCAGGTTCAGTTAGAAACCGCTGTTAATACAGCCGAGAAATCACTGAAAGATGCTGAAGAGAACGCCGCTAAACAAAGTGCGGCAATGAACGCACTCACGATGAAAAACCAATCATTGCAACGTGACAAAGACAATGCAATGAAAATCTTCAAAGACCACAATCTCACACGACTTGCTAGAGCCAGACCTGGCATGATTGAAAAGCGAGCGAACAACAAAACTGCTGATGTTTTTAGGATGTTAGAAAATGATACAAAAGAACTTATGGATGTTGATACTGATACCAATGCTGACGGGGTGCAATCTGATGCCGCGTCTGGAATGGGGACCCAAGCCGGAGATAATCCAACCGGAGCCACAGATAGTAACGGTAACTGAAAAAGTACCGCTTAGAATATTCCAACCACCTTTACCTGCCGAGATTGATCTTCTTGATGTCACGTTCTTTGTAATTACAGAAGAGAACCTAGAAGAACAGATCAAGAAAATTGAGAAGATGCAAGACGGGCAGTTCGTCGTGTTCGCGCTCACTCCTGATGGATACGAGAAGATGGCAGAGAACTTTCAAGAGGTTCGACGGTATGTGCGACAACAGAAAGAGTTGATCATTTACTACCGTGAAGCAACCACCGAGTCCGAAGGAACTACCGCAAAAGAATGGCAAGAAAATAACTAAAACACCTCTTGCTTGATTTGTAATAATAATATATAATAGTTCCACTATAAAAAATTAAACCATATTAGTCAATGGAGTTTCCGTATGCCCAGTAATTATTTGCCAACCTCTTACCAAGAATTTATCCACCTGTCACGTTACAGCAGATGGTTACCAGAAGAAGGGAGGCGTGAAACGTGGGAAGAAACAATTGGGCGTTACTTTGATTTCTTTACCGAACATCTCTGGGATACATGTGAATACAAACTACCTGCTAAACTCCGCAACGAACTAGAAGAAGCAGTACTGACACAGAAAGTCATGCCTTCTATGCGTTGTCTGATGACTGCGGGTGAAGCACTCAAGCGCGAGAACATTGCTGGTTATAACTGTTCATACATCGCAGTTGACAAACCCTCCTCGTTTGATGAGATCCTCTATGTACTGATGAACGGTACTGGTGTTGGGTTCTCGGTAGAACGCCAGCACATCTCACAGATGCCACGTGTAGCAGATGAGTTTCACGATACCGATACCACTATCGTTGTGGGCGACAGCAAACTCGGTTGGGCAAAAGCAATGAAGGAACTTGTTGGTCTGTTGTATGCGGGTCAAGTCCCAAAATGGGACATGAGCAAAGTTCGTGCAGCAGGAGAACCGCTAAAGACTTTTGGTGGTCGTGCGTCTGGTCCACAACCATTGATCGACCTCTTTCAATTCTCTGTCGATACTCTTAAGTCTGCGGCTGGTCGCAGGTTGACCTCAGTAGAATGTCACGATATTGTCTGTAAGATTGCAGAGGTTGTAGTAGTAGGTGGCGTCCGAAGAAGCGCTCTGATCAGTCTGAGTAACCTCTCAGACGACCGTATGAGACATGCTAAAGCAGGGCAGTGGTGGAACGATTATGGGCACAGAGCACTCGCAAATAACTCTGCTGCATACACTGAGAAACCTGATATCGGTATTTTCATGGACGAGTGGAAAGCACTTTACGATTCCAAGTCAGGGGAACGTGGTATTTTCAATCGTGAGTCTGCAAATTTAATTTCTGAAAAGTCTGGTCGACGCGAGGTGGGTAACCATGAGTTTGGTACCAACCCTTGTTCGGAGATCATTCTTCGCTCTCGTGAATTTTGCAATCTTTCTGAGGTTGTGGTTCGTGCGGGTGATAACCGCGAGACGCTGCTTGAGAAAGTCCGTCTCGCAACTATTCTAGGAACGTTCCAGTCCTCACTAGTGAACTTCAAGTATGTCTCAAAGACTTGGAGCAAGAACTGTGAAGAGGAACGTTTGCTTGGTGTGTCTATGACTGGTATCATGGACAACAAATACACCAATGGTAAGTTGGGTGATCTACCATCACTGTTAGAAGAACTCAAAGCAGAAGCAGTCAAGGTGAATGCTGAGTTGTCTAAGAAACTTGGAATCAACCAGTCAGTTGCTATCACGTGCGTGAAACCCTCTGGTACGGTCTCACAACTCGTTGACGCGGCATCTGGCATACATGCGCGACATAACCCTTACTACATTCGCACAGTGCGTGGTGACAAGAAAGATCCGCTGACCAACTTCATGATTGACAAAGGGTTCCCTGTTGAAGACGATGCGATGAATCCATCACAGACTGTTGTGTTCTCGTTTCCCGTGAAGGTAGACAAAGGTGCAGTATTCCGCACCGATATGACGGCAATTGAACAGTTAGAGATGTGGTTGTTGTATCAGAAACATTGGTGCGAACACAAACCTTCTGTTACTATCTCTGTTAAAGAGCACGAGTGGATGGAAGTGGGTGCGTGGACATACAAGAACTTTGATTTCATGAGTGGTGTATCGTTCTTGCCTTTCAGCGACCATACTTACAAGCAAGCACCTTATCAGGATACTGATGAAGCAGGGTACAAAGAGTTGCTGCAGATTATGCCAAAGGATATCAACTGGGCAGAACTAAGCGAATACGAATTGAGCGATACCACAGTAGGCAGTCAAGAGCTTGCGTGTGCTGCTGGGAACTGCGAGATCGTATAATGAAAGAAATATACGACAAGATCTATTCTACTGTTCCGAGTTATGATGGAAAAATGGAATACAAAATTGATCTAGTTAAAACCACTATCGCCGGATTGAGCAGCGATGCCAGCATTATCGATATTGGTTGCGGGAAAGGGCACTATGCGCGCAGTATTAAATCCTTGGGATATCACAACTACACCGCGTTAGAATTTTCCACTTCTTGTTGCGAAGAATTCCTTAAAGATGTGCCTCACATTAATGCAGATTTTTTAGAATATGGTCCAACGTTGTCTGATGGTCAATACGATTTATGCCTTTGCATGGATGTGCTCGAGCATATTTCGTATGATCGGATAGATGAGTTTGTTTCTAACATAAATCGTATCAGTGAAAAATCTTTGTTAGGAATCGCAAATCATTCTGATATGATTTTGGGGGAAGAACTTCATTTAATACAAGAAAACATATCTTGGTGGATCAAATTACTAGAAAAACATTTTGACCGTGTACACTGTATCGACGATACTCCTAAATTCTTTATGTTTGTGTGTGAGAACGTATAAATGGAAGAATTCAACTATTTCTTAGATTGCAACTCTTGTGATGTTAAATTACAACTGAAGGTAGTTCATGAGGATGAGATGCCCGTATATTGTCCATTGTGTGGTGAAGACGTGAATGAGGTGTGGCAAAAATCTGATGATTTCTAAACCAATTGTTTCTTTCGGGGTGCTGTACCTGCCTCATGATTTTTCTATATCTGTTTATTGCCCAAGACAAAATAAAGTTTTCCATATTGATCTCTCTGTTTTAATACAAGAAAAACACCGTGGAATTACGAACCAAAACCCTGCCGAGTACGATGAAATTGCTCGAAAAACTTTTCTTTATTGTAAAAATCATTTAGATTTAGGCGATGATTATGATGCCTTAATTTTTAAACAACCGATAGATGGTTCTGTTGATGAAGACACTAAAGACAGATTGCGTTTTCCAATCACCTATTTTATCAAATACTTTAAACCTGAAAGAGTAGTTGATTATATTTCTGAACCTTCTCACAATTTTTTGCATTCTTTTTATTCATTTCATACTTCCGGTCTTACAGATGCTATGTGTCTCTCTTGGGATATGGGCGGTGACTTATCCAATTTCAGTACGCATGGTTTTAAAAACAAAACCCTAACTTACTCTGAAGATTATCCGTTTCAAGCTTCTAGCACTTATGTTTGGGTAGGAAGTATAGTCCTTCCGTTTGACACTGCTC
>Ga0233414_10001218_pt1 | contig 10087 bp, 10 predicted proteins | sample Na_anoxic_10_MG_FD_189020 | JGI IMG/M metagenome (GOLD analysis project Ga0233414, IMG submission 189020) | Seawater microbial communities from Saanich Inlet, British Columbia, Canada - Na_anoxic_10_MG | ecosystem: Environmental > Aquatic > Marine > Inlet | place: Canada: British Columbia...
TTCATCCCAAGATTTTAAGTGGACTGGTATTCAATAAAATAGATTCCTATGAGACTGTCTATACCCCCAGACAGTAAACAATTATAACGTGGCTTATGAAAGCAAATGAGACAATAGACAGTTTTTTAAATGGTAAATTGCAAATCATTTAGTCTCAAGGTGGGTATACATTCTCTGCCGATGTGCTGCTTTTAATCGAATTTGTCTCTATCCGGAGTGAGGATGTTGTTTATGATTGAGCTTTCTCATACTTAATGCTCAAAGTAATATGCTCTATGGATATCATGTCCAAATACAGCCTCTTGGGCAATATTGCTTAGTCGTCTCTCTGTATTAGTGATATTGTCCAGACCGGTATATGTTTATCCCTTTTGTATCGAAGAGCAGTGATGAATAAGCCAAGAATCATCGCCACTACTACCCCCAAACCTCCGAATGTAACGGTTATAGAACCAGTTCGCAGCCATGGACCAGGCAGCTCCAATATTATATCCATTAATTTAAGCAACGATCCCAAAACAGAGAATAGAATTGAAACAGATAGAATATACCTCATTGATACCCCTCTCACATATCGGGTAATTAGCACACCTAACTGCACCCCCAGACAGGAAGATACTACCAGAATGAAGGCGACAAAAATAATCACATTGGCACCCATTGTGTGTCTTACGCAGCCAAAGGCGGCAGAGAAAATGACCTGGAACATATCCGTACCCACTGCCAGAAAGGATGGCAGTCCCACAAGGTACACAAGTGAAGGCACCATAATAAAGCCTCCGCCAACACCTATAAATCCTGCCAGTAATCCAGTGATAAAACAAATACATAGAATCACCCACAGCGAAATGGTAAGCCTGGATTTTGCGAAGTGTATCATAGGTGGTATTCTTATGTTTTGCAGTCTTTGTGATATTGCTAACATTCTCATTGCAGGTGGGAGTTTTTCTCTCTTTCTCACCATAATATCAAGCGCTACCTTTCTTTTGTGGGTTTCACGCAATGTATATGTGCCAATGATAAGCAAAACAAATATTGAGATAGATAATACGGCATGATCAGCAAGGCCGATCTCTTTCACTTGGTTGAGAATCCTTACACCTCCTTCAACCCCGAACATGGTGCCAACTATCATGCATATTCCAAGTCTTAAATCGATATTACCCAGTTGTCGGTGCCTCAGTGTGCCCATGAGAGCGCTTCCAGTTATCCAGGCAAGGCTTGTGCCTACCGCAAAGTTGGCTGGGAAACCAACTATAATGAGCGCTGGTGCAATCAAGAAACCACCGCCCACACCTATAAAACCACTCACAACCCCCACCGAGAGACCGAGAAACGCCAAAAGAAATATATTTATTTCCAGGCCTGAAACCAGGGGCAGCGATATCATTGGTCTCTATCTTTCCCTTGAAAAACGGATAATCTCTGAACCTGCAATTTTTCCCATACAAGTGACTCCACCCATGCCTATATCTCCCTCCTGAAGCCAGCCGATATTCCGCTCACATATTTAATATCAACGGTCTCGATTATGGCCCAGCAATTGATAAGGCTGTCATCACGACCAGTCGGTTTAGTTTTCGTCATCAAAATGCCTTATTTTCCGAACCTCATAACCCAATAGATCGGTAATCTTCTCCATGAGAAACCCTAGACTTCCCCCAAGCACCAGCATTAATCCAATGTTGTAAAGCACCGTGAGGTACCCTTTGCCGGTCCCCAGCCATGTAAACATCACAAAGTATATCCCCATAGCATGCCAGCTAACGACGTGAAAGATTATTACTCCGCAGGTTAGACATAACACTATCACCCATAGGACATCTTTCCCCTTCTTTCTCATGCAAGAAACTCCCTTTTGTTTGTTCCCGCTACCGAAATTGCAACACCTTAAGAAGCGCAGTTATCCTTCTCATCCTCATCCCTAATCTATATATCGGTTTGACTTTGTGGTTAGACGGGCAACCTCACATGTATCCTAATTTGCGCATCTTAGCCATCATTTGCTCTTTGTCCTGCCTCCTACCCGCCCTCTCCGTGGTGTGCTCGAGATCCTGCTCCCAGGCAGGAACCCCTTCCACAGCTATCTTGCTAGTGGTGGCAGCACCCAATGAGCGGTATCCCTGCTCATAGAGGACACAGTAAGGAATCTTGTTTACCATGATATTATCCCAAATATCCCTCTCACTGAAGTGGAGAATAGGCTTTATCCGGGTGTGCTCTGGCATCAGGGATGCTGCCTTGCGATGCTCGAAGTATTCATCCTGAAGTCTCGCGGTTTGTTCGTCACGGCGGAGCCCCTGAAAGATCCCTTTTATGCCATGTCGCTCGATAAATTCATTAAAAACCACTGTCTTCATCAAATGGTTGCCCACGTAAGATTCAGCCTCAAACGGGAAGGAATCTTCTTCATAGCCAATACGCTTAATCTCGGCCTGATTACGTTCATTCAAATTCTTTACTGAAATGATGGCGTTTAATTTGCCGCCAGCCTCATCAAGTACATCTTGGTTGATACACCACTCTAAGCCCAGATTCCACTCCTTTGACCACTTAGTGAGAAACACGTGTATTTCAGGGAAAGAATCGCCCTCATCAATGGTCATAACCTTAGGTAATTTAATGCCATCCTCTTGGCATACCTGACGGATAATCCAGAGGGTGGTAGTGCTATCCTTCCCACCTGTCCAGGTAATGGCAAGTTCATCAACGGAAAACTTTCTAAATGCCTCTCGGACCACCTCCTTTGATTTCTCCACCAATCCGTCGCACATCTGTATCTTTTCCTGCTCTGTCATTTCTTACCTCCTTTTAATATTTCTATTGTAGCCATCTCTTGACTGTGTGCTTGACAGCGATCCCTTAACCTTTATATGAAAGAAACCTGAAACTGTAAACTTGTCGAAGATCCCGCCAAGCGGGGAAACGAGATAAGAAGGCGTTCTACCTCCTTATTAAATGAGTAACGGATGACGAGAAATCCTTTCATGCTTCGTTGTGGCAGTAAGGCATGGAGGTTCCTTCAGAATGGATCTTCTCAATTTATTGAGTCGACCCATTAGTTTCACTCCTCCATTGTGAAGTATTTCTGATTTAGGCTTATGTAATGCCCAGCATTTCTAAGATGGCCAACAACTGGGGACTTATTAATTCATTAGACCCTATTGAACATAACATTTTTTATGAACACCCTGCCGCTATCATTGATAAACAACCGCAACTCCGCAAAGGTGGCCTGAGGTGGCGCCTGGGCCTCGAATATATCGTGAGTCCAATCAGTAGTGCCGGTGAAGTTCTCACCCGATGGCATCTCCGTAATCACTTTATAGAGGCTCCCCCCCAAGCTATCAAAAAAATCCACATGAAGGCAGGCGCTTCCTTTCACATTCACTGTTTTAATCTCAGCGCCCACCTCATAGGTCGCTGTTTGCTCCACGGCAATGTTCTGTTGAAGAAAGAGGGCGCCAGGTCTGTCAAACTCTAATCCAGGGCATGGACGCGGTGTATTTTCATTGTCCCATATGAGTCTTCCTCCGCCTTCCGAAAGCCTGGTGGCCAACACCCAGTGTTGCGGCATCCCATCAGGGCCGATCTCTTTAAAAAATCCGTTGGTAAGCCGTGCATAGATAGGAGCAGGTCTTCGATAATTCCGAAAGAGCCAAACAATGTTTCCAACACGATCCACCTCAATTACCTGATGGTGGCCATCTGTACAGGCAACCAGAAAGGTATCCTCCTCGGTGGCATGGGTGATATAGAATTTATCCACATGAGCGGTTTGAAACTTCCACACGGTCTCTCCCTCGGGGGCTACCTCAATGATCCGGTGGTTCTTGCTGTCGGTGATAACGGTGTTTCCATTCGCTAGTCGAATTGCGCCCCTGGGCCACCAAAGTGTCTCAATAGCCCCATCTCCGTAGGACCACACAATCTCCTTTTTCCGATTGATTTCAAGAATCCTATTGCCGTCAGAGTCTGATATCAAAATATTCCCACTAGGCAAAGGATTTGCGTTATGGGGGTGATGGACTTCTTTCTCAAATGCCCAGATGACTGTCCCCGCCCGATCCACCTGAACGCACCGGTCATTGTTCCGATCCGTTACAAGAAAAGTCCCGTCCTCAAGCTCAAAGGCTTCATTAGGATAGTGTAAATGGGATCCATCTGAGAGCTTCCCCTTACCGCCATCCCATTCATCAGAATCCGTCACTATTATTTTAGCAGGTGTTACCTCGATAAGACGGTTGTTAGTGGTATCGGTAATCAGTGTATTACCGTTTCTCAGTCGTCGACCGCTGTGAGCAAACTTGAGTCCTTCGTTGTAGTTCCAGACAATATTGCCCACACAATCAACCTCGATGATCTCACTCCCGAATCCTGCTTCATCTCCGGCGTCTGCAATGAGGGTGTTGCCGTTGGGTAAACGTTCTACCGCAAGTGGCATTTCCATATTACCATGGGTACCTCTCTTAGATCCAGGTCCAACGATATCTTTCATGTTTTACACCTCCTATAATTCCAATTAACCTATCGAAGCCCTAATTCATTTTGGGGTTAGACTAACCTTTTCCCCAGCTTTTTTCTTTCGGTCGAGAATCAATGGAATAATAATGAGCAAAATACATGCAATCACAAATCCCAGTGAGATGGGGCGAGTGATAAAAATAGCGGGATTTCCGCTCGACATGCTCAGTGATTCTCGCATTCTGCCTTCAATAATAGGACCAAGGACTAATCCAAGGACCCATGTGACAACTGGCCATTCAAGGCGTAGCATAATGTAGCCAAGGACTCCCATGAAAATCGCCACACCTACTTCGAAAAACTGTAAATTCATCGAGTAGATCCCAAGAAGCGAAATAACCATGACGCATATGGCCAGATATGAACTTGGAAGTTTTACAATAGTGGCAAAAGGCCTCAGGAAGAAGGCTAGCAGAACAATGGCAATGATATTGATCATAAACATGCTAAAATAAATTGTATAAATCAGAACCGGTTCTTTCACCAGCAGTAACGGACCAGGATAGATCGCATTTGCCGTGAAGACACCCAGTAATATGGCAGAAAGGGCGTCACCTGGAATGCCAAGGGTCAGCAATGGTATCATAGCTCCCGCTGGTACAGCATTATTCCCGGCCTCAGAGGCCAGACAACCTTCAGGAGTGCCGCTTCCAAATAGTTCTGGATTCTTAGAGCTTCTTTTGGCTTCGGTGTAAGCCAAAAAAGAGGCCAAGATAGAGCCTGTCCCGGGAAGCAAACCTGTCAGGCTTCCGATAATACCTGATTTAATAAGGGTCAATTTATACTTAAAGGCCACTAAGAGCTTGCTGAAATCGAGAGTTCGACGAGTAAGGTTAATTGTCTCGCTCTGGAGTATTTTACGCTCTAAAAGGAGCAAAGATTGTCCAATCCCAAAAAACCCGAGACACATCGGGGCAATGTTTAGGCCGGTCTGCATCTGAACCGTTCCGAAATTGAATCGGGGTACCAAGGTCGCAGCATCTATTCCCACGGTACTAAACCAAAGACCTAAGGCTGTAAGGAGAAATCCCTGGGCCATATGTTTCCTATAAGCCATTATAACGATAACCAGACCAAAGACTGCAACCATGGTATATTCGGGTGATCCGAAACTCGCGGCTATCCGGGACAGCGCCGGGGCCATAAGCATAAGAATGAAGACACTTATAATTCCTCCTGAAAATGAACCCACAATGGCCGCCGAGAGGGCTAACTGAGATTCCCCTCTTTGAGTTAGAGGGTAGCCATCAAAAGAGGTGACCAAAGAAGAGGGTGTGCCAGGTGTTCGCATTAAGACCGCAGGAATTCCGCCACCGAAGTATCCCCCACAGAAGACGCCAAGAAGCAGGGACAGGGCAATGCTTGGACTGAGAGAGAAGGTAAAAGGGAGGAGTATGACCATCCCTACCATTGGCCCAATCCCCGGGATAATACCAACCGTAATCCCCATAATTGTCCCGAAAGACAATGCCAATATATTTCCCAATGCGAAGGCATGGTAAAATGCCTGATTGATTGTTTCTAACATATACCTAATCCCAAATTAGGCCTAATAACCAGGGTTGAGGAAACCAGATGTCAAAAATATATTTGAAGATAATTACAATCAGGGCCGTGTAGAGCAGTGGGAGAAGGATAACACTTTTTATCCCCCTATATCCTAGGCAATAGGATGAGATAAATAGAAAAAGAAATGAAGAGGCCTCTACTCCAATAAATGCAATCCCAAAGATAAAAAAGGAGATCAGAAACACTAAGATGACTGCTGGACGGTGAGGCAAGCCTTCCCCATCCAAGTACCAGTCTCCCCCAGGAGCCCCTTTTATGAGACGAAAGAATGCTGGAAGGCACGCAAGAACCATAGTTGAAAGAACGATGAGGGGGAAGATAACAGGCCCTTTATAGAATGGATAGGGCACGGCGGTCGTATCTATGTGCAGTCTTAGGGTTGCCAATAGAACGGCTGCCCCTCCTCCCAATATCACCGTGAAAAGGTCATGAACAAGGCTTTTTGGATTTGGCCCCTTCCTCTCCTTTTTGTCAGCCATAACGATCACCTCTTTTAAGTGCGCCCCAGGGGAATGGTTTTCTTTAATGCCTTCCCCTGGGATGAATGGCCCTTAAATCCGAAAATAAGACCTCACTTCTTTTTGATGAGATTTAGTTCCGTCATGACCTTTGTAAAATATTCACGTTCAGCGGCAATCTGTTTCTTCGCAGCCTCTGCCCGCATCTTAATAACAACAACCCCAACATTCTTTATCACTCGTTTTACCTTAGTATCTTCCATGGCCTTAAACCAGCTTTCCTCAATCTTCTTACAGACGTTAGCAGGTGTGCCTTTGGGGGCAAAGAGGCCAAACCAGACGAGATAGTCTTTGCCGAATCCTTGTTCAGAGACCGTCTTAACCTCTGGGCAGCATTTATAATGAGTCGGACTCATGACCGCTAAAATTTTTACCTGATGGTTCTCGATATAATCCATTAGGCTAGGAGTAGATGCGGTGATGACGTCCACATCTCCTGAGGTGAGGAGCAGGGCATTTACCGGATTAAAGGCTGTTTCTTTCCACTTGAATCCTCCGCCAGTGGCAACATTCATTGCAATCAGCGTGGGGACAGCTCCCAGTCCCCAGTGACCCAGTTTCAACTCATGGGTTTTTGCATACTCGGCAAGTTCATTAAGATTATTGTAAGGTGCGTCTCCCTTGGCCGCCAATGTAAATGGGGAGGCCCATACAAGCCCCAGGGGAATAAAACTCTCAATCTTATAAGGGGTTACTCCCCTGATTGGCTGAGTCAACATGGGGCCAATTGACGAAAGAGCCAATGTATAGCCGTCTGGTTTGCTTGTGGCAACGAAGTTAGTTCCAAGAATGCCACGGCCACCCGACTTGTTGATCACCTTGACAGGAACCCCGAGATCCTTTTTCAAGACTGAAATCATTGCATTTGAAACAATTGTGGATGGGTCATTTGTTGCTCCCCAGGGAACGACAATAATGATAGGCTTAGTGGGCCATTTGGCCTCTGAAGGTGTCACGGTGGCTAAGAATAATGAGATGGTGATACCTATCGCGACTAAAAAATGTTTCTTTTTCATGGGACCCTCCTTTTAATAGAAAATTAATTAATAAAAAACTTGAAAATATGTTGGATTAATATTATATATTAGACCATATATTTGTCAATAATTATTTTGGTTCTTTCGTAAAAAAAATGAAAGCATTTTTTAAAGTTCTCTAACATACTGATACTACATGATAATTCTGATTACAAATTTCAACTTTTTTACGAAAGAAGGATTATTTTTTCACTTTAATACAAAGCGGAGCAATGAAGTATGATCACATTTAAGCCACTTAAACAGGTTCGTGTCTATGAAGAAGTACTATTGCAGCTCAAAGATGCCATCCTCTCTGGCAGATACGGGCCAGGAGAAAAACTCCCTTCTGAACGTGAATTGAGCATGCAGTTTCAGGTGAGCCGGGTCGTGATACGGGAGGCCATTCGAGCCCTGGAACTGACAGGCTTTGTTACCTTGCGGCAGGGCCCATCCGGTGGGGCATATGTAATGGATCTCTCCCTTGAGCATCTCTCAAATGCCTTTATGGACCTATTCCAGGCAAACAAACTTTCAGCGCGAGAATTGATTCAAGTGCGTCTCCACGTTGAGTCCGAAGTCGCCCGTCTCGTCGCCATGAATATTAATGATGAATCAAGTAAAAGACTTGAAAAGGCATTTCAAGCAGAACACGACTCGACCCTCTCCCATTCAGAGTGGGTGATTAAAAATTTAAAAATCCACTATATCTTAGCTGAGATAAGCGGGAACAGACTTTATGAGGCCGTCGTCAATCCGCTTCTAGACTTGACCCGAGAGATAGTGCTCGTCGTCAAACCTAGTCACAAGGTCATCCATGATCATCGTGAACATAAGGCGATTATCGATGCCGTATCATCCAGAGACCCAGAGGCTGCTGCCGCTGCAATGGTTCATCATGTCTCCAAAGTGGGATCAGCCTTAGTTGATCTCGAAAAATCGTATCGCAGGAAAAAGGGCCTGAATTTGAATACTTGAGTTACACATCTCTTGTTTTAGATAATACAAGAAAGAGCGGTTCAATTCCTTTTCACTTATGGCTTTTAAATGAAACCTTCGGCGGCATACCTCTAGACGAAGATATTTTCACTACCAAATTTTGATTGTGCCCATTTCATCACCTGACAGTAATAGATTAACATAGGGTAAATTTATGAAAAGCATTGGGAAAACAATGCCTTAGAGGTAATAATAGACTCTTTGAACAACAGTAAAGGATGTAAGATGCTGAAAGTTAAATTTTTTCTTAAATAGGATTTATGCAAAAGTCTAAGTAAGGGGAGGTTAGGACAATGAACACGCAAGGGATATTCAGCCTCATGGAAAAGAGAGGCATTACTACTTTGGAGATCTTCCGCAGCAAAATGGAAGATAGATTCCTCATGAGGGGGATGCGGGAGTGGGACGATGGGCTTGAATTTCGAAACTATGCGAATGAGTTTACCTACCTCGATGTCCTCACGGAGAACTACAAAGCAGCAGGCACCGAGGATCTGCTCTCAGGGTTTCGCGAGATGGGGATAGGAGATTACCTTGAGCGAATAGAGCAGCTTATGAGAGATGGAAGGCATGAGGGCATCGAGTTCTTCTACCACCGCAAGAAGGATATCAGGGTCGCCTTCTGCAAACACAGCGTCACCCTTGGGCTCGGCAACAGACAGCACGCCATTCGGGCCGGGGCAATGAGAAGGCACGAGCCCAATGAGTCGGAGATCGAGGTTATCACAGATGGCATCAATCTCTCCAGGGCGATGACTTACAAGAATGCTATCTCTTCTCTCCCCTATGGCGGCTGCAAGACGGTGATCCAGTGCGAGCCGGTCAATTTAGATGACCTCGAGACCATGGGGTTTCTGAGCTACGTGGCGGATAGAACTCGGAACTTTCCCGGCGCTGATATGGGGCTTGATGAGGAGATGGTAGATGTTATACGTAAGAGGTATACGAATAACTTTGTGGGCGGAACCAAAAGTCCATTGTCTTCCACGGGAAGCCCTACCGCATACGGCGAGTTTTTGGCCATAAAAGAGGCTTGTGATTTCGTATATGGCAGCAAAAACCTATCTAACAGGACGATCGCTGTTCAAGGATTAGGTCATGTGGGCTTCCCCTTAGCGGAATATCTGCTGGATGATGGTGCAAGGCTTATTGTTACCGATGTTAAAAAAGGCAAAGTAGATAGACTGCAAATGAAGTACGGCTCAGATTTAGTCAGTTATGCGGGACGCGAGATAAGTACAGTAAATGCCGATATATTTTCTCCCTGTGCAATGGGAGGGATCATCACCAAGGAGAAGATACCTAAATTCAATTGCAAGATCATACTTGGTTCGGCTAACGAATAAGGATAGATTGTGAGAGCGAAGCGAACCACAATCTTATCCGGTTGTTGGACAAGCCCGGTCGGTGTCTGCTTATTCTATATATAAGAAAATATCTTTTTTTGAACAAGGGGTAGGA
>Ga0233414_10001219_pt1 | contig 10083 bp, 7 predicted proteins | sample Na_anoxic_10_MG_FD_189020 | JGI IMG/M metagenome (GOLD analysis project Ga0233414, IMG submission 189020) | Seawater microbial communities from Saanich Inlet, British Columbia, Canada - Na_anoxic_10_MG | ecosystem: Environmental > Aquatic > Marine > Inlet | place: Canada: British Columbia...
CGAGGATCTCCAGGATAGACGGGCATATTATCGCTAAACGCATGCGTTAAATCAATCGACTGGGTTTTCATAGTGAATGATTTCGCCTCCCATGCATTTTTTCTGGTCAACCAGAATACCGGTTTTTGTAAAGATACAGAGTAAATATGCACACATCTTGATTTGATCTTACAGATATCCTATTCCCATTTAAAATGCAAAAAAGACAATATCTTCGAAGCCAAAGTACCACCAAATATCCATGGATACCGCACTGAAAACCATAGCGGCACTAGCCCTTCTTTGCATTTTCAGAATAAAATTGGTAAGAATGAACAATGAAATGTTTTGCATGCCAATCCGAAAATCGTGATGGTGTCAAGTTCTGTGAAGAATGCGGCATTGAAATCGCCCTTGCATGCCCGCGCTGTGACAACAGGATACCCGTAGGTAAGAAATATTGCGGTGAATGTGGTCAGAAACTTGGCCCGGATGAAGTTGCCCAACCGGAAGCGCTCATAGACTATGACCGGCCGGACTCCTACACCCCAAAATTCATGGCGGAAAAGATCTTGACCACCCGGAGTAGTCTCGAGGGTGAAAGAAAGCTGGTCACGGTATTTTTTTCCGATGTCACCGGATTCACATCCCTTTCTGAAACGCTGGATCCGGAAACCGTGCATCAGATCATGGATGGATGCTTTAAGATTTTGATGCAGGAAATTCACAAGTACGAAGGCACCATTAACCAGTTTACGGGTGATGGCGTAATGGCACTTTTTGGCGCGCCCCTTGCCCATGAAGATCATGCCCAGAGGGCGTGTCATGCCGCCCTTGCCATTCAAAAATCCATGGACCTGTATGGTCGCAAGGTTAATGCGGAGTTTGGGGTAGATTTTAAAATGCGCATTGGTTTGAATTCCGGACCGGTTGTTGTGGGCGCCATCGGGAATGACCTGCGCATGGATTACACCGCAGTGGGGGATACGACGAACCTTGCCGCGAGGATGGAGAGCCTGGCCGAACCCGGTGGCATTTTAGTTTCGGACAGTACCTATCGACTGGTGAAAAATTACTTTGAGATTGAGAGCCTTGGCGAGATCCCTGTTAAAGGCAAACAGAAATTGCAGGCGGCTTACAAGCTTATCCGGGTGAGTGCGGTACGAAGCCGCATGGATGCATCTAGAGCCCGGGGGCTCATCGAATATATCGGCCGTAAGGATGAAATGCATGACCTGCAAAAAGCCTTAACAAAAGTCCGGTCAGGCCGTGGGCAGGTGGTTGGTGTGGTCGGGGAGGCGGGTATCGGAAAATCACGATTTGTTCTCGAGATGCATCGCAGGGAGGATGAGCCCTGCCGGTATATCGAAAGCAGATGTCTTCAGTATAGCAGCAGTATCCCTTTTTTACCGCTGCTGGAAATGTTCAGATCCTTTTTTGATATTGGGGAGGGGGAGTCCAGTCAAGGGATCAATGGAAAATTGAAAACCAGGTTGGAGGATCTCGATACGGATCTGATCCCGTCTCTTCCCGCTTTCAGGCATTTATTTTCGCTGCCTGCGGGCGAATCCCAGTGGGAGAGCCTTGAACCCAAAGAAAAAAGGATGAAAACATTTGAGGCCATCAGGAACTTTTTTATCCGGTTAAGCCAGGATACCCCTCTCATTATAATGATTGATGACCTCCAGTGGCTCGATAAAACCTCAGAAGAATTTATCAGCTATTTCATCGAGTGGATTTCGAATGCGCAGATCCTGCTGTTGCTGCTCTACCGCCCGGAATACAACCATCCCTGGGGAAGTAAATCATTTTATACGCAGATCGGGATATATCCACTTTCCAAAGATGAAAGTAAGCAGTTTGTTGGGTGTATCCTGAACGACGGTGAGATATCCGAAAAAATTGAACGTTTCATTATCAAGAGGACATCGGGAAACCCTCTTTTTATGGAGGAACTTGCCTACACGCTGATTGATAACCGGACAATTTTCAAAGAGAACGGCGGTTATCGCTTGGATGAGACTGCATCTCAGCACCAGGTGCCCGACACCATCCAGGGCATCGTCGCCGGTAGAATGGACCGCCTCGAAGATAATATCAAGACGACCCTGCAGGTAGCTTCGGTAATTGGCCGCAGCTTTGTCTTCAGGATACTGGAGACTATTCCCGGATTGAGTGAAGATCTTAAAACCTATTTGCTGCGGCTCCAAAGCCTGGAGCTTATATATGAAAAACGGGTATTTCCGGAACTGGAATATATTTTCAGAAATGTCATCACCCAGGAAGTTGCCTACAACAGCCTTCTTTTCAACAGGAGGCGGGAGCTGCATGGCCTTATCGGCATGGTCATCGAAGAGATGTATTCAATTCGATTGGAGGAGTTTTATGAGGTCCTCGCCCATCATTTTTCAAAGAGTGATCATCATGGGCGAACATTCAAATACTTAAAGTTATCAGGGAATAAAGCCCTTCAAAATAATTCAGCATGGGAGGCCTTTGCGTTTTATAAAAAAGCGTTTGCTATTCTTGAGCAACATACGGAGGATCCAGCACAAAAGAAAAACAAATTGGAAATCCTTCACGCCATGTTGAGTCCGATCATCCTCCTCAATTTTCCTGAGGATAGCCTGGGACTGCTTGAAGAGGGCGCTAAAATATCCAGGGCGCTCAATGATCAAAGGAGTTTAATCCGTTTTTACAGCAACATTGGCTTCTATTATACGGTCAAAGGACAACCTCAGGAAGGCATCAGTTTTTCAGGCAAAGCATTTGAGGAGGCGACTGCTATCAATGACCTCACTGCGATGGCACAGGCCGCGCCTGATCTTTGTCTATCCCATTTGACGACAGGCCGTTTCTTAAAGGTAGTTAAGATAGCCTCGAAAATGGTTCATGCGATTCACAAGGCCGAAAAAGAGCGGGAAAACTTCGGGGGGCCGGCAATTGTCTACCCGGTATTTTATTCACAATCCGGAGTCAGCCTGGCCTATTTGGGACGGTTTGACGAGGCCATGGCCAACTGTATGTACGGGCTGGAAGAGGCCCAGGACTCGGAGAATCTCTTTTCCATAAGCCTGTGCCGTTACTATACCGGGTTGGCCTTTTCATTGAGAGGTGTTTGGGATGAAGCCAGAAATCATTTCATGCGTTGCCTCGAAGTCCTGGAGCAGGTTGAATTTATTCAAGTCGAGGCCCTTGCCAAAGGTGCACTTGGGGTTACTGAGGCATATCTTGGAAACCCGAACCATGGCAGAGCACTGGCCGAGGAGGGACTGAACGCTTTTCAGGGTGCCGGAAGAAAGGGGATGGTATCGATCCTTCAATGTTACGTGGGGATATGTTGCCATGCGTCCGGTGATCTTGAAGATGCACGTTTGTATGTGCATAAAGCATTGGCGTCTGCGACCGAAAATGAAGAATTGTATTTCAAGGGGGGAGCCTTAATTTGGGAAGGACGTGTGATGGGGAACCTGTCCGGAAACAATTCAAAGGAAGCAATACAGCGAATCAAAGAGGGACTTGAAATACTTACCGAACTTGATACCAGGCCGGATATTTCAATAGGGCACCTATATCTGGGGGAACTGTACGCCGAAATGAATCAGGATAAAGAGGCCCAATCCCACTTAAAGAAGGCTGAGGCATTGTTCAAGGAAATGAGTATGGATTACTGGTCGGCAGAGACCGGAAAAATCATGGCGCGACACACGATTGGGAACCCTTAAGCATGGAAGGACTCGAGTATGAAGAATTCGAAGCCTGCAACGCAAAATTTAGCTAAAACGTATGCAGACCGGGGTGATCCCAATGGTTGGTTTGAAGAGTTTTATGCACAAGCCGAAGGTGACATCCATAAGGTGTACTGGGCCGACTTGAAATCCAACCCATTGCTACTCGGTTGGGTATCAAATCGTACGAATCTATCCGGGAAGAAGGCAATCACTATCGGTTGTGGGTTAGGCGACGATGCAGAAGCATTGGCGCAACATGGATATCAGGTAACTGCCTTTGATATTTCTTCATCGGCCATTGCCATGTGTCAACAACGCTATCCTGATAGCTCTGTTGAGTACCTGGTCGCTGATCTGTTTAATGTTCCTGTCAAATGGGAGAAGGGGTTCGATTTGGTTTATGAGTGCAATACCATCCAGATCCTCAACGGCCCGAGCAGAACCCAAGCCGTAAAAGCCATCTCGGACCTAGTTGCTCCAGGGGGAGAGGTCCTGGTTTCGTGCCGCAGTCGGGAAACAGGCGATCCGACAGACACCTTCCCACTCGCTTTGGACCGTGATGAAATTGACGGCTTCAAACGGGCAGGCTTGTCCGAGACACATTTTAAGGCCTACGATGACGACCAGGAACCGCCGGTGCCGCACTTTTTCGCGGTTTACGGCCGACCCAGCAGAATATAGACCCCCCGACTATCCTTCGAGTAGGGAGGCACTGCCATCATATTTTAACAGGAATGACGTAGTATAATACGGCAAAGAAATGGAAGGCGCTTCCGGCCAATACAAACAGGTGCCACACTGCATGGTGAAATTTCAATTTTTTCCAACGGTAAAACAGAATGCCGGATGTGTAGGCAAGGCCCCCGAGAACGAGCAGGATGATGCCGCCCGTGGCGACAGTTGTGATCAGCGGTTTGATGGCCACCAGGATTGTCCAGCCCATGGCCACATATAAAGCCATGGATACCACAGACCTATGCTTTATTTGACCAAACTGGATCACGGTGCCAATAAGGGCAAGGCACCATATCACTGCAAAGATCGACCAACCCCACGGTCCTTTAAGATTCACCAGCGTCAAAGGCGTGTATGTGCCGGCGATGAGCAGATAGATGGCAACGTGGTCGAAAACCTGTAGCAATTTTTTTTTGCGGGGGTCTTGAATACTGTGGTAGAGTGTCGATGCCGTGTAAAGCAGGATTAAGCTAGCACCATATATACTGACGCTGACGATATGCCGGGCATCGCCGAGAGCGCTCGCAGAAACTGCCAGGATGCAAAGCGCAATAATCGCAAATATCATGCCGATACCATGCGTCAGGCTGTTGGCGATTTCTTCACGGGGACTGTATTGGTTGTATTTCAATTTCATACGTTTTACGGTCAATCCTTTCTACAGGCGAATATTACCATAAAATCGCATCAAAGTATCGGGGCATCAAAAAGGAGACAAAGGTTTTACAATTGAAGAACCTCGCGGCAAGCCGTGAGGAATCTTCGACCGTAAGGAATTCTGCCTATTATTGATCCGTTCGCTAACCCCCCAGCAAGTTGGGGGGAATGCGTTCGCTATTGCGGTTCAACGCTGCAATATGTACATTTCATGACAGCATCGTGTACAAAGAATGTACCAACACTTTATTTCATATCTGTAATACTATCGGCAATCGATAGAAATATATATAAATACAGGTGGTTGGTCAATTTATTGGTATTGGCATGAACTTTGAAATTAAAGTATCAAAATTTGCCAATGGAGCCGATACATTATGGAATATCATGCAAGAATTACCGGAACAGGTTCTGCATTTCCAAAACAACGGATCACAAACGAAGATATAGTAAAAAAAATAGCCCAACTCGGTGTAGAAACAAACGATAAATGGGTTCAAAGCCGAACAGGTATCCGCGAAAGGCGCTATTCTGATCTAAAAAATCCAGATGAGCACAATTCATCTTTAGGGGTTTCGGCAGCCAGAAAAGCACTTGAAATGGCCGGGAAAACAGCCGGTGATATTAACCAGATCATTTATGCCACGTGTTCACCGGATACCTTAATACCTTCCACGGCCTGCTGGCTGCAGCACAAAATTGGGGCACCGCATGCCTGGGCAATGGACATCAACGCAGCTTGCTCGGGTTTTGTATACGGAGTAGCCACGGCTGAGCAGTTTATTCGTTCAGGGCACACGCAAACAGCATTGGTGATCGGTGCCGAAGTTTTACACCCATTCATGAACTGGAACGATCGATCATCGTGCATCCTTTTTGGTGATGGAGCCGGTGCGGCTATAGTAGAACGCTGTGAATCCGATTCTTCAAGACGAATACTCTCCAGCCATTTGCTCTCCGATGGGAATCTGTGGGAATTGCTGTATATTCCCGCTGGTGGTTCGAGCATGGAAGTTACACCTGGAAGATTTTCGAAAAATCTCCACAAAATGAAAATGTACGGGAAGGACATCTTCAAAGTAGCTGTACGAACTTTAGCTGAATTTGCTGTGCGAGCACTTGAGTCTAACCAAATGGGCATTGCAGATCTTGATTGGTTTGTCCCTCATCAGGCGAACCTCAGAATTATTGAAGCTGTGGCAAATCGTCTGGGCATACCCATGGAAAAGGTGCTCATCAATGTGGATCGATATGGCAATACATCTGCAGCTACGATTCCCACGGTATTGGATGAAGCTGTCCGGTCAAATAAAGTGAAAGAAGGCCATATTGTACTATTGGACTGTTTTGGGGCTGGTTTGACATACGGTGCAATCCTCATGCGATGGTAGCCTCTATATGACATTGAACTATTTAACCAATCAGAATACGTATTTTACGCCTAATCAACCAACCCATTGGTTTGCCCGCAGCAACCCCACCCTGGTATTCTATGCCAAAATATCCATGCTCGTCTTGAAAGCCTCAAAGCAGTGTAAAAAGGGCACATATACTAGGGATCACTGGATTCAAAGCAGTTTAAATACCCTAAAGGCGCTCGAGGCTGTTGGGGGGCGCTTCGAAATTAAAAACCTGGATATGCTCAGAAAGCTAGAATCTCCCTGTATATTTGTATGCAATCACATGAGTATTTTGGAAACATTTGCGCTGCCCTGCCTGATCCAGCCGTACCGCGATGTGACTTTTGTAATCAAAGAAAGCCTATTATCTTTTCCATTTTTCAAACATGTAATGCGAAGCCGTAACCCGATTGTCGTGGGCCGAGACAATCCGCGGGAGGATCTCAGGACAGTTCTGAACGAAGGCCGAAACCGGATAAATGCCAACATGTCCGTCATCATTTTTCCGCAAACGACGCGTAGTATTGATTTCGATCCCCAAAAGTTTAATTCGCTGGGGGTTAAACTCGCTAGCCGCTGCAAAGTGCCTGTTATACCGGTTGCCCTGAAAACTGATGCCTGGGGTATCGGCAGAAAGTTCAAAGATTTTGGAAAAATTCGCCCAGATAAAACAGTACATATTGCCTTCAGCGATCCATTGATAGTAAAGGGCGCAGGGAAAGAGGAACATAAGTTTATTGTAGATTTTATTACGAAAAGACTGAATTCATGGCCCAAAGAGCCAGGTTTTTAATCTCCGCTGGATCAGATTCCCCGCAGCTTGCTGCGAGAAGATAGAAAACATCCATATCGTATGATACCGAGTGGCTTGCCGCGCGGAGATTTCATTAGCGAATGTCTTCAGATTCGCATTATTTTCTTCGACCCCAAAATATTGGTATCCGTACAACCGGCTGAGTAGGAATGTTCTCCATACACCAAAGGTCCATTAATAAACAGTTTACAGACATACCGGTCGGGTAATTCTATGAAAGCAGAGCGTAAGATAATTATAGAAAACATTTTAGATAAAAATGGGATCACTGAATTTAATAATGAAACATTTCAAGTTTTGCTTGATGTTGCTCAAGCAGAAACCCTTGGAAAGAAAGTTGCTATAGCCCTGAATCAAAAATCACAGGGCCACTTTGATAAAGCTATGTTGAATATTAGCGAGGCCAATAGAGAGCAAGTTTTATCGATTAGGGAAATACAAGCTATTATTGATCGGGTGAAAGGTAACCATAAAACAGAAGTGGTATTTGAGAAATATAAACAACATTATCCATTCCAGATCGGGGTGAAACATGGTGAAGATGTTTTGAATTTGTTGAGTTTAATCAAGGGTGAAGGTGATTTGGAAATTGAGGCGATAGTGGCTGATCTTCATAAGAATGAAGAAATGAATACGCCTATCATAGAAGAATTGTTATTTTTTGAGACCAAAATGAAGGGACGGATTTCAGAAGATGAAATCAGCGAGCTAAAAACGAAGGCTCAAAATATTAACAATAGAATATTTGAGATAAAATCATCTTTAATAGATAGTATCAGTAGGGTTGTCCAAAGAGAATATCATCAACTTGCGGATGTGCATAAACTCATTTTGGTAAAAAATATTTACTTGATACTTTCAAGTTCCATCCAAACGCTGGATGCTAAATTTGTTGAGGTGGACACAGCACCTGAAGATTTATGGCATACGTCTTCATAAGAGAGGCCATAAAGAATAATAAGCGCAACCTTGAATTTTATTAATCACGAGGGCGAAATGATGCTTGGTCCAAATTACGGAAAATGGTGGAACGAGCGGCCAAGGTATGCACGACTTCGCTACGGGCTTTTAATCCTTCCTGTCATTATCATTACATCCTGGATGCTATATCAATATTCGACTGGTGCCCACCTGCGTGACGATTTATTCGACGCCGTCGAGCGTGGCAATATAGGCGATATACGTGCTTTGATCTTAGGCGGGGCGCATGCCAATGCCCGGCAAAATAACGGCACGTCCTTGCTTCATCATGCCATCGAAATGGACCACATTGAAGTAGTACCGCTGCTCATTAAAGAAGGTGCTGACGTCAACGCCGTGGATCACCGAGGCCTAACACCCATCCACCTGGCGGCCGGTAAAGGACATACAAAGGTTGTCAAACTGCTGATTCAAAGCGGTGCCGATCCGAGTGTTAATAGTGAACAATATGGATTTCCTCTGCACTGGGCAGCAAATTCGGGTCAAATCGAAATCCTGCGTTTTCTGCTCGATGCAGGTGCAACAGTTGATCCCGAAGACAGGCAGGGCCGCACACCCTTACATTATGTAACGTATCTCGGGTATGGTGACGTGGCAAAATTCCTTGTGTCTAAAGGAGCGAATGTCAATGCGAAGGATTCCTGGGGGCGCACACTGCTGCATTGGGCAGCATCTAAAGGCTGGCGGGACATCGCCACTCGTCTCATCGACTTCGGTGCGGACACGGAAGTCCCGGACCGCATGGGAAACACCGCTCTTCACAAATCAGCAAGACACGGAAACTATGATCTATCATCACTCCTTATCGAACACGCCGCCAATGTAAACGCGAGCACCCCGGATCTTCATATTACGCCTCTACACCAGGCCGTGAGATATGGCCACGAGAAAATAGTGCGGTTACTGCTAAAGAGCGGTGCAAAGGTGAATGCCTATAGCAATCTCTACGGCACACCACTTCATTGGGCTGCTGAAAGCGGTCACCGGAGCATCGCAGAGGTGTTGCTCGAACATGATGCAAGCACGAGCATTCTGGACAGCCACCGACTCACCCCGGGGGACAGGGCCAGGGTAGAAGGCCAAAAGGATCTTATTGCGTTTTTTAACACTGTAAACGGAAGTAGGAAATCTGGCATGTCCGGCTTAATGCGATTCCCAGGAAATCATACAATGGATGAAGAGTGTGTTTTCCCAAAACGGATGCATAGCACGAGCCGTATGGTGCTTGCCGATTATCTCGATGGACAAACGCCGACTGCAGAGTTTCTTCGCCTATTTTCGTTAAGTGATTCCCGTTATCTATCACTCGGCAATTGTCTCGTAAAGTTTCTGGAAAAGGATTAACATATTCCCAACACAATATATTGATAGCCGGTTTGATGCCTGAATATTAAAAGCCACGAAGACACTAAGGCGCAAAGAATTCTATTTCTCCTTCGAGGCTTGGAGACTTAATGGCCCAATAGGTGTTAGCTCAGAGCTTTATGCCTGAATATTAAAAAGCCACGAAGGCACTAAGACGCGAAGAATTCTTATCTTTTCTTCGAGCCTTAGAGACCAGGGTATCTACTTTGTGTGTGAAAAAGGTGAAAAGGTGTCGGTTAAAATAAATTTGACCAGATTGAAAAAGAATATCGAAGAACTCGCTAAATTTGGTGTTCTGGAGACAGGCGGAATTTGTCGGGAGTCTTTCAGCATTGCCGATCTTGCGGCGAAACGCTGGAATGATATTCATTCCCAGCATCGGAGGGAAAAGTCATTGCCCGGAGGAAAAATCAAATTGGTC
>Ga0233414_10001221_pt1 | contig 10076 bp, 4 predicted proteins | sample Na_anoxic_10_MG_FD_189020 | JGI IMG/M metagenome (GOLD analysis project Ga0233414, IMG submission 189020) | Seawater microbial communities from Saanich Inlet, British Columbia, Canada - Na_anoxic_10_MG | ecosystem: Environmental > Aquatic > Marine > Inlet | place: Canada: British Columbia...
ATAAGCCTTGTTTATATACATATTGTTTACCACAATTACATTGATAATGCCGCGGGGATTTTTGGGGATTTATCCCATTTATCCCCTTACTGGACAATGGTAACAAGTTGTTTTTGCCGTCGTGTTCTGTGACAGAATATGCCAAGGGGATTTTTTTGTATCCATTTGTATCCATTTTGTATCCATTTAGGTGCTTTGTAGTAGAGAGGTGTCTAATAAAATCTTTTTTATTGTTTGATCCATGAAGGCATGTATTACAATAAAATTTATAGCCGTTTTTTTCACCCATTTTTTGTATCCATTTTGTATCCATTTGTATCCTTGTATAATAATTGTAGATTTTTCTAAATGCTTTTACAAGAAAATATAAAAATTTTATCATAACAAATATTTTAACAATAAAATAAAATTTAGAGCATTATCGTCTAAAACACTTTTTTTTCACTTTTTCAAATCGTTGGGTCCAAAAATGAAAAATCTACATAAAAACCTTGTGTAGAATTTTGAAATCCCAAATGACTTTTGAAAAAAAAAGTAAAAACAAAAATACCTACATCCATCGTTTACAGTACCCTTTTTTCAGTGAGATTCTTATACTACATGATGTAGGTAGTCTACTACATCATCTAAACAAAATAAATTATAATTTATGTAAAAATGCTCCCTTCATATCAAGGGGCGATACATAGTTTATCCTCGAAATTTCGGAAATCCATTTTTAGGGTTGTAAAATACCCCCATATTCGAGGATTAATATCCATTTATGTAAAATGATATATATGATATTATATATATATATCATATGTATGTTTTAATCCTCTATTTTTCAAAAATCAATTTTATATTTGTATAATTCCTATTATTCAATGCTTATTTTATTCATAATCATCAAATTGTAATCTGTATGTATCATCTACATCGTCTCCATATTCGTCATCTTCAGGTAAATCATCAAGCGAATATACATCTTCTTCTATTCTATCATTTATTATCTGTTGTTCTTCCTCGTCGTGTCTTGCTATTTCTCTATCTACCGTTGTAGCTTGTCCTAATAATTCTTTTTCATCTAATTGTCTTTCTAATATTTCATCTGCTTCTCTTTCTGCTAACTCTTCATCGTACGTTTTGGCATTTAATTGTATTAATGATTTTTCTTGTCCTTTACCCCATTTTCCAAGTTTATTTTTCTTCATTAAAAATTCAATGTCTCTAAATTCTTTATCTTTCCTGAAAGTAGATGTAATTTTATGACGCTCTTTATCTTTTGATCTATTAACATATTCTATTATATTTTGTTTGTTTAAATTAATACTATTTTTTTCACTACATATTATTTTTAACATATCGACTATTAAAGAAGACATATTTTCTTTTAATGATTTTTGTTGACCTCTTATTATATTGATGTCGGTTAATTCTCCTGTTATCTCTTCTTCAATAACTACATCAGTCGTTATTATATCAGGAACTTCTGATTTTGTAATAGTTTCAGAAGATATTAATGAAAGATCATCTGTGTAATCTATTAAATTATTGATTATATACAAAAAGTAAAATTCAAATAATCCATTCATTAAACTACTATCTAATATAGATTTAATTTCTTCATTATTATTAGTTATTATATTTGCATGTAAATTGGTTAGTTCAATTAATTTGAACAAATCCTTCAAATTCCTTTGATTTTTATTTAATAAAGGAATTATTGTTTCTTCGTTATAATAATTACTCAAAGGCTCATATATATTTTTTACATATTCTTTAATTTTGTTATTATGACTTTCGGACAATTTCCAATAATTTGGTATTTTAATAGATTGATAATCAACTTTATTAATTATTATATTAGGAAATACATAAATAAAAGAAAAAATAGAATTTTTAACAAATTGAATAGCTTTATATGTTGTTTCATCTTTACTGTTCATAAAATACTCATTACCTATCTTGTTAAATTCCATTATTGTATTAATACAATTAATAATATTATCTTTTTCGTTTGTTTTTTGAGTCGCAAAATTATTAATAAATTGTTTTATTTTATTCTTATATATATCTCTTTTTTCTCCTAATAAATTTTTCAAACTTCTTGTATGATTTTGTGAATCTTCAGATATATTATATGAATCTAAAACTTCACTAAATTCTGTTAAAAAATCATTTCCAATAGAATTATTATTATCTATCATACGTTTAATTAAATCTCTCATTTGCTGAATATTAGATTTATCTTTATGAATCAAATCTAAATTAACAATATTCAATTTATTAATTTGTAAAATTAATTCATTAAACGTATCGATTGTATACATTCTACCTTGATTTTTTAATATTTTTATATTCTCTTTAATATTAATATTTTTATCAAAGTCCTCAGGTTTATTTATACATACAGGTAATAGATTATCATTTATAGGCATGTTATTATTAAAATTACAATAATAAATAAAGGCTGTATAAATGGTATCTTCTGAAAAAATATTAGATAAAGGTGGAAATTTAATTTTAGTATCTTTGGAATCTAATAATATTCCAGGCTGTCCCATATTTATAATATCAAATAGTATCTTATAATTATAATTAACTATATCATTGTATTTAACTATATTACTATCTTTATTTGCAAAATAATCAATTGTTACAAATTCTCCACTATTACAACAAGCATTTTGTAAAAAAGGACTATCTGCATTATTAGTCAATAACATTTTTTCTTTTTTGACAATATTATTTATAGATTGTATAATTGCCATAGAAAAATTAGTAATTTTAGAATTAATAACATTTATTTGTTCAAATTGTTTTTTTGAACCCATTATAATATGTTTTTTCAGGGAACTTCGGAATTCTTCAGATAAATTATTAGGGGTTTTATTTGTAATATCTTGTAAAGGGGGTAAAAAATTAATCCATCTTTTTATATCTAATTCAACAGGTATGATATCGTCATTTGTTTGTAAAAGATAATTTTTTTTCTCTTCAATTAAACCTTGTATTTCAGATTGTTTTAAAATAAATGCGTCTAATGTTTTTTTTAAAGAAATTTGTATTTTATCCTTTTTTGATGGTAATGATTTCCAAGGGTACGATTTATGATCAATTGAAGCAGCTATACATGATATATATTCTATATTTGACTGATCCTCTTCACCTGTTATAGGGTAACCTTGAAAAGATTTTTTACAACCTGGAAATGATTTATTAGTTTGTAAAGAAGGAATATTAGTTGAAATAAATATTAATATATATGATAATGTAAAAGACAATAAAGAAGCATTAAATACATCAATATATTCTTTTTTCTTCTTCTTCTTTTTCTCTTTTTCTTCAAATACTTCTTCACTGTCTATTGTTTTATCTAATGCAATAATAACATGATTAATAATAGTTTCTCTCTGTTTATCTAAATCTAAACCCATTTTCTGTGTTATAACAGTAATAACATTACTAATTAATTTAGCCTTTGGATTTGAAAATATAGTGGGTTGATTAATACTTGCAGATTGTAACAAAGCTGCTCCAGCATCCGATTCTAATATTCCTCTAGAAACCTTTTTATAACCAGATTCTCCATAATCTTCATCTGTATTTAATGCAATCTTTTCAATCATATATCCAGTATATTTACACCATGTAATATCGTCAATATTAACACCTTGTTCCTTTTTAATAATGTTCAATTTTTCTAGATAATTACCATTAGAAGTAAATATACCTGCTAATGTAGATATAAATGTTGGTAATAGTGGTTGGTTTGTATCTACACAATATAACCAATATGGACTTTCATCTAGACTTTCTATATGCGGACGAGTAGATTTATTTACAAACCGAACAATATCAGTATTTCTTTTGATAATATCAGATTGTCCTAATATAGTATCTCTAATTTTTTCATAAGGAGATATAATAATCTCAGTTTCTTCACTATCTCGTGCATAAGCTAAATTCTTAAGTTCATATTTATAAAGCGTATAGTTATTTATTTTTGTTAATTTTCTTAATCGAACAATAGATGTATCCAATTTTTTTTTAATTAGTTTTTTAAATTGATCAATATTTCCTTTGTATTCAGTATCAAATTCTTTTGACATTTGGGTTAATAAATCTTTTCTAACTAATTCATTAGCATAAGAAGTATCTGCACATGTTTTATTAATCTGAATACAATTTGTTTTAACATTACAAAAAAGTTCATTTGTTCCGAAAAATGAATTTTCAGGAATAGATTCATCTTTAACCCATGTGTTATTTTCTCTTTTATAATAAAAATATTTTACTGAGTCTATGTTATTAATTTCTAAAACAGCATATTGATTATCAATAACTTCTCGTTTGCCATTAATCATGGATGTAGCTTCGTATCGTGCATCTTGTTTATTTAATCCAATATTTTGAATAAGTTTATCTATCAAGAAATTTTTAAAAGTATTGTCATCCATTTCAGATTGTTCCATTTTATATTCCTCAAGAATATCGTAAACAGTAGTATCGTATTTTTTATCAAAATATATAGAGGTATTATTATCTTCTATTAAATCATTCAAATCAATATATCTTTTTGATAATACATAATTTTTACATTCATTTTCTATTGCGTCTTTTTTTATATTAACATCAAATTCATTCGTTTTTTGTTCAAGTAATTCATCGAAATCAAATGGACTAAATAAATTATCATTTAATTGAGAAATATCTGTATTATATGAAAGTGTATAATCTAGTTTCATCATTTTATTAAGAATTTCAGATTCAGATAATATTGTATTTTCACCAATACTACCATTATATTTATAATTGCTATTAAATCCATATGAACGCATAAGAAATTCTGCTATACCATTTCCTTTAATAATTTTAAATAATATAGATTCATATGGAAAATTTAATATTTGCTTAGAAAGCATTCCAAAAATTTCCTTATTTTCATAATAATTTTTTTTGTAATCTATAATTTTATTTTCAATAAAACCATTAATTTCTTCATATTGTTTATATGATATATCATCTAAATATATTAAAAATGGTTGTAGATAATTAACAACAGAAACCAAATTTAATTTCCCGTTAATAGATTTTTTAATTAAGTTGAATAATGTTTTAGTTTTGGGAACAATAATATTTAAATATTTTTCATATTTATCAGGATCATTTGTTTCTTTAGTTAATAAATATTGAGTTGCTTCTTTTAAATATGTATTTTCGTTAAATTCAATATCACTATTTAGATTTTGTATGTATTGTGTTTTTAATTTCATATTTTCTCTAAAAATGTTACAATAATTTACAAAATGTCTATTTAAATTTGATTTATCATAAATAGTAGTAGAAGGTAAATTAATATTTGAAAATGTCATTAGTGGTCTTGGTAATGTTAAAAATGCTTTAATAGCAATATTATCATTATTTGTTAATTTTACTGGTTTAGTTTTAATAGATGTACTGTTACTAGTTATAGTTTGCAATTTATCTAAACCCAAATTATATTTGGTAATTAAAAACTTTTTAGTCTTTATAAAATTTTTAGAATAGACAGATGAATAAAAATCATTTAAATTATCCATTACCGCCTCTATATTATCATTTACTTCCTTAACTGTAAGAGAATCATTATATTCAATCGTATCAAATGGATTTAAATAAGGATTTAATTTTTTCATATATGTTGTATAACTATCTGTATTTGATTTATATAATTCTCTAATATCATCTTCACTTATTCGTGAATTTTCTAGGGTTAATTCAATCACATCTGGAATAGGATCATTATTTATATCTATATGAGCATCATATATTTTTTTTTGATTTTGTGCAATAGGTAATATCCAATATAGTTTATGATTAAGTTGTTGTAAATATTTAACAAGTGGTTTGTAATTACCTTCTTTCTTTTCAGGAAGATTTGAATTCCCATTAATATCAATAATAGAAAATTTCTCTCTTAGTTGTTTAAATCTTTGGATTTGAATATGAATATTATTTAATACTGTTCTTGTTCTTTCTTGAGAAGGAATAGTAGATAATAATTCATTTAGTAGATCATTTACTTGAGCATCTATACTATATCTTTTCCTCTCTTCAGGTACTTCTGTTGTTTCTGAAAAGGTTCCAATAGTAGGACCAAATTGTATTTGATCTGCATCTATTATTATATCTTTTAATTTATTTTTTATTGTTTCAGAAGATATTTCTATAGTTGTAGATTCTAAATCTGTCGAATCATCTATTATAGATTCTTTAACATTGATTTCTTTTGATGCTGGTGGTGGACGAATAACTATTTTATTAATGGGAATATCTTCTGGAATTCCTTTATAACCAAAATCTATATAGATTAATTCATTATTATCAATTGTTTTTACTTCAATCATATCCTCTTCTAAATTTGTTATTTCGCCTGTTATAATAATAGGCAAATCGCCTTCAAAATGAATATCAATAAAAGTATCAGGTAATAAATTATGTTTACGAGCATAACCTATATTATCTAATATAGAAATAGTACTTATACTATCATCTGATAAATTACCATCTTCATCAATATTTAAAGTAATTGTATCACCTGATATTTCATCAACAATTTTAATTAGTTTTGAATCAATATACTCAATTAAAAATTTATGTTGATTAATTACTGGATTAGTAGGAGCATCTATTTCTATAATATCACCTAATTTTAAATAAATAGAATTATCTTTTTCCATTACTTTATAGTAACAGTAGAAATTATTATGAAATACGAAAAAAATTGATTTAAAAAATATATTAAAGAAATTAATATATAATAAGTAATATGGCTATGTATAATCTAGAAACTGTACCCAGAATTAATGAGATTTTGTTTAATGTTGAACAACGAGAAAATGTAACAAAATGTCTAAATTTGAAACTTAAAAAATGGAATTTTGGAGGTGTTAATTATAACATATTAAAATATGATAAACAATGGTTATCCAGAGAAAATGAATCTACAATTGGATTATTACGATCTATTATTTTTAAAGATTCAGGAGAGATAGTTTCTTTTGCTCCACCAAAGTCCCAAAATGTAGAACATATTAAATTTGAAAATGATAATAAATATGTTTCCGAACAATTTGTTGAAGGAACAATGATTAATATGTTTTATGATAAAGAAATTAATTCTTGGCAAATTGCTACTAGAACAAGTGTAGGAGGAAATATAAACTTTTATATGGAAAATGGTTTTAAAAGTGATAATACATTTGCAACCATGTTTGATGAAATAGTTAATGAATTATCTCCAAATATGAAAGATCAATTAAATAAAGATTTTGTTTATAGTTTTGTTATGCAACACCCTAACAATAGAATAGTAGAACCTATCCGTAAAAAAAGATTGTTTTTAGTAGAAATATATCAAATAAACGGATTATTAATTCAATCTAAAACACATACAATTATTAGTAACCCTATTGATAATATAATCACTCCTACTAGTATGGATGTTTCAAATGAAGATGATTTATTAAGATGTACAGGTCAACTGGCTTCAATGAATACAAGTTATTTAACAATGGGGGTTATTATTAAAGATCAACATGGTAATAGATACAAATTTAGAAATCCTAATTACGAATATGTTAGAAAATTAAGAGGAAATAATCCAAAATTACAATTTCAATATTTAACATTAAGACAAATGGAAAAAGATAATATCTATCAACCGTTAACTAAATTAGCTCAATATTTAAAGTATTATCCCGAACATAAGAATATATTTAATTCATATAGAAATATCATGCATGATTATACAAATCAATTATTTATTAATTATATATCTTGTTATGTTAAAAAGGAAAGAGAATTAAACACATTTCCAAATAATTTTAAAACACATATGTATATTTTACATCACCAACATTATCTTGAAACATTAAGACCAAATAAAGAAACAATAACTAAACACTATGTCATAAATTATTTTAACAATATTCATCCAGCAAAGCAAATGTTTGTATTAAATTATAATAAAAGAAACCTAATGAAAAGAGAACTAATAGAAGAAAATGAATTAAAACAAGAAAATGAAGTTGAATAATGTAGAAGTCGTAATATGTTAAAAATAAAAAATAATTTTATAATATTTTTTATTTTTATTTATAATATTTTTTATTTTTATTTATAATATTTTTTATTTTTATTTATAATATTTTATTTTTATTTATAATATTTTATTTTTATTTTTTAACTACTTAAATTTTTTTTTTATTTTAGAATATACATCAATTGTCTTATGACAGGCAGTTGTAATATATTGTACTACTGTAGTAATATTTTCAGGAGTTTTAAACCCCATTCTAATAATACCATTAGGAATATGTGGATGAGGAACTCTAAAACCTACAAATGAAAGTGATTTGTCTTTAATGTAATAATCTTCATATAAGAAGTATACAATTGGATTACCCATAGTATAATCTTGATTTTTTAATGTAATAATAAATTCGTTGTCGATAGTACTATTTTCATTAGATTCAATTCGGACATCTGATTCTAAACTTCCATCAGCAGATTCAAGATAACTTATTAATTCTTTAGATTTATTAATCATAATATCACATGATTTCTTAATAATTTCAAAATTAGAGAAAACACCAACGCTTTCTATGACAAAATCAAAACTATTTGCAACAGTAATTCGTTTAGCATCTAATAAAAACCAATTATCTTTTTCAAATTTTATTTCATCTTCAGTTAATCCGTTTTTATCAAGTTCTTTTTTTTTTTCACTCCATATATCATTAGCTTTTACTAAATCAACTGTATAACCATATGCACAAGTAGATACAACATTATACATACCATCTTGTTTAGCAGTACTATAACTAAATCGAGCTAGTAAATTTAATTGTTCACCTTCCATATTTTCTGAAAATTTAGGACGTAGTCGACATATAGGAATGTAATCGGATGTTATTGGGTCAGGTGGAAATATATTTTTTACATCAGAATCGCTAATATATTCACTTGTATTTATATTTTTTATTTTTAGATCTTTTGTAGTTACAACTATGGTAGAATCAGTATTATTCTTAATATCTAATTCTACTATGTATTCATCAATAGGAAATTCATTGTCAATAATATGTATAGGAATACATCCTAATCGTTGTTTAATTATTTCATTATTAAATCTACTTGTATTATCAATAATATCAACTTTACTTTCTGAATGTGGAAATGTTTTAAATACTACAGTAGGAATTTCAGATAAAGCAATTCTTCTAAGTGAATTTGCTAAACTGGTATGAATATTACTAACTGTAAAATTTAAATTATTATTTTCTTCAGAGGTGATTTCAATCTTAGGTTCCATTATATATAATTTATATAATATAATATTAGTATTATTTTAATTCAATTTTTTTGTAAATTAATAAGTTTAAAGATTGTTATATTTATTAATAAATAAATATAAATGAGTACAATATTATACTATAGTAATTATTGTGATAAATGTAAAAATATTTTAAGGATATTCTCCAAAAGTGATATTAAAGACGATACGCATTTTATTTGTATTGATAAAAGATTTAGAGATAATTCTGGATCTTCGTATGTTTTATTGGAAAATCAACAAAAAATCTTGTTACCTCCTCAAATACAAAAAGTTCCAGCAATGTTATTATTAAAACAAGGTAATAAAGTCATATTTGGAAAAGAGATAGAAGCTATGGTTCAACCAAAAGAAAATTTTAGGAATGCTGCTGCAACGGGATTTAATGGTGAACCAAGTGCATTTTCTTTAGGTGGAGATCAAGCTGGATGTTTTGGAGTAGCAAGTGATAGCTTTAGTTATTGGGATCAAGAAAGTGACGATTTATTGGCAAAAGGTGATGGAGGATTACGACAAATGTATAATTATGCAACAGTTGATCATAAAGTTGCAATTGAAACCCCTCCAGATACATGGAGTCCAGATAAAGTTGGTGAAACAGCTATGAAAGATATGCAAGAAGAGAGAAATAAAGACTTACAATTACAACAAATGAGTAAAATGCAAATAAATAGATAAATAGATAAATAGATAAATAGATAAATAGATAAATTAT
>Ga0233414_10001222_pt1 | contig 10072 bp, 12 predicted proteins | sample Na_anoxic_10_MG_FD_189020 | JGI IMG/M metagenome (GOLD analysis project Ga0233414, IMG submission 189020) | Seawater microbial communities from Saanich Inlet, British Columbia, Canada - Na_anoxic_10_MG | ecosystem: Environmental > Aquatic > Marine > Inlet | place: Canada: British Columbia...
TCCATCCTTTTCTTAAAGTTTTGCAAGCAATTTTTGCTTCATGCCAATTCATCATTCCTAAATCATCAGAAACCTCTAGTCCGTTGATTGACTTTCTACCTTCTAGTAATATGTGTTTTGTAACTGTCAAATTGTTAAATAGTTAAATTGTTAAGAAGCCCGAACAGCGCGAACATAGAAGTTGACGAGCTTATTGTAGTCGTACTGGCCCCCACCGCTGAAATACTGAATCCACGCATTGAAGTTATCGTACTCCGTAGAACTCCAATAGTTGGCATCAGCAAAACCGCCAATTTCTTCCTTGTTTTTATAAAGCATATTCAATTCGTCTTTTGTTGGCAGCCTCCATCCTGTTCCGAGTTTCTTGCAAGCAACTATTGCTTCATCCCAATTCATCAACCCCAAATTATCAGAAACTTCTAATCCGTTGATTGATTTTCTTGATTCTAGTAATATGTGTTTACAGTTAATATTCATTACTTTAAATCATAATCGGTAGGACTATATCTTATTTTAAATTTCATAAGATAATCTACAACAAATTCTCTACTTTCTTTTGAGGCAGGATAATTAGAGTGGGCTTTTAATTGATTGAATACTAAATTGTTGTCAACAACTGTAAAGCCTAAAGTCAATCTCTCCCAGGATTTTTTATTAAAAAACTTAAATCCTACATATTCTCCTTCTGAAATAATATATCTATAAGTAGCTATACAGTGATTCATATACTTACCCTCCCAATCTAATTGTTTTATATTTTGTATTAATTCAATTTTATAATTTTCTTCATCACAAGATAGATGATTATAGTTATCTACTTGTTTTTCAAACTTCTGCTCTAAGTAAAAGTCTGAATCTACTTTAAAATCTTTTACTAATTTAAGATGAAATCCAAGAAGATTTTCTTTTTCTACAGAAAGAAGAGCATCTGTATCATGATTCATTATTTTAAGAGTTCTATATGTGTCTATATAATACTCAACTAACGTTTCGTGATTTATTTTTCTTTCAAAAATATTTTCAATATGTTTCGCTGGTAAAATTTCACCATCTCCAAAATTGTTATTTAAATAATCAAAAAATATTTCGACTTCTATTTTAGAAGACTTTTGTTCTAATAAACTTTTATCAATCATAATAAAACTTCAACACTTTTATTTTCTTTACCAAATCGGTTTTTTACAATATTAATTTTCGTATTTATGTAGTTATCACCTCTACTAACAGTAAAAACTATATCAGATTCCATCATACTATATGGTACGGCACCACCAATAATTGAAATTATTTCTCCGTCTTGATGAATGTCTTGATGAATACCATTTGTTCTATTCATAGGTTTATTTACATAAATACTTAATTTATATTTATTCATTAAAAGCCTTAAATCCATATAAAAAGTTCTTTCTATCTCTCTTCTATCTAAATTTCTTGTATTTTGTTTTTCTATTTTTATTGTTTTTTCTAACAACAAACTTTTAGGTATATTATATAATTTATTTAATGATAAATGTTTTTCAAAAAAACAGTCTAAAAAAACAACTTTAGGTCTATGTATTTTAATTAATTTTTCAAAATATAATTCATTTAGTACTTCATGGTTCATTTTATATATAATTTTTCCATGATTTTCTTTGTATTCATATTTATATTGATTCATTTTTCTTTTCATCCTTCTACAAAAAGATTGATTGTTATTCTCTCCAATATATAAGCAATCAAAACCTTTATCTATATAATCAATCATAATTTTTTCAAAAACAGCCGATTTACCAGAGTTGCAAGGAGCTGTAATTGTGGATAAAAAATTATTATTATATTCTAAATCAAATTCACTTAATATATTCATAACTTCAAATTTACTTAAATAGATTCTTTTTTCAAACTATTTATAATTAAAATTTAATAATGATGAATATAAGTGCTAATTATCGTGTTCTTCCACTTGCAGGAACAATGACCGAAAATGAACTTGGTGATGGAATTACAGCAAGTAGTGTTCATAGAGTATATTGTTTAGCTGCTGGTGATGTTACAATTACTGCAAAAGGTGGTGGAACTTTTACTTTTACTGCTGCATCTGCTAATGAATATATTGATGTGGTTGTAAAAAGTTTAACTGTTAATACTGGAACTTTTATAGGCTTTAAAACTAAAGATGAAAGTTATCAATGGAGACCACAATTTGGACCTCCAAAATAAATAAATAATAATGGGTCAAGGATTTGGATATTGTGAAATAATTTCTGAGGATTGTCTCAGTGGAATGACTGAACAACAAATTTCTAGAATATATAGAAGAATCAGAAGAAAATTAGGAGAACCTGTAATGGGTGTTGAGCTAGAAGACGAACAATTAGAAGAGTCTTTATGCGAAGCTATTGAGGAATATTCTTCTTACATTCATCAGTGGGGTTTAGAAAATAGACTCTCCCAAATGCTTGGTTTACCTAGTGATATTGATTTTACATTAAAATTTGTTTCTCAAAATTTTGGATTCGAAAAAAGTTTTTCTAGAGCATATGCAGAACAAGTAAACGGATTGGGTGGAGTTAATAGTATGAGAGAGCTTAAATTAGGTAACATACCTCTTACCGCTGGCACTCAAGATTACACAATACCTGCAGGGCAAGAGTTAAATGAGGTTCTTTGGTTCACTCCTAACTTTATAAATTTATTTGGTCTTGACCCTTTTGCTAACTCAAATATAGCTTTTTCTGAATTTGGAGCTTCATTTGCAGGACATACATTATATCATGTAATGCCCGTATATGATACTATATTAACAGCCCAAGCGGCAGAATTAAGAAATAAAGTTAGGGGTTCTGAGTATTCATATAGAGTTAGAGCTGGCTCTGATGGTACAAAGGTAATATCTTTATATCCGATACCAAGAGTAAATACTACAGCAGGAGTAGGCTCTTCTAATATGGGAATCGGTGGTGGAGCAGGAACGCCAGGGACTATGTTTTATTATTATTATGACACTTTTGGTATAGCTGGTAATGACGCTTTTAGTGGAAATACTGCAAATCCAGGATATAGTGGCAGTACAAACCCTATAGATGGATTGCCAGAGCAAGGTAATGGTTTAGTTTCGGGACCTTCAGATGCAATATTATACAATTTAAGATACAATGAGCTTAATGACCCTGCTAAGACTTGGGTTAAAAAATATGCACAAGCAAACGCTAAAGAGCTGTTAGGATTGGGAGTAAGAGGTAAATTTTCAGGTGAACTACCTATACCAGATGCTTCATTAACTTTAAATTCAGGAGATTTAATTACCAACGGAAGAGAAGATATGAGGTTATTAAAAGAAGAATTAAGAGACCTTTTAGATAGATTAAACTATAAAGCTTTACTTGAAAATAATGCTCTAATGCAAGAGTATGTAAACAAAACTCTTAGTTTTGGTCCACTTCCTATTTATATAGGATAATAAATAATTAAATGGCTAGAAATTCTGAAAATAACAATAGAGACAGACTTCTTAATAGAAATATGCCTAAACCCGAAGAGGCTAAAAAGTTAGATGATTCTCAAAAGGGTATTAAATTATTTTTTGGAGAAAAGGAAAGAAGATTTTTTGAAAGTAGTGGAAGAGAAATAAGTGAAGAAATTCTACAAGAATCATTTATATTATATAGAATTGACTATAAAAGAACCAGAACTCATAGTTTGTATGGTGAATCTAAAAATAAATTATACCTACCAGAGATTGAAGTTTTTGGTAGAATTAATGTAGAATCTTCGGGGCCAGAATATTTAGCGCCAGGCGGTATAATTAGAAAAGGCTATGGAAATATAACTGCAAGTATATATGTTTCTCAATTGGATGAATTAGATGCTGAAATAAGAATGGGCGACTTTGTATATCATAAAGGTAACTATTATGAAGTTACAGATGATGGAAGTTCAAACGTAGATAATCAACATTCTTGGGGCGGTGATAAATTATTTTCTATTACAATTAAAGGCGTTGAAGTTAATACCGATGTATTTAACGCAAGATAATATAATAGACATTAAAAACATTTTAACTACTTAGATACAATTTTCTAAGTGAAATATACTACAACTTCTATATAACACTATACTTACTATATAGTAATATAACTCGCCGTATGTTAGTAAAATTAATTGCACACCTCAAAAAAATATATAACTAACTAATATTAATGCTAAATCCAACATTTTTCATTATACAAGAATTTGTATAGTTATAATAATATTTACCTTTTGTTAAGTTTCCAAAATTATAAAGCCTATTAAACTCTTCTTTATTGCATTTTAATATGGGTATACACTTTCTTTTTGCCGAAAGGATTCCTAGTTTTGTCATTTTTAAAAGTTGATTATACCCAGTCATTTTAGTTTTTAAAAACATATTACCAATAGTCTCACAACAAATAAATGTATCAAAATTTATCCTTTCACTCTCAATTGACCTAGATAAAGAAGAAGATATTTTTTCATCTTTTATCTTTTTTAATTGGTCTTTTTTCCGCATAATCGAGTTGGACTTACTTTTGATAGTATGTTTTTGCTTATTGATATTATTAATTAAAACTTTTGAATATAATCTAGTCTTTATGGTTTGTATATTGTCTAACTTATGAAAAAGTATAGAGCCACACCTAGTGTTGTGGCTAACTCCATACATTTTAGATATTTTACTTATAGAGCAAAATGTTAAATTGTTTTTTCCTCTTTTGTTTTTAACAACTTTTATAACACCCATCTTTTTCATTATGGATAAATGGTATTTTATACAATTTGGAGAAACATTTATTAATCTTGCAGATTTTCTTATTGAAAAATCATATATAGTAGAATTAGAATAAAGATATTTTAATTTTATAAAATAAGAGAATGTTAGTATTTGGTCACATTCTATTAGTTTATTTATAAAATTATGTGTAATTCTTACTTTTTTCAAAAATCAAATTTTCACGAATATAATATTATAAAAAATAAAAAACAACATCTATTATAAAATTAATTAATATTTATAAGAAACAAAGATACAATGTCCGTTCAGAAAAATATAAATAAAAGATTAGACGAAAATTATAAAAACACAAATTATCTTCCTCAAAAACTTCTATTAGAAGATGTTGATGAAGGTATGAGAGACTTTATTGTAGATATAGGAATAACAGTCCAAGATGCTAAAAATAAAACATCTAAAGTTCCTGTTATATTTTTAACACAAGAGAGGTGGGCTGAATTTAAAATGAATTGGAAATTCCTTAAAGATGAAAGTGGAGAGGAGATTACAATGCCTTTTATGACATTAAGAAGAACTAGCGTAAAGAGAGGTACTTCTCCGCTAAAAAGAACAATTCCTAAAAAGTTAAAATTTAAATATATAAAAATACCTTCTTTTGACGGAGTGTTAGGCGGTTATGAAATATATAAAATCCCACAACCAACTTGGGTTGATGTTGATTATGAACTAAGATTTGTTACGCATTATATGCAAGATGTAAATATTTCTTATGAAAAAATGCTAGAAGAGACATATTCTGACGGACAAGGATATATGAAAATAAATGGTTACGACATACCTTCAGTTTTAGGAGACCCTTCAGAGGACAACACTGTAGATAGTATAGATGCAGATAGATATTTTCAATTAGTATATCCTTTAACTGTACATTCTAGGATAGTAGACCCTAATAAATTCGAGAGAGTTCAAACTATCACAAAAATTTCTATAGAAATTCAGGAAGATGAATGTTAGTTTTATGTTTTTTTATCCTATTTATTGTAAAACATTATAAATTTAAAATAACAAACAAATGGCAACTATATTCGTATCACCTGGAGTTTACACTAGGGAACAAGATTTTTCAGTATTCGCATCAAGAGTTGGGCTTACAAAATTAGGACTAGTAGGACTTACAGAAAAAGGACCTGCATTTGAGCCAACCAGCATAAGAAGTACAGATGAATTTCTTTTTAGATTTGGTAATACAAATTCAAAATTAGCACTACCTTATGTAGCTAATTCCTTTTTAACTCAATCTAGTGAATTATCAGTAACTAGAGTACTAGGAGAACAGGGTTTTACAAACTCAAAAGCATGGTTAATAACAGCTGAAAGTGCAAATGTTGATTATAGTGGAGTAACTGTTGCTGTAATCAGAAGTAAATCTTCAGATGATGGAACAACATTTTTACAGACAGCCGAAACTGATATAGAAATTGGAAACGTTTCAGCTGGAGCGCCACTATCTAACTTTACACTTAGTGCATCTACTGGGCCATTTTCTGCAAATACTTTAAGTGTAAACTTAGATGAAAGCACAAATAATTATATATTAAATGTTTTAGGTCAAAATCCTAAAAAAATAAGTGGAGATTATGGAGTTTATGTAGAATTAATTTACTCTCACTTTATAAGAGAAGCTACACAAAGAGGAGATGTTACTGGATTAACTGCAAACTTAATTTATACAGCTGCAGAAACTTCATATACAGATTATGCATCACCGTACACAAATCCTTACACTCCAACAATTGTATCTAATGTTGTTGGTGGTCAAGTTAGAGATTTATTCACTTTTCAATCAATATCTGATGGAAACTCAGCAAACAGAGAAATTAAAATATCTATAAGTAATATTGATACAGTAACAAAAACATTCGATGTTGTTGTTAGAGACTTTAACGATACAGATGCTAGCGCATTCCAAACTGCACTAGAAAGATTCAGAGGTGTAACTATGAATCCAAATGATAGAAATTATATAGCTAGAGTTATTGGTACAACTGACGAAGAATATCCAAGAAATTCATTATTTGTAACACTTGACATGAAAGAAGGTCATCCAGGAGATGCTTTACCTGCAGGATTTAAAGGATATAAGCAAAGAGCTGTTGGTATGAGTGGAGAAACTGCCGCACCTTTATATTATAAAACATCATATTTCTCTGGAGAATCTGTTAGCAGAACCTTTTTAGGAGTTTCAGAATTAGCTTACACTGGATTTACTTCAGACCAAGTTAGTTATACTAAAGTAATAAGCACGGTTGAAAAGGATGTATTCAAATATATCCCAGCAGAAGATAATGTTACTATTAAAGGATTTCACCTAGAAAATACCGCTCCTGCGTCACAATATACTACTGGAGACTACAATAGCTTAACAGGATACACTAAGGCAGAATTGAAATTTACTTTTGCTCCATCAAAAGGTTTTGACGGATGGAATCAGTATAAAACACCTACCTTTACTTCAAACTCTTTAGATTTATCAAATAGAACAGCATTTAAAACAGCCATCGATAAGGTAAAAAATCCAGAAGAGGTAGATATAAATCTTTTTGCAACACCAGGCATTGACTTTTCAACTAATGAAGAAGTTGTAAAGTACGCATTAGAAACAATAGAAGATAGAGCTGATACACTTTATATAATAGACTCTCCAAGATTAAGTGACAGTATATCTAAAGGAACTTCAGAAGAAGTTGTTCTTGCAATGCAAGATACAGGCATAGACTCTAATTATGCAGCTACTTACTGGCCTTGGGTACAAATAGAAGACCAAACAACAGGTAAATTTGTTTATATATCTCCTACTGCTGAGGTTGTAAAGTCTATAGGTTTAACTGACAATATAGCATTCCCTTGGTTCGCCCCAGCAGGTATCAATAGAGGTACTATGGGAGATTCAGTTAGAAGAGCTGATATTAAATTGAGTCAAAATAATAGAGACACCTTATATGACGGAAGAATAAATCCAGTTGCAACCTTTGTACAACAAGGAGTTGTAATATATGGACAAAAAACTCTTCAAGTAAGACAATCTGCACTTGATAGAATTAATGTAAGAAGATTACTTCTTCAAATTAGAAGAGTAGTTGCTGCGACATCTCAAACTTTATTGTTTGAGCAAAATGACCAAACTTTAAGAGACCAATTCTTAGCAAAAGTAGAGCCATTATTATTGCAAATTCAAAACCAAAGAGGTTTAACTGGATTTAGAGTTATAATGGATGAGTCTAATAATCCACCTGAAGTTGTTGATAGAAATACTTTAGTTGGTAAGATTCAATTGAAGCCTACTAGAACTGCAGAGTTTATTGATTTAACATTCCAAGTTCTTCCTACTGGCGCACGTTTCGAAGATTTTTAATAAAGTTAAAAACAATTTATAAAGGAGGGGTTTTCCCTCCTTTTTTTTTTTAATTATAAAAAAAAAACTAAATATGACCCAATAATTTTTTTTGCTTAATATTTATAATTGATTAAAGAAACAAATTAAATTATTATAAAATGGCTGTAATGTTTAGACCAGTTCCTGTAGAGCAGGAACCAAAAAGAAAAAATAGATTCGTATTAGAATTCCCTTCAGAATTAGGAATTGAATCATTTAATGTTCAAACTTCTGGAAAACCTACAATAGAAATCGGTAGTACAGAAATTCCATATATGAACACTAGTACATTTGTTGCTGGTAGATATAAGTGGTCAGCAATTGACATTGAGTTTATTGATGTTATTGGACCATCTACTACTCAAAAAGTAATGGAATGGGTAAGGCTTCATGCCGAATCTGCAACAGGAAGAATGGGCTATGCTGTTGGTTATAAGAAAAATCTTGTACTAAAAGCTTTAGACCCCGTTGGAGTTGAAGTGGAGAAGTGGACAATGATTGGTTGTTTTATTACAAATGCTTCATTTGATGATTATGATTATAGCGCTGATGATGTTTCTAAGGTTAAAATTAATGTACAACCTGATAGATGTCTTCTTAACGCTTAAATAAAGTTAAAATATTATTATAAAAAAGGAGACTGTTTTCGTAACAGTCTCCTTTTTTGTTACTATTTATTTGAAGAAGAATTTATCTTTTTCATTATGGCTTATTTAAGGATTTATAGAGATTTTTATTGTATTCAATCTGAAACTACAGGTAGTGGTGATATTTACACTCTAATAAATGTAGTAAATATTTCATCTATAGTAAAAATTTTAGGTAGCGGAACTAACATAGAGAGTCCTGCAGTTATTAAAGAATCTACTGGGAAATACTATGTTGACCTAGACCCAGGATTATATAATATTGATGACACTTATGAAATAAATTGGTTAGTTAAGTATACAAATAATAGTCCTGAAAAGACTTTAATTACAAGATTTAAATTTAAACCTATTGTCATAGGTCAAAATGTAGATATAAGATTAAATACAGAAGAAATAAGATTAGAAATAGTTAATAGTTAAAATATGGCAAGAGGAGAAAAACCATTTATAATAAAAAGAAACGACACCGCCCCAGCCTTGATAGCGACAGTATATGATAAGGGATGTTTGGGTGGATGGAATAGGTTTAGTTTAAGTTCTGTAACAAGAATTGACTTTTCAATGATTGATGATTGTGGAGCATTAATGATATCATCTCAGTCAGCTCAAACTATATCTGCATCTAGTGGAATTATACAATATACTTGGAAAGAAGGTGATACTGCTATTGCTGGAAGCTATACTGGTGAGTTTGAACTTTTTTTTGGAGACGGAACAAAAATGTCTTTACCTAGAGAAGGTGGAATAAATATAAGAATTGCAGAAGATATTAATAATATATAAAAATTAAAAAGTGGCAGGACAATATTTTTTCAAAGTAGATGATAAATTTTTACCTTTAAGTGGAGGTACCGTAACTGGCAATACATATATTCAAGCAATTCTTTCTGCTGATACTTTAAATTTAGTAAATACACCAACAAATAATAATACACTAACAGAGATATTGAGTAGAAACTCTTCTACTGGAAATGTGGAGTATAGAGATGTTAGTTCTATCGCACCAGCAGCAAAATTACAAAACACATATTTTGTATCATCATTAAGTGGGGATAATTCTACTGCTTTAGTTGGGGATGTTAATAATCCTTGGAAAACAATTACTGAAGCTAGAAATCAAGCAGTTGGTGATGGATTATCAAACTCATTAATTCATGTTTACTCTGGTGAATATTTTGAAGATGAGATACAATATGAAAATGGTAATTTTTACTTTGAGCCAAATTCTAAAGTTATTACACAAAGAACTGCTAG
>Ga0233414_10001224_pt1 | contig 10064 bp, 14 predicted proteins | sample Na_anoxic_10_MG_FD_189020 | JGI IMG/M metagenome (GOLD analysis project Ga0233414, IMG submission 189020) | Seawater microbial communities from Saanich Inlet, British Columbia, Canada - Na_anoxic_10_MG | ecosystem: Environmental > Aquatic > Marine > Inlet | place: Canada: British Columbia...
GTGGGGATAGAGTGAGGACCGAGGTACACGTGCTACCTGCCGCTGATGGTGAGAGAATAGCCTGGCCGATGACGGCCCCAATGATCAACAGGAGGTATGATCAATGAAAAAGAAAAAACGCGAAATAGCCTTGGATCCCGGCTTTGGCGGATTCAAGGCCGCCGAGGTCCAGGGCGACGAGATCAAGGTCGTCAACCTGCCATCTGTCGTTGGCGCAGGCAAGACCGACCTGGGCATGCTGAGCCTGGCCGGAGTCACCGGCCGCCAGCGACGGCGCAAGCTGCCCAAGAAAGTGACGTTCGCCGGCGTGGACCGCCTGGTAGGTCATCGCGTGGCCGACCACGTCCGGCCAATAGAACGTCTGGATTTCAAGCGCCTCAGCAATGGGCCAGAACTAAGAGCCTTGACCTACGCGACCTTGTTCGGACTTGTAGACGCCGGAGAGGCCGACATCGACCTGGTCATCGGTCTGCCCGTCGAAGTCCTGCAAGGACCTGACGCCAAACAAACCTTCAAACGTCTACAAGGCTGGCTCGCAGGCACACATAACTTCTCTGTGAACGACCGCGAGGCAACGCTCAATATCCACCACATCCGGCCGGTGGCGCAACCCGTCGGCGCGTTCTTCGACTGGGGGTTGGGCCTCAATGGCCAGTGGACACAGCGACCTACACAAGACTTTAAATTACCCGCAGCCATACTTGATCTAGGCTTCAACACGCTAGACCTCTTTAGCGTTGTGAAAGGAGGAATCAACCGCCGTTTCACAGAAGGCGATACATTGGGCATGCGCCGGGCGGCGACCTATCTAAAAGAAAGTGTACGGGAGCAACAACAACGCTCCCTATCGTTGCACGAGGCCGACGCCTTGCTGCGAGAGTACGTTAAGGGCCGTGGGCGCAAAGAGGTCTTACTCCCCGTCGCCGGGGGAACCGTCGACATGCGCGCTGAAGTGCGGTCGGCACTAGACTATACGGCCGGCGAAGTGATATCGTTCATAGAGCAGGTGTGGGGTAATGGCAGACAGTTCTCTAATCTGCTGTTCACGGGGGGCGGCTGTCTGGCCCTAAAAGATCAACTGCAAGAGCAGATACCACACGCCATATTCCCGGGAAACGACCCGGTCACGGCCAACGCGCGCGGGCTGGCCAAGTTAGCCTGCCGTCCTGGACTGTTTGACTGATGGGTGATACAATGGGTGACATACTGTGTCACCTATCATGTCACCCATAGGAAAAGAGCGCATGCCACTGACTCGTAAGTACTTTTATGTGGATAAAGAACAGCACGCCGTCCTTTTAGACTGGTTGAAACAGCAACCAAACCAATCTGAGGCCATCCGGGGGTTGATCGAGGCCAAAATAGACCACGATCGCGGGAACAACAACACCCCACCGGCCGTGGACGTCGAGGAACTGCGCCAGGTGATCCGCGAAGAGTTGGCGCGAGTACGCGTTTTAGGCGCTGGGGAGAGCCAGGAAACCCCGAGCAGCGAAGACGAAGAGGTCACAGAGTTGATGGGCGATCTCTTGGGGAACTGGGACTATGAAGACCAGTAGATAAGCCAAGGCCGCCGGTGTCTGACCACCAGCGGCCCGGTTGCCAGGGCGGGCGGCGTTGTTGCGGTGCCAGGCCCGCCCTGGTGGTAGGATTGTACAGGAGATGAGAGAAATGGGCAAACCAATGATAGGGACGCTCCTGAGAGCGCGTGGGGGTGTGATATGAAAGACCGTATTTTCGCTTTGATCCTCGTCATGGCGCTGACTGCCATAGCTGTCTTCCTGATCGGGCGCAACATGACTTTTCCATCGCTGCCATTCACCCAAAGCGGCCGCGATCGTGCAACGATCGAGAACGCGCACCGCGAGAAAATGCTGAATATGGAGGCCCAGGTAGCACTAGCCGAAACGACGGCAGAACTGGAGAGGCTGCGCCTGGAAATCGAGAGGATCCAGAAAGAACACAAGAGAGAACTGGAGCGCATCGATCGTGACGCTACAATCGGCGCTGTGACCAAGGTCATTTACGAGGGCATCATGGTCGCGGCGGTGGGGGGCGGCATAGCCGTAGTGTTGATCTATAGCCTGCGTCGGGCCGTCACGATCTATCCCAACCACCAGGGGCAATTTCCTCTCTTACTCGGCCGCTCCAAGGACAAAGAGGGAAAAAAGGCGTGGCTCATAGCCGACCCCAACAGATCAGTGTCAAGCGTCACGGCCATCGGTAAAGGGGAGCCGCAGGTAACTCACTATCTACCGGAAGGCCAGGCGCAGGCCACCAGTCAAGCACAAATGGTGCAACTGGCGGCGGCGATCTCTAGCAGCGAGAGCCAGCCAGAGACGCATGCACTGGTTGGACGTCGAATGATGGGCCGGGCATTGCCGCGCGTAGAGAGCGCGCCCTGGGAACCAAGCCACGTCGAGCGATTGTTGACCGAATCAGGAGAACTAGAAGATGTCTATGATCAATGAGCACAACCCGCACCGGATTGCACGACAAGTGCAGACAGAACTAGCTCAATTGGGATACTGCCACGAGATCAAGCGCCTGGGCATCACGGTGCCGATCGGATTCAACCACATTTTCCTATCCGGATCAGACTGGCTCTTGCTGGAGTTTGACCTGGCGACGCTGCCGCGCCGGGTAACGGTTGATCGACTGTTGAGCAAAAAGACCAAGCACCACCTGGGGACTATTGTAGGTCGGCCCGTCTACTCCCTGAACTCGTTGGGCGCCAGCCTGGCCATTGACCTGCGTTCAGCGGACGCGCGCCGCAACAAAACCAAACTCCCCACACGAGTGGCCCTGGACCTGAACAGCTTGCCTGATGAACCCTATCAGGTGCCCATCGGCGTGGGACCCAGCGGCCCGATCTGGCGCTCACTGCCCGACCTGGGACACCTCCTATCGGGTGGAGCCACCCAGGCAGGCAAATCGTCATGGTACCAGATGGCGCTACTGGCCCTACTCAATGCCCACGGGCCGGACGAATTGAAACTAGCCCTGGTCGACCTCAAAGTGGTCGAATTCATCATGTGGCACGGACTGCCGCATCTGCTGTGTCCCGTCGCCCTCGACTTGGCCCACGTGGGCCGGGTGACGGCCGAATTGATGGCAGAGATGGAGCGACGACAAGCCCTCTTTACCCAGGTCTTTGCCCGCAATCTGCGGGCCTATAACGCCCGCGTCGAGGAGCCCCTGCCTATCGTGCTGGCCATCTTTGACGAGCTGGCCGACCTCACGCTGGCCCTGGGCAAATCCAGCCAGGCGTACATTGATTTGACCCGCCTCGTCCAAAAAGGGGCCGCATTCGGGATCTTTGTCTGGGCCGGAGCCCAAAACCCCAAGAGCGAGGTTTTGGGAACCCTGGCGCGAGGCCAACTGACCACCCGGTTGGCTTTCCGCATGAACGAATCCTTCCAAAGCCGCGTCATCCTGGAACGTAACGGAGCCGAACGACTGCCAGCCGACGCCCCTGGCCGCATGCTGGCCCGGCTGCCGGGCGCCGGCAACCTGACGTTGTGCCAGGGCTACTACCTGGACGATGACGATCTGTTGACCGAGGCGCAGCGACTGACGACCGAGAAGCCGATGACGTGGGCCAGCCTGGCTGGCGATCAGGAGCAAGACGCCAGCAACATAGCCCCCCCGCCATCCAAAACACTCACCAGGGCCGAGGAATGCGCCGCCTGGATCCTGCAGGCCATCGCTGAGCACGGCACGCCTATACGCCCCGCCGCCCTCATCGAATTGGCTGAGGCCCAGGGCTATAGCACCGGCCTCGTCTATCGTGCCCGCAAGCGCCTGGGAGATCACCTGGCAGACACCGAGGGACGCAGGCATCCGGAAAATAGATGGGCTTTACTCGACATGGCAGTGGCAACTGCAACTCTTTAACTCTTTAACTCTTTAACTCTTTATCAAAAAGGGCTCTTTTCCCGCTTACAAGGGCCAAAACTAGGGTGTAAAGAGCTAAAGAGCCAAAGTGAGACAATGATCCAGAGAATCCTGGCGATCCTGTTGTTGTTGGCCACACTAACGTCACTCGGCCTATCCACCGTCCTGGCCGACGTCGGGTCTGCCCCCTCGTCCGACCCCATCGCCACCGGCCTCGCCGCCGACGCCACCGCCGCCGCCGCCTACGCCCAAGCTACCCGTCAAGCAGCCCAAGCCACCGCCTACGCCCAGGCCACAGCCACCGCCCAGGCCCAAGCCACGGCCACAGCCAACGCCCACGCCACGGCCACCGCTCAGGCCCAGGCCCAGGCTACCGCTCAGGCACAAGCCACAGCCACCGCTCAGGCTCAAGCCACCGCCGCCGCCGCCGCCGAAGATGTGCGCCAACTCCGCGCCACCACACAGGCGGCCATCACGGAAGGAGCGCAGGCCAACACCGAGAGAGAGCGCCAGGCGGTCGGGAGAGATCGGGCGCTACAGATCCTCGTGGTCGGGAGCATCGTGACCCTGCTGGCCGTGATCGGCGGCTCGTTCGTCTGGAGAAATAGACGCGCAGTGGCGCTGCTAGAGGCCAAGCTACGCGACCTGGGGCCGGTCGCCGAGGACGAGGCCGCAGACGAGCCGCTGCCGGTCGCCATGCTGCCAGCGGCAGGCGAGACTACCGGCGACGTCATCGAGGGAGAATTCGAGGAAGTGGGCCCGGTCCCCGCACCCCCAGACCCCACGCCGCGACTGGTCGCCCGCCCCCTGCCGCCGGTCGAAGAGTCGCCGTGGAGTGCGGAGGAGATTGAGCGGTTGATCGGGGGGGAGTTGTGACCCAGCAACCAGCCACTAGCATCACGTGCCCGGACTGCGGAGTAAGCGAGGGGCAGATACACATTCAGGGCTGCGAGACGGAACTATGCCCGTTCTGCGGGGGACAAATGATCTCATGCGACTGCGTTTATGAGTGGCAGGACCTCAACCCAAAAGATCGTGTTCCCTACATCCACTACCCGGTTGTCTGTGCTAAATGCGGCAAGGTAGATCCAGTCCTTTTTATGGTCTCAGACGAGGAGTGGGAACATTATATTCAAATTAACATGAGAGATGCAGTTATCTGCCGACCTTGCTACAAGCATATTAAACAAGTCATTGACTAAGCAACCACCCACCAGCACCCGGAGACAGGCCGCCGGGGGCCGGGAAGGAGAGTGAAACGTGAGAGAAAAAATAATACCCCACCCCCCCACCCTCCTACTCCTGGCCGCCTTGCTCCTGGCCTCCTGCATCGGGTTGCCTGCGGACGAGATTGAACTGACCAGCGAGGCCGTCAGAGCGACCGACCAGCTCGTGCTGGCCACCTACGAGGCCCTCAGCACCGCGCTGGCGGCCACGGAAGAGGCAGCGCCAACGGCGACCGCCAGGCCGACCGCGACCGCGACGGCCACACCCACGATAGAGCCCACGCCAGAATTCATCAACCTGCACGTGCAGATCACTGACGGCCGTCAGCCGCTCGAGGGCCTCATCTATCTGTACTGGCCTGAGAACTATCAACAGTATGAGACCCCGTTGACCACCGAGGCCATCCTGCCGCTCTTGCCCGGCGAGCCGGTGGAGTTGATCGTCTATGCCGAGGGCTATCGGGACTGGACACAGCCCATAACGCCCACCAGGTCGTTGAAATTGGTGGTGCGGATGATCGAGGAGCCATAATGACACCCACCGGCAAAATGGTGACCGGATTCGATTTCAGTGCGCGGGTGGTCACCATTGACGTCCCCCACGGCGATTTGCTGACCGCCCTCGCCACCGCCCTGGCCGAATGGCAATCTGAGACCCGTTACCTCGACGCCAGCATGGCCGTGCTGCGCGGTGGCCCCGGCGTCTTCCTGGACCCGGACGGCAAGCCGGTCATTCCCGGCTGGTGGGAGCGCAAGGCGAATGGGCGCCACGTGGCCTGGTATCTGGTGTGGCCGCACAAACACGCGCGAAAGACCGGCTGCAAGCGGCGGCAGTACGTCCGAACTGCCGAGGTCGAGGAGACCCGAGTCAAAGTGGCGCGCACGCTCGAATACGCCAATTTCGCGGCGCGACGGGAAAAGGTGGCCGGTCAGATGGAGCAAGTGGGCCGGGCGCTGGGCGGGATCGTCGAGAAATTTGAAATGGTGACCACGCCGGCGCGCCGGCGTGATGATCTGGGCACCACTGGCGAAATGGTGCCCAAACTGGCCGCCCTGGGCACGGAAACGGTCACCACTCAACCAGACGCCCCAATGGTGCCCAAAACGGCCCGCCTGGCGGGCGCGCCGGTCACCACTGGCGGCCAGGGGCCGGGGAGCCAGCGACCATGAGCCAGCAGCACCAGCTAGAACCCCGCGCCGACGGGGAGACGGGCGTCGCCTGCACCGCCTGCAAGCGGATCTGGAAACGTACACCGCGCACCACGTGCCCGGGCGTTCCGGTCTACGGGTGGGGCGCGGCCCCGGAGCACCTGAAAACCATGAGCCAGCTAAAGCGGGCCGGTCTCAAACTAGCTCAGGACCAACCAGCCGAGGGCTGCGTCATCGGCCAAAGTATCTACTACCTCTACGACGAGCGCCAGGCCGTGACCCGGCCGCCAGCGACCCCGGCGCAACTGGCCGCGCTGGAAAAGGCACGGACGGCGTTGACATGCGTAGAATGCGGAGAGCGCGTCAGGCGCAAATCGCTCTTGCGAGACGGATTATGCACTGACTGCCGCAGAGAGCGCCGGATCCGGAACATGATCGAAACCGCTAGAGATGAGGCTGTCGTATGGGCGCGCAAGGTACTGGCCGATCCGGCCGCCATCATCCTGGACACCGAGACCACCGGCCTGGACCGCAACGCGGAGATTGTCGAGATCGCCATCATGGACGTCCATGGCCGCGTGCTGCTAGACACCCTGATCCGGCCGCTGGGAGACATCCCCACCGAGGCCAGCGCCATCCACGGCATCGAGGCCGCCGACGTCGCCGACGCCCCGGCCTGGCCGGAGATCCACGATCAGGTGAGCCAACTGCTTGACAACGCCAGCAAGATCGTCATCTACAACGCCAGCTATGACAAGTGCCTGCTGGACCAGACACGAGCGTTGTACAGTTTGCCACCGTTCGAGATTGAGCCGGACAGACTAGAGTGTGCAATGGAGGCGTACGCCAGATACGTCGGGGCCTGGTCACGCCGTCACGGCGCATTCAAGTGGTGGCCACTGAACGGCGGTCACCGCGCGCGGGGCGATTGCCAGGCCACGCTGGACGTGATCAAGGAGATGGCGTCCGGAGATACCCCATGACCACCTACTGCGACTGCACCGCCGCCCCACCCTGGCCGCCGATGACGCGGCTGCACGTGGCGGGGACTAGCCGCTGGTATCTTTGTCGGCGGTGTGGGGCTGTGCGGGAGGAGGTTTGTCGGGTGGATGGGACGATCCTGGAGACGCGCTGGCATAGCGAGGGAGGCGACGGCTTGCCGGGCGTGGTGGCCGGAGAGGTGGGGGAGTTGATGGAAAGGGTAGAGTGTGAGCAGTTGGGGTTATTTGAATGACTTGGACCTGGATGTCCCGCATAGACCCCGACAAAAACGCCAATCGTTGGTACGCGGTCGGCGTGCAGCCCACGCTCTTTGACCCCGTGGCCCTGATCACCGCCTGGGGCAGTCGAGAGACGGCCTTTCAAAAGATAGAAATAGAACCATTCGAGGACCAGGATGCAGCGCGGGCCGCCGCCGACCAGGTGATCCGCGAAAAGGTGCGCCAAAAGGGCGCTTACCGCATTATGGGCGGCTACAGGCCGCCCGGCATCGAGGAACTGGAGGCCAGGGAGCCGGTGGCCGGGGACGGGGAGGGATAGGCGATGGCGTCGCTTTACACTGACAAGCTCTTGCTGGCCGTCCTGCGCGATCTGGCCGACGAGCTGGGCCACGCGCCCACCTGCCGCGAGTTGACCGCCCGCCGCGACCTGCCCAACCCCGCCACTTATATTAGACGCTTCGAGAGTTGGAATGGCGCGCTCGAAACAGCCGGGCTGAAAGCACACCACCGCCGCCACGCCCCCGTCTATGCCGACGAGCAGTTACTGGCCATCTTGCGCGACCTGGCCGACGAGTTGAACCGCACGCCCACCGTCCAGGATATGCTGGCCCGCGACCTGCCCCGGCCCGGCACCTACATTCACCGCTTTGGGAGTTGGAACGCCGCCCTGGCCGCCGCCGGCCTGGAAACCCGCGCCTGGCGGCCGGACTATACCGACGAGCAACTGCTGGCCGTCTTGCGCGACCTGGCGGCCGAACTCGGGCGGACGCCCAGCACCAACGATCTGCTGGCCCGGCGTGATTTGCCTTCTCCCACGGCCTATGTTGGGCATTTTGGGAGTTGGAACGCCGCGCTGGAGGCGGCCGGGTTGGAGCCGAATCAGTGGCAGCGTTCGCCCGGCCAGGCCGAGGGAGAGACATAGCCAATGGCCTCCCCCTACACCGACGCCGATCTGCTCGACATCCTGCGCAACCTGGCGGCCGAACTCGGGCGGCCGCCCACTGCCCAGGAGCTACGTGCCCGGCGCGACCTGCCCGCGCTCATAACCTACCTCAATCACTTTGGAAGTTGGAACGCCGCGCTGGAGACGGCCGGACTGGAGCCTAATCGATGGCGGCCAAGCTACACCGACGAGCAACTACTAGACGCCCTGCGCGACCTAGCCGACAAGCTGGGCCGCGCGCCCACCTGCCGCGAACTGCTGGACCGGCGCGACCTGCCGTCGACCCACACCTACATCCGGCGCTTTGGAAGCTGGCGCAATGCCCTCGCCTGCCTGGGAGGGCGCGCGGACAACTCCCACCACAGTAACGCTGAGCTGCTCGACACCCTGCGCGACCTGGCCGACGAACTCGGGCGACCGCCCACCGTCCAGGAACTATTGGCCCGTCCCGGCCTGCCCGCGCCCGCCGCGTACGTCAACCGCTTTGGGAGTTGGAGCAGCGCCCTCGAGGCCGCCGGGCTGGAGACGATCTACCGCCGCCCCCCGGCCTACACCGACGAACAACTGCTACAAGCCCTACGCGACCTGGCCGCCAAACTCGGTCGCACGCCCACCGGCCGCGAGATGCAGGCCCGGCGTGATTTGCCGTCGCCGCGAACTTGTCAAATCCGGTTTGGGAGTTGGAATAGGGCGCTGGAGGCGGCGGGGTTGGAGCCGAAGCGGCGACGGCGACCCTCGACCCATTTCACCAGCGACCAACTATTGGAAATCTTGCGCGACCTGGCCGACGATCTGGACCGGACGCCCAATCGCCGCGATCTGGCCGCACGCCGCGACCTGCCTGCGGCCAGCACCTACTATGGCCATTTTAAGACCTGGGCCGCCGCGCTCGAGGCCGCGGGGTTGGAGCCGAATCAGCGGCGTTCGCCCGGCCAGGCCGAGGGGGAGACATAGCCAATGGCCTCCCCCTACACCGACGAGCGCCTGATTGAGATTCTACGCAACCTGGCCGCTGAACTCGGGCGGCCGCCTACCGGCAAGGAGATGCTGGCCCGCCCTGGCCTGCCCTCACCATCTACCTATGTCTGCCGTTTTGGAAGCTGGAGCAAAGCAAAAGCCGCCGCCGGACTAGATCCACGCCGCCGCCGCCGCCCCCAGATCTACACCGACGAGCAATTACTGGATATCCTGCGCGACCTGGCGGCCGAACTCAACCGACCGCCCACACAACTCGAGCTGGCCGCCTGCCGCGACGTGCCCTCGCCTGCTGCCTACTATAGCCATTTTGGCAGTTGGAACGCCGCGCTAGAAGCGGCCGGACTGGAAGCGCGCCACCAGCACACCCCGGCCTACGACGACGAGCAACTGCTCGCCATCCTGCGCGATCTGGCCGCCGAATTGAACAAGACGCCCACCTGCCGCGACCTGGCCATCCGCCGCGATCTGCCCGCGTCGAGCGTCTATGATCGGCATTTTGGGAGTTGGAATAGGGCGCTGGAGATGGTGGGGTTGGAGCCGAATAGGCGGCCTAAACGAGGAGCGAAATGATGAGGAAACTGGGGGCGAGAGTCTGGGGGCTGGTGGGGTTGGTGGTGGTGGTTGGGTTGGTGGTTGGGTGTGGGGGGAATG
>Ga0233414_10001225_pt1 | contig 10058 bp, 4 predicted proteins | sample Na_anoxic_10_MG_FD_189020 | JGI IMG/M metagenome (GOLD analysis project Ga0233414, IMG submission 189020) | Seawater microbial communities from Saanich Inlet, British Columbia, Canada - Na_anoxic_10_MG | ecosystem: Environmental > Aquatic > Marine > Inlet | place: Canada: British Columbia...
AAGGTGTGATTTGCCAAAATGTTAATGTGGGTAATGGTCCAGGTGGTGTTGGTGTTAAATTAACCCCAGGTGGTGGACCCAATTGTTTAGTATTTGGGTCGAATCTATATTTATACACCCCATTATCGTTCTTTAGAATAACTTTTAAATAAAATATCCCATCAGGACCTTCTAAGTTATTTATGGTTATATTATTGGGGTCAATATCTCTAGATGGTGCCAACTCATAAATTCTACCATTTCCCGCATTATTAAATTGCATAGTCATATACATTTCATACTCTTGATTAGGTGATTCATCAACCAAATCTTGAAACCAATATATGTGAAAACCTTCATGTATCTCATCTGGTTGTAATACTGGATCACCTAATATAAATGACACAGGACAAATATCTATTGGTAAAGTAAATCCATATTCATTTTCTTGTAAATTACCGACTTGAGTATAAACGTCTGCGAAAGACAATAACTGATTCTTACCGCTATAGGGGTTATCAAAAAATGATAACCTTATAAAACTATTTATAAATCTACTGGTTCTACAGAATACATCATCAAAAACAAAATTTATATCACTATACATTCCAGGTTCTGCGCCAGTTCCCCTATGTTGTGGTGAACCCGAAGCTATTGAGTCTGGGGTATAAAAATTAAGATCAATTCTAAATTTATCTATTAACTCCCATTGTCCTTCCCCATTAATCCTCGATGGTTTAAATATAATTTTTTTATAATCTACTATAGGGTTTATTGATTTTTCAATTTCATCTTTAACAAACTTGTTTTCTATTAACTCTGAATTGTCAACAGGGAAAAAATCACTACCAAGCGCAATATCTATAGTAGTTCCAGTACCTATATTATCTAATAATATTTTTCTTTTATCAACAAACATCGTCTATATCTTTTTGTTTTAATAATGATAAGTTAACACATCCACCAGCAATATCTCTTTTACCTAATTCATATTCACCAGTAAAATCCGCTAGATTAACATCTATTTTTAAATCATTTGTTCCATTATAATTAGTAATATCTTCTGGATCGTCAGAACCCCCAAAGAAAGTTGCATCAGCAAAACTATAATTTAAAAATGTGGGGTCAGTTAAATAGGTTAAAAATCTATTCTGATCAATATCACCCACGTCAGACGCACCCAAAGTAACTTCTTCTGTAACTATTACAAATTCACAAGGTGGGTCTTGTCTTTGGAAAAAGAATCTATTATTTATGTTAATATAATGGGCACCACTTTCAAATGGATAATCAACACCACCACCAGTGGTGTCTATACTACCTATTTCTAATAAATCTCTCCATTTATATACGTTTGGTGCGATTACTGTGGCGTAATCTGGTACACCAAAAGATTTCTTTAATTGATCAATCGCTATTTGACTTGTTATGTTATATTGATCAATTATAGATTGTATATCTACTATGGGGTTTATATAGTTAGCAAATTCCCTTATTTGTATTTTATTAAATGGTCTATATACATACCCCTCCTTTTTATCTTCATAAGTACTATCTATCTGGTTTAAATATTCCCTATATATTGTATTAATCCTATGATATACCAATTCAAGTCTTCTTTCTAACAACTCACTTTCATTGTATTCCACAATATCACCATCAAATATTTCATCTGATTCATCTATATTAGTATAATAATCATTACCGTTGTAAACTGGGTCACCATAAGCCCTTACATTATAATTAATATTTTCATTATTTTCAGTTTCGTACCCAGCGACTATTCTAGTCCAAAACCTATCTTTAATTTCAATAGGTAAACCATTTTGTTGTTCTACCCAATATTGTGAATTAATTGATGTTGGGTTTGCGTCACTATCGTTTTTAATGGTGGTAAAATATAACTCAGTTAATGGTCTACCTAAATTATCAACTAACCCATTTACATCTACATCTTTTTTAAAATTAAACGAAGCCACTTTATCGTTATAATATGATGTACCAAAAGAAGCAGGATATATATCATAATCTTTATAATATGCACCACCAGTTGCCCCAATAGAAGCCGTTGTTAATGATTTAAATTCCCTAACATAATAATTAGATAGTTTATCTAATACAACCCTTTTTATTGTGGAAACACCAACAACAATATCTATGTCTGGTGGGTCAACGTCAACAATAAATGTTCGAAATTTTAAATCGTTTGTTTGATTTCCCAACTTAAACACCCTATAAGTTTTTTCGGTTAAACTTAATGTCTGGTTAGTAGTATTATCAATAAAATTAAATAAAGATATCTCATCATTAGGAGATAGTCCATGATTGATTGGTGTTTTAAATCCAACATACTTTCTACCATTTAACTTAATTTCAAATTTTTCTAATATAGGTATACCATCTTTTAAACTAGTCCCATTAGTATTTCCAATTAATGTTATATCTTTACTTCTAAATGGATAAGTTATTTTAAATAAATAATTGGGTATCCCATCACTATCTAATATCCTTAATCTATCAAATCCAGGATCAAAAGGTATAAATTCACATAATGCGCTTTTATTATCATTAAACTGTAAGGCTGTTTCATCAAGTTCATCATTATAAAATCCTATCCAACCATTCTCTTCAAATATATCACTACTAAATATTTTTTTAGATGTGATGAATGTTTCTGGTTTAGAACCAGATTCGGTATTGGAAATAGTCTCTTCGAATATTTTTATATTATCATTAAATAGTGGATTAGATATTATAGGTGTTACATTACCATAGAATCTATATATTGTACTTTCCTTTCTTTCTTTTTCAAATTGTTCAAACTGACTAACATTTGTATCAATATCATTTAATGGAATTGGTTTATTAGTGCTATCAATACCTATCTGTATCTGACTATTAACATTAACAGAATCAAATGTTCTAGTTTTATTTAATAATATTTTATTTGTTTTTTCCATTTATTATAAATATCTTAATAGATTATTTAACCCGTTGCATTATTACCATTTGGATCAATTGTTCCATCATTTCCAGGTGGAACACCAACTTGAACCTTCTCAATTAATGTATCACCCAAACAAGTTCTAAATACTGTAAATGGATTTTCTTCTTCATTATTAACATTGGGTTTATTCATTATATTTTGAGATACATCATCGTTTGATGCTCCGACACCTTGTAATGTCACAGCGTTTATTTTATCTGCGAAAAATTTTCCGACTGTTTTATTTAATGCTGTTTTTCCTGGAATCAACCCAAAATATAAGAAATACGGTGTTTGAGATCTGTTATGTCTAACTCCTTTAACACCAACACTTCCATTATTGTCATCATCTACGTACCCTGCTGTAGATGCTGAAAATATTTCATCTGTACCATCAGTGCCTTGAGCAGTACCAAAATTAATCGTACCAGATGCACCACCATCAGTATCATAATTTGGGTAGTTTATGAATCCCGATGTTTGTCCTGGGGCTAGACCGTAAAAATAATCGGTTTTGTTGTTTGGGTGATCATTATCCTTCGATGTATACCCACACCCATCACCAGGTATAAATGGATCCCCATCATTGTACTCTGATTTTACAAATTCACCTTCAGGTGTCTGGTACCAAAGGTTGTACCCCTGTGTCAATGTAATCTCAGGATATGACCCATATTTATTATCAAATTCTATAGAACCTGGTCGTGTATGGTGAAAGGATAAATTATTAGTACCGTACCCTCTCTGATACCCATTAAACCTTTTACAAAAATACTCTCTTATGTCAGTATCGTGTTCAAACCTAACAAAACAATTTCCAATTTCTATTCCAATGTCATTCTTATCGATAATTTCAACACCTAATTGTGACTGATTAACCGCTGCTGAAGTATTCGCACAAACAACAGATATACAACTAAACTCAACATATGCTCTAAGATTTAAAGAACTATCTTTTTTATCGTCCATACTTTCTATTACCCTATATACGGCTCCAGTATCGGGGGGTGTAACTGTATTATCAGTATAACTATTCTCATTCCCCAATTTATATTTCGTATCTTCAAAGCTAGCATTAAAAGTTGTTGGTGGTAATTGATCCATTATAAATGGTACATCGTCAATATCACAATAAACACTACTACCCAATTCTAATATGGTTGTTGGTAATAATAAGTTACCTTTATATTCATTGGGGTTAAATTTTGTATCACCTTTAATTATTCTTGGGGTGTAATATATTTGTTCATCATTCCAAGTAATTAACCCATGTTTTATAGTCCATTGATTGTAATTATTAATTTCATCTTCATTGGTTTTTCTGCAAGGTGCAACACCGTTAGTACCACAATCTGCATCACAATCACTAATACAAAATCCAGCATCGTATTTATATGTTCGGAAATCACCTAAAGTAGTGCCAATTGGTCCAGGCCATTTTATACAATTTGTCCAAGTTAGTGGCCAAATTGTATTACCATGGGAGGGATCACATGGTAGTTTTGAATAATCTGGATCTAACCCTTCAAGTAGTGCGGTTCCTGGAACATTTAAGTCGTCTGTTTCTAAACAATCTAATGTGATTTTAAAAAACTCTTTTCGTTCCACCATTTTAGTGTCATCGCATGTGTTTCTATGATGAGCATGACCACCAATATTCTTCCAAGTACTATTTCCTCCAGCATCTTCAGTTTCTATATATTCTGGTTTACTATGACCTGTTTGCACTTCTTTTGATTGGTCAATATAAGGTATAATACCACTAAGTTCAGTTGTGAAATCTGACCAAGTTGCAAACTCAATAACACAACCATCTCCGTTTGTATTTGTTCCTGGGAAAGTAAGTTCTTTAACAGCCAAATTTAAATTATATGATTGGCTATCATTATCTGCGGTTCCATACCAATCTGTCACTCTTTTCTTTTTAACTTTGGCGGTACATCCATCAACAGAAATAGAAGGGTTTGAAAATGGTGTGGATTTTATTTTAATTCTCCATTGGGTATATGTGGGGTCACCTTGGAAATCCAATGTGGTGTTATCAGTAGATTTATCTCTACATTCAAAATCACAAAATTTATCTTTTTTGATCTGACCAAATTTTCTTTTACTTTTCTTTAATTTATATTTTCTTTTAATAAGTGGGAAATAAAGTGATCCACCAACCCAATCATTATAGAAATCAAATTTTAACATTTTTAAGAAAACCGCAACAGGTTCCATTAAACAAGCCACCCATTCCTTTATTACTTGTGTCTGATATCCCCCACAATTTACACATCCTCCTGGTTTTGCATATCTTCTATTACAATCGTTGGGTCCAAATGGACTAACAAGTAATGAAACAGAATCATTTAATCCTTCTTCATCACAATTAAGTCTTATTAGCGGTATTTTAATGCAACACCAAGGGCAACAATTCTGTTCAGGGGCACCAGCGGCAACTTCCTTATATAATATAGTACCATCACCACATTTTGCATGTGCTCCTGCTGGGAATCCACACCAGGTATTAAATGGTGTTGAACAATCATCTGGGGATTCCCATCCATTATCAAAATGTCCACAACATCTAAATGTCGAAGTACCTGCAGGTCCCATTCCATTACCGTTTTGATAACTACCTTGATTATCACAAAGGGTTTTACAATTTCTACATATTAAACTACCAAATAAACATTTCCAACCTAATTGGATGAAAAAAGCAGCTTCTTTATCACCACAATTGGAAGGGTAGGTACATTTACAATTATCACATCCATCAGCAGGGCGACCACACCCGGGTACACCATTAGATGTACATATATTTTTATAGTTTTCATTACAAATCCCTTTTCCGAAAATCCCACCTATATCCCAACAATATACCAATTTAATTTTCACAGGTATCCTAACCTGACATATCTGAGTTATCAACCCATTAATCATCATCATTATCCCATTGATAAACCCAATTAGATGTCCAACAAAAGATAATAATATACATATTATGGAATATATGGGGTGGACACCAGTATCAAATCTATTGGATGGAAACTTATTAACCCCTTCAGAATTTATAATATCTTTTATCCCAATAAACCCTCTAGCCTCATCATTACCCCCAGCTTTTTGCATTCTACCAATATATTGTTTAACCGTATATACCTTTTTCCACCTAAATGGATAAAATTCTTCAAGATAGTTATATTGATTGGTTAAATCATTCGCATATTGTGTACCATCAGTTATGGTGGATAATTGTTCATTAATTGTAAAATCTCCCGAATTTTTTAAATCTTCTTGCGAATATTCACCAAAATTAAAATTATTATTTGTGTTTGGAACCAGGAATTTAGCCCTTTGTCTTAATCTTTTATCTGTATCGGCAGCGTCCATAGACATTCTGAATCTATAATCACCCTCTGTAGCTATACCCGCTATTCCATCGGGACTAGGAACTAAATTACCAAATTCATCGGTAATCACCTTTCTTATATTCATAGGTACCAATACTGACCAATTCCCGTTATCGTCTATGGAATTATCTTTAAAATTAAATTTTTCTATTCCACCGTCTTTATTTCTTCGTAAGGCCTCAATTTTTCCACTTCCTGTAATAACCTCATTCATTTTACCCATTTGTCTATCGGGCTTACAGTTTTTATTTAATGAATCTTTTTCGTCATCAGTAAAAATACTACCCATAAAAATAGCTGTAGGTGTAACTTCGTACCCTATGGAAATATCTTGTCTATTAATCCCAAGTGGGCTTCCAACACTTAAACTATCACACCAAAATGGTTCGACTGCAATTGGGATATTTTGTGAAAATATCTGAGATAATTTATCTAAATTATTCCCACCCTTAAACTTAAATCTAGTATCAAATAAGTCTTCACTATAACCTTCGGACATCATTTCATATGGTCTGGATGAAATAAATCCAATATCACTAATATCACAATCATAATGTAAATAATGATCACCCAATGGGACACCAAATAATATATAATCCCCAGATTTATTTGTTGTTGTGGTAAACTTATAATACTTTTCATATATTTCTAATGTAGTTGCATCATCCAGAATTTCTCTTTTCTTTGGAAATGTACCTACGGGAGTATGATCTAAAGTTTGTTTACCTTTAGGTAATATATTATACCTAATACCATTAATATTCTTTTTATCGGGAAATGGGTCTTCGTATGGGTATAACTTAGAGATTACTGGGTCATCCAAATCCACATCTTCTACAGGGACAAATATGGAAACTTTGACGTTTGGAACACCAAATCCATTATTTATATCAACTCTACCAGCGATTACACCATAATCAGAACAATAATTCTGATATTCATCTATCTGTGAAATCTTTAAACTTAAAATTTCTAAATGATCATAATTTTGACTAAGATCAACATTAACCTTTAAGTATCCATTATCCTCACCTGGTGTTGTCCTAATTCTATATGATTTAGACATCTAAGTTTCATTTATTCTTTTTCGTTATTGTCTTCGTGAACATTTATATCGGTATAATCTTCAATATCAATTAATTCACTACCTTCTTCATATCCCATAGTTTTTTCAAATTGTCGTTTTCGTTTTCTAACTTCTTTATCGTGTTTAAATTTAGCGTACCCCTTAATACCACCCATAAAGAACCCTTTAACCTTTTTACTTACTTTGGGTAATGACTTTGGCATAAAGAACGTTAAAAACATTTGACCCATTAAAACTATTATAATTAGAGGTATTGCTAATGTCATAACAATAAACGCCACAACTTTAAACATAAAATTACCACTGAAATCACCATTAGCAATCTCTTCGGGTATTAAATTAATGGTATCATTACCAGGAACAACATAATCTTTTTCATTCATATTATTTTGATTGTTTTGTTTTGACCCTTTTTTATCTTTACATGTTTTACATCCCATAACTTTATTTTTTTCTATAAAAGTAATTAATTTATTTTAAAAGTAATTACTATGAAGTAGAAATAGTGACTTTAATATCTGTATTCGGATATTTTATTTCAAACATACTATTGGGTGCCCCAAATAATGTGTATTTACCTAATAGGTCCACTTGTCTAGTAGTTTCATCAATATATGGTTGAGCGATTTCGTTAAGTGAATATCTAGAATTCTCATTTACTTTATTAAAAACCCTTAAATCTGTCACATTTAACACACCACCAACATTATTAATATTTTCAACTAATTGTGAAAGATATATGTTATCACCCATATCCCATTTGTTAATATCAAAATATTCTTTAATGGTGGTTATCACATCACTAATTACATCTCCTTTAGGTATTGATTTTTCAATAAATAAATCAACCTCAAATGATAAATTAATAACTCTACCATTTTTTATGGTAATATAATCATTTAACATTCTATAATCCGCTAAATATTCTGCAATGTTTTGTTTTAATGCGGATGTGGATTGTGTAGTTAGTTTGTTATTAGAATCTAACGCCAATATAGATACATTGATTTTATTCCTTTCTTCCCAAACACCAGTTCTAAAGGGGACACCAAATCTACCTGGCATTAAAGGTACTCTACTTTGGTAATCTTTTATGGTTACACATCTATCTTGGGCAGAAAAATTATATCTTACTAAATTTCTAATTTCTTCTACAGACGGTGATTCTTTACCACCTAAAGCTGGAATAGGGTTATTAACACTAATACTATCTTTTATAATTCTATTAGTGTTGCCATCAACACCATTAACTATTACATCTACTAACCCTAAAGTTGATAATGTATTTGGACCAATATTAGATGCAGTACCACCTCCAACTCTATACTTTATAAACATTGTTTGACTGGGTTTTGGTATCTCTCCTAATGATAGATTATTAATAGTTTTTCCTATTCTGTCTATTTGACCCCTACACCCAACAAATTCATTTAATTCAGTTATATCTGACTCACCAGCACCAAATATAATTTTACAAAAACCTTTATCTGTGAATTCTTTTATAAATCTTTTTGGTGCGTTTTCCCATTTTCCTACAATAACACCTTCTCTATCAGAAACTTTATTATCATCTTCTGTATAAATTTCTGACTGAGCTAAAGCTGGTACCTCGAACCAATTTAAATCAAATTCTGAAAATTGGGTTGGTGTTGGTAAACTTGTTAGATTTGTACCTTCAAGTGTTACTATATTTTCTATAGATAATACATTATTTTCTGGTAATATAACTTCTAAAAATGGTTTATAATCTTCTGGCTTAATTATTCTTTTATATATTTTTGTAAACCCATTAACAACAATCTCTCTCTTTTTTATACTATAACTTTGTATTATTCCACTCCCATCAATTTGTGGTAATATCTGTCTATTCGGGATACCACCAGTAGTAAATGGTGAAGCGAAATCACAGTCTTCTAATAATTCAAATACCTTACCCGCACCAGTTGCTTGACCACCTTTAAGTATTTTAGGTGCGTATTGAATATCGAATGTGTCCCCATTTACTGGTATATTATTAGCCACCCAATCCACTATTGTTATACTTGGTCTTTTTCCTGGTATACTCAAACCAAAAGTTCTCGCCAATTCTAAAAGTGAAGATTTTTCTTGCGCATAACTTATTTGAGTCTCATTAAACATCCTATCTGTATGAAAGGATAACATATCACCAACAGCAGCATTTAATTCCAATAACATCATACCTACAGATGCATCATTAAAATCTGAAAAAATTTCTGGGTAATATTGTTGTATAAAACTTATTAGCTGTTGTCTTACATCTGCGAAATTCCTAGCATTATAATCAATTTTCTTTGTTGCCATATTTTAAAATGTTAATGTAACAGTGTCAGTACTATTAAAAGTACCATCAGTTACTGTGTACGTTAGTTCTACTATTATTACTTGTTCGTTAGGGTCTTCTTTAAATGTTATTTCATTAATTATTAAATTAGGTATATACCTTTTAATTGTCTCATTTAAATTATCCTTTATTTGTTCATGAGTTATACTATCATTAGGTTCAAAAATATATTTTTTCAAATCACTACCAAAATCAGGCAAATATAACCTTTCACCTTTATTTGTTAATAGTAAATGTAATAAATCT
>Ga0233414_10001226_pt1 | contig 10049 bp, 7 predicted proteins | sample Na_anoxic_10_MG_FD_189020 | JGI IMG/M metagenome (GOLD analysis project Ga0233414, IMG submission 189020) | Seawater microbial communities from Saanich Inlet, British Columbia, Canada - Na_anoxic_10_MG | ecosystem: Environmental > Aquatic > Marine > Inlet | place: Canada: British Columbia...
TCCATCCTTGTAAAATTGTACCATCTGCATATGTAATTTGTGTAGCAGTTTTTTGTAAAAAAGGAGCAGGAATTGAACCTGAACTAGAAGATGTAGTAATTTGATCACTACATAATTGCAATGCTTCTTCAGTTTCTTCACCTAATTGATTAACATGTGCTAATCTTGCTAATTGTGCCTGTCCGTATTCTTGCTTTCTTGCAATTCTTTCCAAGTCTGGATCAGGACTTTTTGCGTATATTTTTTTAATAAATGCCATTTTTATAATTTTTAAACTTAAAAAAAGGGGAGGATAATGCCTCCCCTATTTTAGTTTGAGTTATTAATTTATCTTAGAATGATCCTCCAGTAACTGGGTTTCTCATTACAATTTTAAGAACCTTAGTTGGATCTTTTACCCAAATGGCTGGCATTGTTTGTGACATATAGACACGATAACCATTAAATTGACCAGATGAAGCAAATCCTTGAGATCTACCCATATAATCCATTGTTCCATTTTGATACCACCATTTAAGTTGGTTATCCCAATCTAACTTCAATAAGAAAATGTTATCATTTCCTGTATCTGTGATGTCAAAGATAACAAAGCTATAAGAGCTAAGTGGATGACCATCAATGATTGGATTTTCAACATTGTTAGTATGTAAGTTATCAAATGCTGGGTTAAGTACAAACTTAACATTAGCTAAAAATGGAATTACATATGAAGTATAAGCAAATCCAAAGTTAAGATCCATTCCTTTACCAGTTATAGCACCAACATCAGATGCATTGATAACAAGACCTGAACCAACTGCTTCACGCTTAATTGCTTCATTAACCATTTTCATACCACCAATACCTGTTTGAACAATAAGTTGTCTTTGTGGATCTGGTCCATTAAGTTCAACACGTCCTTGGTAAAAGTTGTAAAGTTCAGCTTTAAATAAATCAAGTGTGAAACCTGCTTTATTATATACTCTTTTAAATGCATTATCAAGTTGTCTCCAAAGACCAACAGATAATCTAATGTCATCTGGACCATCTTGTCTAACTCTACCACCATGACCCCACATTAAGTAAGTCTCCATATCAGAAGCAATTTTACTTAAATGAGCAGCTTCAAGGTTAGTTAAGAATGTTCTACTTAAAGTTCCATTCTCCATTGCACTTTTTACATATGATTTACCCATTGTTTGAACCATTTCTTCAAGAGAAGAAACAGAAGGGTTATTTGCATTTTTATCAAAGTTTCTCCAGATTTCTGTTACAGGAACAGTACCATCTGCATTCATTCCACCTTTGATCATCATATCAGCTCTTGAAGAGATTGAATAATGAACATGAGCTTCAGCACCACCTACATAGTTATAGAATTCTCTGAATCCTGCACCTGTAATGATATCTGAAAATCTTTCACCATATTCACCTCTAGCAGAACCTTTTCTAAAATACTTAGTCCCTTCAGCTAAAAATCTTGGATCAAAAAATCTTTGTGAATCATTATTTACAAGTTGAACTGTATAAATAAATCCATCACCAACTGGCATAATATCATCAGCAGTAATATAAAGTTCAACACCATTATACTTGTCATAAGTAATAATATCTCCATGACCAAATTCACGCTTATTAATTTTAATCTTAAAAGTAGTACCATCTATTCCTAGATTGTCACCATCTTCTATATTACAAACTATATAAGGTAAATCTTGAGAGACAGGTGTTTGCCATTTATACTCACCACGAGCATTGTCTACCATAATTGTGTTCTTTCCACCGAATGAAGCCATTTGATAAAGGGGCATTTCCACTTTCTGTGCCATAGCCCATATGTCTACTGGCCCAAGATCCATGGGTTCTGCATCCTTCAACATGTTCACAAGATGGTAAGAGTCTAAATGAGATGATGCATTATATTGCGTGTCTCTTAGAAAAATTCCATTGTTTAATACTGGAGTTGCCATAATTTAAATTTTAATTGTTATTTGTTATTTATATTTATTATTATAATTTTATTTTCTTGCAAAAAAGTTTTTTGTTGGTCTTTTAATTCCTGTTCTTTTTGATTTTTTATTTTCACTGTTAATATCAGAATTAGAAGTATTTATTTTACTTGATTGTTCAGTTTTAAGTTTTTTAACTGTTTCTTCTACATGTTCAGATTTAATGTTTTTGCTTATTTCATTTTTATATCCTTGTGGATCTGCCAATAACCATAATGCTTCCGCAATTAAATCATGTCTTGGTTCTAAATATTGATATTTTTCAATTAGATGACCAAATAAATTAGTTTGTTTACCCGAAGTTGTAGGATAATTTGGTTGAACCAATCCTGAATATAAAAGATTTTGAATTTTAGAATTTAATTTAATTCCATTTAATTCTGCAGGAGCTAATGTATTATAAATACTTTCCATATAATGTTGTGCTTGTTCTTCCTGCTGTCTTCTTCTTTCTTCTTGCTCTTTTAATTGCCTATGAACTAATTTTTCTTGCATCTTATCTAATTTAGGTTTAAATTTTTCTGCTTTTTCTTGTAATTTACCTAAATCATCCCATTCTTCAATTTGTTCGTCAACATCTTCATTTGAACCAAAACCAGTATTTTGTAAATAAGTTCTTATAATATTTTGTTGCCCTCTTTCTGATTCTGTAGATAAAGATTTTGTTTCTTCACTTTGAGATAAAACTGAAAATAAACCTTTTAAATCTCGACCACCATCATGAATATATTGAGCAGCATATTGTAATTCATCAGGTAAACTTTCAAAAAAACTTTTTTTTGCATTGTAATCTAAAGCTTTTCCTTTTTCTTTAAAATTTTCATTAAATAATTCTTTATAATCATTTAATGTATAATTTTCAAAATCTTCTTCTCCTTCAAAAGGTGTTATTAATCCTTCTTTATATAATTCTTTTGCCAATTGAGACATTCCTACTTTATCATGAGCAGGTCTTCCAATATTTTTTTCATTATCATCTTCTACTTCACTAATAATAGTTTCAATTGTTTTATCATCAGTTACAGTTTTATCAATTTTTTCTTCTGTAGATTCTTTTACAGTATCATCTGTTTTACTTTCATCAGAATCATCATCAGAATTATCAATAAAACTTAAATCAACTTGATCTTTTTGAAAAAATTTTGGCTTTTCTTCTTCTTCATTAGTAGGTAACAATATTGAGTCTGCACCAGGCATGCCTAATAAACTATCCATATCTTCTACAGATAATTTTTCTACTACTGTTTCTGTATTTGTATTTATTTCGTTTGACATTTTATTTTTGGTTTTTAATGTTATAATATAATATAATAATTTTATATTTTATAAACTATGAAAGTTTATAAAAAAATTAAAAAAAATCTAATTTATATAGCTATAACTATTTTTTCTTTTTATTATCAGATTTTTTATCAGATTTTTTAACATCATACTGATTTTTATTTTCTCTAGCTATTTCTAAATTTTTATCTGCTACAGCTCTTTCAGTTTGCAATTTCTCTCTTTCAAGAATCATTTTCTCTCTATTCATTTGAGTTTTATTGTTTTCTTTTTGTCTATCAAAAGTTATTTCTTCTTGATATCTTTCAGATTCTCTTATATCTTTCATTGCATCTTGATGATCAGAAACTTTATTTTCATTAATATCCATCATTGCACCATAACCAGATGCTCTAATTTCAGCAACAAGAACATCTTTTCTTCTTTCTTTTTCAGATTCCATTGATTTATAATCTCTTTCAGCTTGTTTCTCTTGTTGTTCAGCTTGAATTTGTTGTTGTTGCATTTGTTGCTGATGTTGTTGTTCTTGTTCTTGTTGTTCTTGTACTTTTCTTTCTGCTGATTTCATAACAGATTTAATTTCAGGAACAGATTCAGCTGCAATAATATTTCCTAAATCATATATAGAAGCTCCTGTTGTATTATTAGAAAGAGCTAATTGTCTCATTTGTTCCATAACAGCTCTATAATTTGCTTTAGTAGTTGCAAAAACATTAATATCTCTTAAAAGTAAATCAGTACCATTTATTTGAAAATTCATTTTTTCTTCATTACTAGTAATATATGACAATCTTATAGATTCTTTATTTGAATGATAATATTGCGCAAGATCTGTTCTCATTTGATGAACTCTAGGCATTAAGTAATCACAATGATTAATAAAATATTGTTCAGTTTGTGCATATGAATTTGCTTGTTGTACTCTAACACCTTCTGCTGTATCTTGTTCAATTGGTGCACCCATTCTTTGAGGAGTTACACCTATATTTTCAAAAGCTTGTTGTTTAAAATATTGACCTAATTGAATTCTACTCATTAATCTATTAGTTTGATCTAAATCTAATTTTTGATAATGTTGAAAATTCATTGGACTTTCAGTATTTGTAATTGTAGTATCTAAAGGCAACATACTAAAATCTTTCATAGCAACATAAGCTTTGGCAAGATTATTTTTACCCCAATCTTCACCTAAAGAATGTCTTGGTAATGCATTTTGATCTAAAACAATTACTGTACCTAATTCATCAATAAGAATGTCTGCAATTTGATTGTTTATCATATTATAACCAATTTGCCAGGGTTTCATTAAATCAACTAAAGAAACAGATTTTGAATTTCTATCAGTAAATATTCTTCCTTCTACTGGCAGTTTACATCCATATAATGTTTTATCACCTTTAAATTGAAATTTAATTGGACCTATTTCATTTTGATTTATTCCTAAATAAATAGGATTAACACCATTAGGATCATTCATTCCCCAAAATGTATTCATATTTGGTCCTATTTTAACACCTCCATATACTTGATTAATCCATATCCAATCAATATGTTCTCCAAATACTAAATTATTTTTATTTTTATTTTTAAAAAATTTAGTATTATAAATAGGAATATCAGTGACTTTATAATCTTCAGAAACTATTTCCTGTATAACTTCACCATTATCATTAAGTTTTGTTAAATGACCAACTCTTCTTTGTGATTTCCAATATACAGTGGTTACTCTTAACATCTCACTTGTGCCAAAATCTAAAAAATCTTCTGATTCACCTAATATCCATGACACAATATCATTACCATTTCTACCAAATAATTCTCTATCAGATACAAATTGTCTATAAGCTAATGATGGCATTTCTGTATTCCATTTATGTGATCTTGTGGGATCATAATAAGAACCATCATTTTGTTGACCCCCTATTGTATATCCCGCAGCTCTCATTGGATATATTGCTTCAAGTGCAAGATGTTGATCTTCTGTCATTAAAAAACCATACTTATCAATTACATCTGCAACTGACATCATATCAATTTTCCCAACCCAATTTCCATCTGCAATATATCTTACATCTGGGGATTTATGATAAAAAGTTAAAACAGGATTCCATAATTCAACATCATAATCATCATCATACATTTTAAAATGCCAAAATTCTCTATCTGCAATTAATAAATCTTTAAAACCTCTTTCTTCTAATTCTTCTAATCTAAACCTACCATCATCAGCTTCCTGTTGATGTTGAGCCCATTCTTCAACTATATTAATATAATTTTTATCAAAAAATTCTTGAATTTGAGGAAGAGACTTTATATTGTCATCACTTAATTGTTCTTGTGCTTTAGCAAAACTATCTTGATCTTGTATTACACCTTTTTCAATCATCGTTGATATCATCTTAACTTGTTCTTGAGCAATAAGACTTTCTTCAATTTGTTGTCTTTTTTGTTCAAGCATTTCATTATATGACACATCATCAACAGATGTAAAAGTTAATTTGGTATTTCTTTTTGCAAATTCATTGCATAATGTATTTACAACATTTGGAATAATCGGATAAAATTTCAATTCCATTGCTGAAACATCTTCTTCAGTTAATGTATTTATAATATCTGTGTATTCATTATTTTCTTCAATTATATAATCAGATTTATCTATAATACCATTTGCTAATTTATAATTTTTTAAAAGTCTTCTAGCATTTCTTCTTAATTGTCTTTGTCCCTGCCATTCAAACCAATCCATATTCCACGCGCACCATTCTTCTCCTTTTTCTGATGCTTTAATCATTTGAATTGGTTGAGTAAGATTAGCCATTTTATTAAAATCAGCTTTCTTACCTTTTTTCAAGTCCATTGCATTTAATATCTTCATAATATATTTCTATTTAATATTTTTAAAGGGATTTCTTTTATTTTTATTAAATGAACCTGATCTTTTTCTTCCAATATTTTTAAAAGGGTTACTATTTAATTTAAACAAATTTCTTGATTTTTCCAAGTTTTTATCATTAAGATCTTCTCTTATTTTTTTATATCCTCTATTTGACTGTTGTATCTTGGCAAAACTAACTAATGCAGCAAAACTAACCAATCTATCCACGTTAACTCCAGGATAATAAGCAGTCATTTCTTTCATTAACATTATATCAGGTATTTTTTCAATACCATAAGTAATATTTTTAGTTGTTTCATCATCGTTTAATTCAACATCAATTTCTTCAGATAAAAATTCAATTGCATAACTTATTAAGTGTTGTTTAAATAATGTTCCTGTATTTTTCCAACCATAATCAGAAAACACTGATCTATTTGAACCTAAATCTTTTAAAAATAATATCTGATCTTTAGGTACTAAATATTTTTGTTTTCTTTTTGCAATCATATGTTGAATAAAAAGAGATATATTATTTTCTACTAATGTCCAAGCATTGTAATATTCAATTATTAATTCTAAACGTTCATGTGTTTTATTTATGTCATCAAATCTTCCACACCATGCAGCAACAATTTTATCTCTTTCAATAAAAGTTTCTAGTTCTCCATTTTCATTTTCTCTTGTGATTTCAACTGGATTTTTATACACATAAATAGAACATAAAGATTCTGATGTTGTTGTTTTACCTTCTGAAACAGGATCAATAGATGCATAATATACTCCCCATTCTGGTTTTTTAGGAGGTCTTTCCCATACTACTAAACATCCAGTTTTATCATCTGTTTTTTTGTTAACTGGAAAATCTTGTATTGGTAATTTCTTAGATTCTTTTATAACTATGCTATTATTTTCCCCTTTAGCAATATCTAAATATTCTATAGAATATTGTTTATCTTCTATTCTTCTTGTTTGTTCAGTTATTAAATGTAACGGAAAAGGTGATTCTTTTCTATATGCAAAAGCTTCTGCAATATTTTTTGGTTTTTGAGATATACGTAATTGATATTTATCTGGACTTAAATCTTTTTTCCATTGTTTTCTTTGTTCATCAATTTGATTTAATGCTTCTTCAACTAATGAATTTCCATATTTATCAATACATGGAGGCATTGACCATTGTTCTGGTAAAAATAATCCATGTGTACCCCACGTTCCATCTTCATCTAAAAGATTTGATTCTACTGCATAAAATCCATTTTCTTTTGGGTAAAGTATATACTCTTTTAAAGGTTCACATTGATCTAAATCACCAACTGAACCAGCAGCTATAAACATTCCTGTTGTTTTCATTCCTGAATGTAATGCAGGTCTAATAAATTCATATGTATCACCCATCTTTGGTGCTATCCCTGCCTCTTCATGAAAAAAGTATCTACATGGACCACCTACACCTTTTGTTGCACTTTTTTCAAAAGATAAACCTACCATTGTACTTTTTAATCCTTTATAAACTGGTTGTCCACTTGATAATTTAACTTCAATTTTTTGTTCCCACTTCATAACCTTTGCAGGATTATGAGCTCTTATCCATGCAGTATGTTCATTAAGAAAATCTGAATATTCTTGAACCATTTTCCAAGAACCATTTTCATCTATATAATCTTTTAAAGAAGCACCCATTTTTAATTTAGCACCTTCTTCAAACCAATATTGATTTACTAACTTAGCTGTATGAAAATATGAAGAGGCTATTTGTCTTTTTTTAAGAATCACTGAATGTTCATGATGTAATTCTGCTAAAATTTCATATAATGCCATATGATACTGTACATCCCATATTAATGGGAAATCATATATTCCTTTTTCTTTATCAAAAATAGGTAAGAAATTTAACCACATATAATAATCTCTAGTTAAATACCAGGAATTATGATCATCTTTATATATTGCACCACTTCTATTTTTATTTTTTTGATCATTCCAATATTTTATAAAGTCTTTACTTTTAAAAGGAGATTTACTATAAAAACCAAATTCATTAAAATTTGATGCTTGTTCTCTAAATTTTAAACTTAATTCATTAAAATTATATTCACCAGGTTCTTTAAATATAGATAATAAAAAATCAATAAATTCTTTTGAAGTTTTAAATTCAGTTTCTGTCCATTGATCTTTATCGTATGTTGGTATTTTTATAGGATAATCTTCTTCTCTAAACATGTCTTTTTTCTTTCTCTAATAAACGAACTTTATATGTTAAAGTATTTATATCACCTGATTTTAAAAAATTTTTAAAATTTTTTTTATTCCAATATTCTCTATATTCATCTCTTGGTATAGCATACCATAAATCTTCATGATAATTATAATGAAATACATAATTATATAATTCTTTATTGTCTATTTTAGAACTCATTTTTTTATTTTTATATGTTTATATAATTTCCATATAGCATACGTTAAACATAATACTTGTATTTCAATTAATATTTCTAAATTTTCCAATTATGATAAATATACTATATAATTAACTTCCCCTCTAAATGTTGAACCATGTGAAACAATAGGATGCGTATATGTAGTTCTTGATTCATAAGAATATAACATATAAGTTAAATTATCCATCATATGCTAAACCTTTTCCTCCTCTAACTTCAGATTGTTGTTCATCTTTTAAATCTCTATATGCACCTTTAAATGATTGTCTAATTGCATCAAAATCTTTTGCTACTGCACGTATTTGACTAATATTTCCATCTCTACCGTCAGTTATTTGCGTATTTGCCATATATGTTGCCATATTATCTAATGCTCTTTTAATTCCCATATATGCTCTAGATGTAGGTGTTTCATATAATTTTATACATTTATCTAAAGCTAATCTTATTAACGGATCTTCAGTTGAAAATTCTGCATCAACATCTTCTAAAATGATATCTTCTTTTTCATGTTCAATCATATTAAAATATGGATTTAAATCAGGATTTAAACATGTCATATAAAATAAATAAGAATATATTTTTAAATACTCTTCATCTTTTGAATATTCTTCCATTATATCTTTTAACCACTTAATTGAATAACAATGTTCTGTTGGTATAATTTTTTCATTCTGTATATCAAATAATCTAACCATTGTTTTTTAAATATTTTATTATTGATAATACTTCTATTTTTAAATAAGGAAGTTCATAAGAAACTACTTCTTTTACTATTGGATCTCCATTATCTTGATATTTAGTAATTGGATATCCATATTCATCCATTCCTTTTTTTTCAAATATTACATGTTGTAATATTAATTTACCTGGTTTTAATTTAGGATTATGTTTAATCATCATATACATATATAAACTTAATTGTAAATTATAATGCATCAAATTGCAATCCTCTATATGTGAAACTGGACCATTTAACATTTTTGAAATTCCTTCCCAATTTTTATAAGAGTTTTTTCTTATTTCTTTATTTGTTTTATAATCAATAATATTAATTTTATTATCAACTACTTCAACATAATCAGCTTGACCACATATAGACGCAGACTTTAAATAAACAAAATGCTCTGGATAAATTCCTGGAATTAACTTTTGATCAGGTGCATATTTTAAACCATCTATTATTTTAGGAGGAATAATAGGTAATGCTTGTCCATCAATTGTTAATGTATCTAATCCAGTTAAATCAGATTCTCTTTGATTATGATAGAATGTACCAAGAGTCATTGCTCTATTAGATTCATTATTCCATATTTCTAATATCTTTTTAGGTGGAATTTTATACCATTTAGATTTTTTATTTTTTGTTGATTTACTTGCTTGTAATTCTGCGTTAAAAGGTCCTTTAAATTTAGATATAACAGAAGTTACACTAGTCCAATTTATTTTTTCATTAGGATCTAT
>Ga0233414_10001227_pt1 | contig 10046 bp, 4 predicted proteins | sample Na_anoxic_10_MG_FD_189020 | JGI IMG/M metagenome (GOLD analysis project Ga0233414, IMG submission 189020) | Seawater microbial communities from Saanich Inlet, British Columbia, Canada - Na_anoxic_10_MG | ecosystem: Environmental > Aquatic > Marine > Inlet | place: Canada: British Columbia...
TGGGCAGGTCGAGCAGGTCGCCCAGCAAGGGCAAGCGGACGCGCCACTCGGGGTTGAGCTGATCCAGGGCCGCTTCCAGCGTGGCTATATGGCTGGCTTGTGTACTGTCGGCCTCGCCTGCTGCGGCCTGTCCAGACAGTCCAAGTAGCGCACAAAAGACCGGTCGCCACGCAGAATATGCGAGATGCCGCGTAATGCTCTGGCACACACCGACATGTACGCCCCATCCCTGCCGGCCGGCCCGCGTCGCAAACTCGGCGGCGAGGTGGCTCTTGCCAATGCCCGTCGCGCCCACGAGCCGCACGATTTGTCCCTTGCCCGCGAGCGCGCGCTGTAGGACAGACTGCAACCCCGCCAGTTCGGTCTCGCGCCCTACCAGGGGGCTTGTAAAAGCGCGCAGCAATCCCGCGCCTGCGGTTTGCGCCGGGCGGTGGCCCAGCAGGCGCGCTACCGGCAAGGGGTCTGTCTTGCCCTTGACCTCGATGGGCGGCAGCAACTCCCACACAAAATCCTCGGCCACGTGCCTTTGGACACGCTGGTTGGCGATCACCTCGCCCGCCTGAGCATACTGCATCAGCCGCGCCGACATGTTCACTTCGTCACCCAAGACACCGTAGGTGCGCCGCGTCGTCCCACCATAAGCCCCAGTACGCATGACCCCCTGGCTGAGGCCGATCTGTGGGGGTAGGATAAAGTCTACGTCCTCTGGAGGGATGCGCAACGCCAGCGCCGCCGCTGCCGCTCGCCGGCTGTCGTCCTCGTGAATGATGGGCGCTCCAAAGGCAGCATATAGATAACTGCCCTTGTCGCCGATGGTCAGTTGCAATAGCGTGCCGTCATAGCGGGCCAGCACTCGTTGCACCCAGCGGATGTAGGCGCCCAATTTCGTTTTCGCCTCATCGTCTGCGTCATAGTCAATGCCTTCAAAGCGCAAAAAGAGCGCCACCGCCGGGTGCAATTCTGTCAGAAACTCACCCCCTCCTGCCTGCAGGCGCGCGTGGACCGGCGGTAGCAACCAGGGACGCACATGTTCTTCAGTCAGGGTTCCTGGCCCTTGTTGCGGCCAGGGTGCGGGCGTCACCTGGCCCAACAGCCCCTCCAAGACGGCAAATCGCTCGCCGGTGTTTTCGTCCACGCGCCACTCGAGGATCTGCGCGCGTTCGCCCAACTCTGCAACGGTTTGGCTGTCAATCACCACATCACCACGGTCGGCCATATGCTCGGCGTCCGACACCCGCGCCAAGGTCTCCCCTGCCAGCACGTCCACGAGTTGGATATCGGGGTCGCCAACGACAAAGCGGCGCGCTGGCCCGCTGGTCACGGCAACCTTGACCGCCAGCATGACGGGCTCCTGGTCGGGAATGTGTATCGCCGCCATTTGTCCCATGACCTGTTGCATATCCAGGGCGCAGGCCGCAGCGCGGAACGTGGGCGTCTCGACGCTCCCCAGGGGTGTATCCGTCGCAAACCAGCAGGTGATGGCGTCTCCGGCGAAACCGATCACGCTGCCGCCATAGCGGTCCACTTGGCCAATCAAGGCGTCGTAAACTCGGTTCAGGTGGCGCGGCAGTTCTTCTGCGCCGCGCCGGAGCCCCAGGGCCAGCGCCAGTGCTTCTGTCAGCGGCGTAAAGCCCGAGATGTCGGCAAACAATGCCGCCCCCTGGGTACGTTCGGGCAAGGTCACGCCCTGGGCAATAGCCTGGCGCCAATCGGCCGGGATATAGACGCTCGCGGCGCGCACGATGGCCTGGGTCTTGTCGTTCATGATACACTCACTGGATTTGCTGCTTGTGATTTTCGAGCATGGCCTTGAAACCTCGATAGCCCTGGGCCATGACAAGGTCGTGATGTTTGCCCAGAATTGGCTTGACGAACGGTAGCTTGGAAACAAGATTAACGATCGTTATAGAGTCCCACGTCCCAACAAGACGTGACCAGGGTTCCGTCGTCGCGCGGTTCCACTAGCCAGTTGCATTTGCCTACTATGTCGCCTGACGATGTGTATTCCAAAAGCGTGGGAGGCTGAAACGCGGTGATTTCAAATGTAAAGCGCCCGGTAATTGGAAAGATTCCCCGCGCTACATAGTCTATGACTGAACCATGCTTTGAGGATTTGCACCACCGACTCGTGTACGATCCCTCCGCACATGTTGCATCCGGCAGGGCCTGACCGTGTAAAGTCCCGTGGCTCATAGATATCAACGCCGATATCCAGGCCTACCCTCTCGGCCATATCTAGCAAGAAATAACTAAAAAACGAACCCGCCGGCCCCCCCCGATCACCGCGACCTGGGAACCATCTTCCAACGCAAGACCGGGTGCGCGCTCTTGGGGTTGCGGTGCGAGCAACTGATCAACCGCTCGATCTTGTTTCATTTTTCCCTCCCTACGTTGTGAGCATCCTCGTTGGCTGCCGACCACCACCATGCATGGTCGGTCACAGTATACCTAATAATTCGCCATGCGGCAAGCGACAATGTCGCGACTGTATGTCTGTTTTGGGGCGGGCTAGACACTATCCGTAGGCTCTTAGCGACAAACAAACACCGCCAGCAGCGCCAACACCAGCAAGTGCATGGTCTGATCTACCATCACGCGCACCATCTCCAACTCGCTCTGGCGATAAAAACGCATCCAGCGCCCCACAATGTTTGTAGCGTCAATGAGCCAATGGGAGACAAAAGTGATGGCGCAAAACAAAACGTAAAATGCCAGGTTCTCATCTCTAGCCCCAGAGAGCCGCAGTGCGCCGATGACGGTGGCGGTGTAAATGGCGTAATGCACCATACCGGCCGGGTCGAACAAGTCCCGTTTCTTTCCCTTTGCCATCCAGTCGTTTTGTAGCAGCCAATCACCTACAAGGTGCCCTATCACTAACCACGTAAAAGTGTTCATTTGTTATCCGTAACCAAACCAGGTTTTTGTTGTATGCCCCAATGACTTGTGGCAGCATTGCAAGGGTCCAGTCCGCCGGCCTGCTAAAGACAGACCGCCTAGAGGAATCGCTTTTCTCGAAAGCGTTCCCCTTTTTTAGGCGAGTTGGGAAAAAAAGTTCGCGGTAGATACGCGGACTGCTATAGATTTCATGGCTAACTATTGTACACGGTCTTGACATTCTTGACCAGTCTTGTTTGCCATCTCTCACTGAGAGCGTAAAGTTTGCACAAAATCTCCCAACGTGTTAGACTTGTGTTGGAGGTGCAACAGTGACGATACAAGTCGTTTCAGGACGCCAAACCAGGGTTACTCTGGCACAGACAACTGCGACCTTGCCATCCGGTGCGACGATTTTAACGGGTGAGGAGTTGTTCGAGCTGGGCGATATTGGACGGACCGAATTGGTCAAAGGAGAGCTTGTGCGTATGGCGCCGACAGGACATCCTCACGCTTATATTGAAGTCAACTTTTCGGCTGCTTTACACGCTTTTGTGCGGCAACGTAAACTTGGGCGTGTTCTATCGGGCGAGGTAGGCATTTACACCGGGCGCGACCCCGACACGGTGCGTGGCGCGGACGCGGCCTTTATCTCCAACGAACGCCTGGCCCAAGTGCAATCACAAAGCTACCTCGACGTGGCTCCAGAGTTGATCGTGGAGGTCTTGTCGCCCGATGACCGCTGGTACGACGTCAACGACAAGCTGGCGGAATATTTTAACATTGGCGTGCGAATTGTGTGGATAGCCGATCCGCAGCATCGGCAGGTGCATGTCTATCGCTCCCTGACCGAGATGGAGATTTTGGGCGTGGAGGATACGTTGTCGGGCGGCGAGGTGTTACCCGGCTTTCCCATAGGGACACTGGGACGGTGTAGCGTGGCGGTGGGCGAGTTGTTCGAGTAGGCGCTTTGATGCGTCAAATCCAGACAGGCGCAGGTTGACCACGCGCTGACAGTCACGCATGGGGCGATGAGCCTGGTCGGTCTGGTCTCATCTGGCCCGCATCCAGTCCATATCGGCTTACTCTATTGATTGACGTCACCCCGAAAATAGTCTACAATATGACCATTGTGAATGACGGTTTCACGAATCATCACTCCAAATGACGAGTTTTAGGAGACAGAGATGTTACGCAATCGCCAACGCGAACTAGGCTACCTGGACACCCGCTATGCCAGCAGTCGAGCCGAGTTGGTGATCCTCTATGGCCGCCGGCGGGTAGGCAAGACCAGCCTGGTGCATCATTGGGTTCAAGACAAACCACACCTCTTTTTCTTTGCCACCCAGGACGACAACGCCACACTGTTGCGCCGCTTTTCGCAGTTGATCGAGCAAGCCGCCGGACGCTCCGGGGATGATCTTGATCCGGCGTTCACTTTTCCCGATTGGGAGGCGGCGCTGCGCGCCCTCGTTCCGTTGGCCCGCGAGCGCCGCTTTGTGGTGATAATAGACGAATTCCCCCGCCTGGTGGCCGCCCATCCCCCCATCGCCTCTTATTTGCAGATGGTATGGGATATGGCGCTGCAACACACCCAGGTCTTTTTCGTGCTGACCGGTTCTCTGCTCAGCGTTATGCGGCAACAGGTATTGGATCCCGATGCACCGCTTTACCTGCGCCATACCTGGCCCTTTGAGTTAAAGCCTCTGACGATCACCGACCTGGCGGCCTTTTTTTCCGACTATACACCCGATGCGCTGGTCGAGACCTACGCTGTGCTGGGGGGGATGCCTTATTACGTTATCTCTGTGAACCCCCAGGTTGACCTGCTGACCAATATCCGGCAGGCGATCTTGGAACCTACCAGCTCGCTGTTTAACGAAATCCCTCTACAACTGCACCTGGAGATGCAAGGGATGGATGTGCCCCTGTATATGCGTATCTTGCGGGCCATGGCCCAGGGCGCTCATGCGCGGGCCGAAATCGCCCAGGCGGCCGCTCTGCAGGGCAAGAATCTCTCCCACTATTTGCTCACTCTGCAAGAGATGGGGCTGGTGACCGTGCGGCAACCGCTGGAGCGGGGGCGAGCAGGACGGCGTTGGGCGCGCTACCACCTACAAGACCCGTTCTTGCGTTTCTGGCAGCGTTTTGTGTCTCCCCGTCAGGCAGAACTGGAAATCGGTCACGGGCAGGAGGCGCTTTGGCACGAGATTCGCCATCAACTGCCCCACGTGGTCGCGCCGGTATGGGAGCATATCGCCCGCTGGCACTTGTTGAGTCGCGCGCGCCAGGAAGGACTGCCGCCGGTGGCCGAGGTCGGGTCGTGGTGGAGCGGCCAGGCGCAGATTGACGTGGTCGGCGTGGATCGTCACAATCGCTCGGTCGTTTTTGGCGAGGCTCGCTGGCGACAGGAGCCTTGCACCCGGCGAGACCTGGAGCGGCTAGAGGAGCAGGGACAACACTGGTTGCGGGGCAGCGATGCCCACTGGGACGTGCATTATGCCATGTATGCGCGCAACCTGGCCCCAGGGTTGCAGGACCTGGGAAAAGGGGAACGGAACGTGCATGTCTTTACGCCGGCAGCGGTGGTGAAAAAGTGACTAGTGCTCTTTCACATAACAGATCCCAACTTTTCAGATACTAGCAAAAGTCACCCGTTCGGCAGAACTCACGTCGAGGCCTGAGCTTGTCGAAGGGCGACTTTTGCGGGTCTCGCCCCAGGAACCCGCTCGCAACCATCCTTCGACAAGCTCAGGATGATTGCTCGCTAGCAACAGTGCCCATTTCTTGAGCCTGCGCAGAGCCAAAAAGTCAAGGGTAGTTTTGTGAAACAGCACTAGGCACGTAGAGTTTGTACAAAGAACCGCTGCAACGATTATGACGGGCGAGGAATTGTCAAGTTGGGCGATATTGGACGGGCCGAATTGGTCAAAGGGGTGCTTGTGCATAAGCCGCCCGCATGGTACATACACGGTTACGTTGAAGCTAATTTTGCTGTTGCTTTAGATACTATTGTGCAACAGCATAAACTTGGGCGTATCCTCACGGGTGAGGTGGGCATTTACACCAAACGCGACCCCGACACGGTGCGCGGCGCGGACGTGATTTTCATCTCCAACGAGCGCATGGCCCAGGTGCAATCGCACAGCTACCTCGACGTGGCTCCAGAGTTGATCGTGGAGGTCTTGTCGCCCGATGACCGCTGGCTTGATGTCAACTACAAGTTGGCGGAATATTTTGACATTGGCGTACAGGTCGTCTGGGTAGCCGACCCACAGCGACGACAGGTGCATGTTTATCGCTCCCTGACCGAGATGGAGATTTTGGGCGTTGACGATACATTGTCGGGCGGCGAGGCGTTGCCCGGCTTTCCCATAGGGACACTGGGACGGTGTAATGTGGCGGTGGCGGAATTGTTCGAGTAGATCGGCGGCGGAATAGTGATTAATCAGGAAAACGAATCCCCTGGCTCAATGGATGAGCCAGGGGATTCGTTTTGCGGAAATACTAGCCTCCAAAGCCTTTGAGGATAATAGGCAAGTAGAGGTAGCTATCGGACGCCGCTTCTGGAGCTGCAGAGAGGATGCCCATATAGGTAAAGTGATTGATCTTGCCGGTGGCGAACCAGTCGTCGGGATCAATAAAGACGTCGTCCAGCGAGACCCACTCTTGGCGGGCGGTGGAGTAAAAGCCTGGCTCCAACTCGGTTGGATCGGCGTCGCCCAGCATGTCGGCGTTAAAGTAAAACATTATGCGCACCGGCTTTTTAAAGTCTGCGCTAATCAGCTCGCCAAGGCTGTCTCGCGCTTCCATCTCATAGGCAAAGCCGACCAGGTCGTGGCCCCTGGGCACGCCCAGTATGGGCGTCGCGCAGATCTGCACCGTGCCAGAAACGGGCATGGTGCCAGCCTGGATATCTATCAAGGATTCTGGCGTGCCGGGCCAAGTGGGCAGGCTGATGCGCTTAAAGACCAAGGGATCAAAGGACTCGCAGATGGCATCCGGCAGTGCAACGTCCGCCAGCCCTAGCATCAGGTCTGTGCCGGGGACGCCCACAGTGCCTACGTCTACCATCCTTTCCACGCTAGAGTAAAAGACATTGTTGTCGGGGTCTTCATACACGGCCCACACGTACCAGGTGGTGTTGGAGATGACAGGCAGACGATAACCGCCAGACAAGGTGCCGGTGACCTCGCTATAGCCCGCCTCTGGCGACCAACCTAGGACGAGGATGGGCGCGTCTGTATCCAGTGCGCCGGTGGGGCTGACGGTCAGGCTGCCGCTGATGTTCAGGGCTCCGGCTCCCGTGGGTCTGGGTCGGAACTTGATGATGACGGGATTGTCGCCCATCGAGTTCCACTCTTGAGGTAGAGGCGGGATAAAGTCGTCCGCCAGGTGCGGCGGCAGGTAAGCGTTCACCACATACTCGCCCGGCAACACGTACATGGCAAAGTCGCCATTCTCGTCGGTCTCGGTTTCAAAGTAGAGCCCTTGGCTGTCGGTGCCCTCTTTGCCCTCGGCAAAGACCCACACATAGGGCGCTGGGACGAGGGATGTTCCGTCGAACAACAAAACCCTCCCCGCGACCTGCGTTTCGAGCGGCCTGACGTACATGATCTGGAGTATGTTCGTCTCACCTGGAGGCACGACGATCTGGTACTCGGGGTGCGCCGGGTCGGGGGTATAGCCGGTGTGGGGAGATACGCCCAGCCACATCGTCCAGGTCACGGTCTCACTCGCAGGAGTGGGGACCCATAGCTCATACTCATAGGGTTCCTTTTCCGGCCAGAGAGAGTCTTCTACCCAATAGCCCTCTGCCGGTTCGACGCCATAGACAAAAGCCAGGAGATGTACCCGCGCGCCATCGGGGTCCAACAAGTAGCCGTGGATCCTGGTTCTGGCGGCGATGACGGCGACGTCTGCCTGCGCAGTCTGGTCCCTGTCTACAAAGACCTCTACCGGCGGGCCGGCCATATAGCCGCCGCTCGCTATCCAGATGCCCAGATTGTAGGTGTGGTTGCCGACTACCCCTAGCTCAAAGGCGCCCTCTCGCACCTCAGTTTCGGCGACGATGCGGCAAGGCAGAGTATCGTCGGGAGGGCAATGCTCGGCGTAGACAAAGGCCCCGATGTCCGAGATGACCAGGGTGGTACTAATGTCTACGACGTGGCCTTGGATGGTAGCGTCGCGGCGCACCACGTAAAAGTTTACGTTGCTGATGGTTTCTCCGGCCTCCAGGTGGCCCTCGCGGTGCCTCGGCGGCAAGACGACGTATTGCTCTTGTTGCTCTTCCGAGAGCCCCGGGCCGCCGACCCAGTGTCCGGGGAACAGATTCAGGACATAGTTACCGCCAGCACCGCTTTCCGTCTCGTTCCAGTCTCCCGTGTCGGTCCAGGCCTCCATCATAACTCCAGGCAGGCCCTCGCCGGTGGGGCTGATGATGACGCGGCCACTCACGCTGGCGCTGCGGTCGCCGCTGGCGCGCAGCCAGAACGCGCCCAGGTCAACGTCCTGGTCTATAAAGACAGGAAAGCCATTGTCCAATGGGGGAAGCAGATTCGTACCAGGATCCACGTGGATCCAAAGGTCATAGATGCCGGGCAGCGCCCGCAAGACAAAGTCGCCATTAGGCTCTACCGGGCCTCCAAAGCAGTGGCCCTGGTCGTCGCAGAGATCAACTCCGACGGTCCCCGGCACGATGGGCGCGCCGTCGGGTGTGGCCACCACGCCGGTGACGTGGAAGAACTCGGCGCGGGCCACGGTGAGGGTGAGCCACTCGGTCAGTTCCAGGGTTGGATCGTGGGGAAAATCTACCGGCTGCTCCCAGTCTGGGTCAAAGTACCAGTCCACGCCGGAGTGCATAGGCTCCACGCCAACCCACCATAGGCCGCCTTTGAGGTCCAGGCCAAAGCTGCCGTCGGGCAAGTTTGGCTGGCCGGTCCCCTGGCCGGCCTCGTCGTGGTAGGCGTAGACAAGGGCATCGCCTTCTCCGTCCCCATCGACGTCGCCTACCGGGTCGCCGGTATCATCATAGAGCACCACGCCGACCACGTGCTTGTTGCGCACGGCGTGCTGCAAGACCATCACCCGCTCGACGGGCGGGTTGGGTGCGGGCAGGGTGAAATGCTCTGGAGGCGGCGGGTCCCATTCGAACGCGAATTGCTCCGGCACAAAGGCATTGACGACGTAGACGTCGGGCTCTAGCCCACTGAAAGCAAAACGTCCGTTTTCGTCGGTGTTGGTCCAGTCCACAAAGGTCCCGCTCTCATTGCGCAGCTTTACCTCGGCCCCCGGCACCGGGCAGTCTGGGCAGTCAGAGTCGGGCGGGAGGAGCAAGTGGCCGATAAAATTAGTCGCATCCAGGCTAAGGGTGATCTCTTGCCCACAGTCGTCCGGGACGAAGAAATCATAGACGTTGGAAGAGCCAAAAGCCCCGGGGTCATCATAGGGAGAACCCGATTGTACAAAGTAGTGGCCGGGCTGCAGTCCGCCAAAGCGGAAGGGCTTTTCTACCTCTGGCGGGTACCACAGAGTTTCGTCCCAGTCTCCGTAGCTCCTGTCCTCGTTCCACAGGTCCACTCTGGCCGAGACGCGGTCGCCATCGGGCGTTGCCACCCAACCCATGATGCAAGGAAAAGTAAGCGGGATGGAGCCTAGATCCAATGGCGGGTCGCCGGGTTCCGGCGTCCAGAACTCTACGGGCACAGACTTTGTATAGCTAATGTTGAGGCTGCCAACCGGATGCCCCCCCAGGACATAATGGTCGGAGGGTAGGGCCAGGCTAAACTCGCCCGCCATATTAGTCATTGCCCATACGTCTATGCTCCAGTCCGCGTTGTGCAAGTTGACCTCGGCCGGATGCGCCGGGTCGCCCCATTCGTCGTGGGCCGGGGGTAGGGGGTCGCCCTCGGGGGTTTGTATGCTCCCTATGACGTTGGGGGCGAGCAACTCTAGGATGATGGTCATGGATTCTTGGACAAAGAGCCACATTGGCTCCGAGTTTGCCAGCGTGGGGATGTCCGCCTCGGTGGGCCAGGCCTGGACCATGTACTCACCGGGTTCCAGTCCCCAGAATCGGGCCGGGTCGCCGGGGAGGCTGTCTTGCCACCCCATTTCGTTGCCCCACGCGTCTTTCAGGATGACGTGCGCCGGCATGGGGTCGCCCACGGGGT
>Ga0233414_10001229_pt1 | contig 10037 bp, 11 predicted proteins | sample Na_anoxic_10_MG_FD_189020 | JGI IMG/M metagenome (GOLD analysis project Ga0233414, IMG submission 189020) | Seawater microbial communities from Saanich Inlet, British Columbia, Canada - Na_anoxic_10_MG | ecosystem: Environmental > Aquatic > Marine > Inlet | place: Canada: British Columbia...
CTCTCTACACCATGTGAATGGATTCTTACAGCTCGATGACTCTCAGTATGCAGATATGGTGAAGACAATAGCTGATCCTATTGGCATTAAGAGTGAGTCGTCGGTACTTGAATGTGGTTGTGGAGCGGGGGCTTTCTTGACCGAACTTAAGAGACAATACGGATGTAAAAAGCTAGCGGGAATAGATTATAGCGAATCCCTCATCGAGGTTGCTAGTCGTTCTTTGGAGTCGGCGGAATTGTGTGTGGGCACGATTTGTGATTTGTCCAAATGGGCCGACGAAACATTCGACCGCGTGGTTTCCTTCTCTGTGTACTTTTACTTGTCCAGCGTAGAACAAGCCACACAGGCTTTACAAGAGGCCATTAGAGTATGTAAAAGAGGTGGTTCGGTGTACATCGGAGATGTCTCAGCTCTAGAGAAAAAAGAATTGGCTATTAAGATCCGTGGTGAAACACACAAAGATCAAAAGAAGATATCGCGAGATTGCCCGGATCATCTCTATTTACCAAAAGAACTGTTCGAGGAAGTGGCACACCTCAACGGTATGGTGAATGTCCGGATCGTACCACATGATCAAACAAAGTTGATAGAATATTATGATACAGCTCCGTACCGATTTAGTGTTTATATGAACAAACCACTTGACTAGTGATGAAAATAGCATTTTATAAACGTATGCCTTAATAAAATGCTAGTTATAATTGGAATAGTTGTATTTTTAATAGCGGTAGTTATTGTGTTATTATTATGGATACGGTTAGATAATAGATTTTACAATTATTTAGACATATATCCTGAATTAGAGATTCTTAAACGCAATAAGAACGTTATTTTCGAAGAAATCGCTAAAACAGAAGTAAAAAATTGGGAAGAATGGCCTGAAAAGGAATTGTACGAAGATAATAAATGGAAAATGATACCTTTTATTGGTTTCGGTGTTAGAGTGCAAAAGAATTGTGATAAGTACCCCGAAACAATGAAAATCATAGATAGCATTCCAGGAGTTAAAACTGCATTGTTCTCCAGACTTTCTCCTAACACTAAACTTACACCACATAGGGGGTGGAAAGAGTTATCAAATTACACTCTTAGGTGCCACTATGGAGTTAAAGTTCCAGAGAAATGTAAAATCTGCGTAGAAGGGGAATGTAGACCGGTTCTGAATAATGAGATAGTGATATTTGACGACTCCAAAACACATTGGGCAGAAAATAACAGCGATGAAGACAGAATCATATTAATTATTGATATACCTAGGCCTTATTACGTGAAACCCGGAAACTCCGATGTAGAACAAACCGGAGAATTAAGAGAACTAATTAAAAAATATATGTAATGTTCAAATAATTTTATTAAAATTATTTGAAATACGACAAGTATTTAGGGGACACGAGCCCAAGTAATAATATTTGTGTTAATAGGAGGTGAAGGTCCGTAATCAAGAGGTAGAGGGAACGTATAAGGTTGTTCTGTGATTCCACCACCCACTTTGATGGATTTCAATGGACCTAATTTATAATAACTTCTATCACGTGCTAACGAGGGACAATACTGACCGGAACACCCAACTGTTTGACTACAATCTTGACAGCTAAGCGCACACTTTCCCTTTTTCTCACCACCAGCACATTCGGGAACTTGTTTTTTCCATTGTTTAAATCCGAAATTTTTAACATCATGTTGATTGAAACATGATAAATTTCTGTTTCCTGTATTTACTGAAAACCACTTATCCATTTTATTATACGAAATAATTTAATTTAAGATCGAAATAATTGCTAGAAAATGACAGAATACGGCCATATGATAGATTCCGATTTAGTTGAAGATAAGAGAACAGTCCATGACATGTTTACTTCTTACTTCGGGAATCCAAGTTTAACAAAAATTAAAGATGATAATAATTGCAGTGTCTATGCGGCGAAAGTAAATTTACAACTCCGCGAACATAGATATTTACTCATTACCTGTGAAAAAGATAATTTCACAATTGGAACAAATTTCAAGTTGGAAGATTTAAGATGGATTTCTTTACAAACCAGGAGTTTGAATCAAGAATTGCCGTGTAATGTGTTTACCTATATGCCTGATAAGAAATATCCGTTTACTAGTAGACTATTTTTGAAAGAAAGAGGTGAGAAAATGACCACTTATACTTCTCGGGAATACAAGATATCTCTTTGTTTATTACATACTGAAAATACCAGGTATCAATATCCAAATTTAAGCACGATAGCTGCTGCTCTCGAGACATTCCAAACAATTGTTCAAATTGAAACTTAAAACTTTATTTTTTAAATAAAAAATGGAGCAACTACTCACAAAACAATTACCCGCGGCTGATAGACCTTATTCTCAACACGAATTAGCAGATATTCGTCAAAGAAACCTAGATAGGTTGAATATAGGATCTACAATGGTTTATCATCCAAATTCCGGATATTTCTATCTTGCAAAATCGGGGGGCAAGAAAGAAGCTGCAGTACTTTCAGGTGAAGTACTCGAAGAAGGATGCTGCTCAGTATGTTGGAAACTGCGCAAAACACCAAGCGAACTACGAGATATCGCTAATAACATGATAGATGAATTTATTCTCCGATTCGAAAAGAAACCCGAAAAGTGGACCAGGGAGCTAATTCATCTTGAGAATACTTATTACAAATGGTTGTATATTGATTTTGATCGCAAGAGGGGTGATCGCCGCCCGCGAAATAATAGAAATGACGATAATGGTGGTGATCGCGATGATGGGGGAAATCGACGATTCAGGAACAATCGTGGTGATGATGGGGGAAATCGACGCGATAATAATGGCGGTTATCGAAGTAGGAACAACCGCCGCGATAATAATGGCGGCGAGCGTCGCTACAGGACCAACAACCGTCGTGATAATGTTACAGAAGCACCTGTAGACAATACCCCACCAGAACTCACCAACGATAACGATTTCCCGGCACTCTAAGTATATATTTTTTAATCTTATTCTAATTTCAATAGAAATTAGAATCTTACATCTCCAACACCAATGGAGCATGATCGCTTACAACTTTTCTAGTACTTTTATTATACCCCAAATCCGGATAAATCTTGACAGATTTTATCTTAGGAACTAATTTTTTGCTAACAATGAAGTAATCAATTCTCATTCCATAATTGACACCTCTAAATGCTGGTCTCATCATGTCCCAGTAAGTAAACCCGTATTTTTTAGGATGCTTCTTTCTGTATACATCTACAAAACCATTTTTAATAAATTTCTCTAGTCCTTCTCTTTCCTCGAGTCTATAACCAGCTCCACCACCCTCGATTGTTGCACGCATACCTTCTAACCATCTTTTTTCCAATTTTTTAGATTGTGTGAGTTCTGAACCGGTTAGATCTTTTTTAGGAGTAAATACTATTTCGTCATCAGTCAGAACTACTTTACCATATTTTGATAACTTGTCTTTGGTTAATCCTCCCTTGTAGATATCCATAGGGCCTCTAGCAGCGTTGAAATCACCACACCACACCACGGGAAGCTTTTTCTGTAAATCTTTGAGGTATTTCAACATCGCCTCGTCCCAATCCGCTCGATATTGCATAAATTCTGGTTTTGGATAACTCTTATCGACACGTTGACTACCAGCTCTAAGAGTATTTGGAGAATAAGTAGTAACTAAGATAAATGTTGGATAATATGCTGTCAAAATTCGTCCTTCTTTGAGTAGATGAGCACTACGACTGTTGAGTCCTGGTAAATCATAAGAAACTTTGTCTGGTTCAGTCTTTGACCATATCGAGACACCCGAATAGCCTTTCTTGGTCTTAGAACAGTTCCAATATGTGTGAAATCCTTTGGGATTAAAACACTGTCGAGTGTCGCATGTACATTTAGTTTCTTGAAAACAGATGATATCGGCCTTGGTTTTCGTTAAGAGCTCTCCTAGAGGAGAAGTTTTCTTAATAGGTCGTTCTTTGGCTTTACATGCGCCGGTGTTTTTATCTGCGATACGAGATCTCAACGAATTAACATTCCAAGAGACAATTGTGTGACCCTTTCGTACTCTCCTGACTTTTCGAATAGTTTTAACCTTTCTAACTCGCTTCACGGAACGTTTTACAGAAAAACTAGCGTCCGCTAGATCTTGTGGGTAGTATATTTCCAGTTCCTTTTTTGTATATTCGGGATATAATGGAAGTCCCATTTCTTCAAGAGAGTTCATATATCGTTTGACTATTTGATATGCATCTTTTCCGTTTCTAGCAGGTCTATTGATTTTACATACATCTTTGAAATTTTTGTTAGACCATGAAATAGTAGTTTCCTTGATTTGGTTTTTAGGACTTGCTTTTTTACCATGCTTGGGATTTTTGCTACCGTAGATAAAAAATTTTTTACGAAGGAAGCTCATCCCGTGGTTAGCACTGTATACTGGTGGTAGCATACCACCCCCTAGTCGCATGATACTCTGAGTTTTTACATTGTTCAGCAAAGTGGGTTTTCTAGTCTTTTTGTCTACCATTAAGAGTTCGTTGCTTGTAGTTAGCCTATACCCTGTAAAAACTCTTTTCACTGCGTGGTTTACACCTTTAGACACGACCTCGTGTAAGATATACTGAGGAAATATAATAGCATGACCTGGTGGTACCACTGTTCGACTCTTGAATTGTTTGAATAATTCGTATAATTTCTTGCGTTTTCCTCTCAATTCTTTGAGATTCTTTTTGAGCTCCTCTTTCTCATCTTCATCTTCAGTGTCTTTAATCTTTTTCTGAACAGTTCCAATGGATTTATCAAAAATAGAACCTGGTTCCGCGAAACCCCCACTTTTAAGACTGTACAGATCTACACCTAGATGAGAGCCTGGTATATAGGAAAAGGCCTGCGGATGTTTGCTTGTATTGACCCAGCCACCAAATATAATATCTCCTGGGGCGATATTTCCAGTCGATTTTTCGATAATATCACGATGCCAAGCCTCTGCTGTTGGTTCTTGCATCGCCGGGCGATTCATCATCCTGTCAAAAAGAACTTGTGATTTTAATTTATTCGCAAATTTGTGATCAGGATAACTACTCACCAATGGTTTCAAGAGTTTGTTTTTCACAGATTGGTTAGCACGATTTCGTAAATCTCTAACAAACATATTGTGAAACGATGCTGGGTTTCCGTAGGCTCCAAATCCACCAAGCACGTACAGAAGATCTTGATTATCCGGATTCTTAGAGGGATTACTCGCGGAACGTAAATATTCAGGAAATGTTAAACACGCTTCGTCAAATTTCTTACCAATATCTGTCAATTCGCTTGGTGAGTACACTGGAACAGTAGTCACCCCAATATACAAAAGCTCCTTGACGGGATCAGAGGTGTCTATATTACCTGTGTAATGAATAATATTCTTTCCTTGTGCCTTGTAGAATGATTTAACTACTTCAAAATGTTCCAATACTTCCATCGCAATCTCTTTGTTTGCTCCCCCCTCTGTAATATCTGGACTCTGGAATAGCACTCTCACACACATGCTAATGAATTTCTCTTTGGCTACAGTGTCTAGATTATCTAACAACGTAGTGTCTCTTTTTTTACAATATTCATCAATTGTCATTTGATTGTCCATATTTGTTTAATGATGAATATTCATTTTTTATAATTGTTGGTGTAAAATTGTTACGTAATTTGCTCAATATCGATGGGTTGATTCATACCTTTCCAGGAAAAACTATAGATACTTTCACATCTTACTCTATAACCATGTATTTTTCTAGCACCCGCCTCTATCCTAAGGGATGAGTTGTTGAATTCATCAACCATTTTTTTGACTAGATTTTCTGAAAATTTCGAACTACAGCAACACTTAACTTTTGGGTTTTTGTTAGACACAGTACACCAAGATGTTCCATTCGGATCAAAACAGGCGTTCTTATTTTTTAAGCAAATCACGGGATTGTCGCTATCGGGATCTGTTATAGGTTTTCGGTCGCTTGGCTTGCTTTGGCAATTGTCCGCGCCATCGACACAACCTACCCCGCCAGGCCCCTGAGCTGCGTTAGCAGTAGAATTGCTACAATTATCTTCAGCTATAGATATAATACCCATTATAGAATTGATAAATACTTTCTTGAACGCGTCTTGAACTTGGCATGGTCCTTGGCTTTTATCACTACATTTACGAGGTTTATTGGGTACAATTAAATCAACTTCATTTTCTCTATATCCATCAAAACCAAGATATTGTGAATCTACGTAATACAAACTATCTTTTTCAGCATTCTCGTAACAAATCTTCACAGCTTCTGTCCATGTTTCCCAGTTATATTTATCAAATGGTACATTATCGTTAGAAAATGTAAAACCACCGTTTACAGTATTAGGCCATTTTGGAATAGTAGCAGGAGTTTTTTCAAAAGCGGTATCGGGTGCTTCTAACGTTTCAGGTCTTAGGTTCTTAATTTTAGCCAACTGGGCCGAAGCTGCTTCCGGGGTTACAGCAAGCCACTGATCCGCACTCTGTTGTCCATATAATCCACCTTTGGAATTACCAGGAGCGACGAGTTTACCTATCCCTCCCATGCCTAGAACATTACTGTTGAGTGTTGCTAGCCATTTACGCCATTTACTTTTTCTTCGACTCTTATCCGACGCGATAAATTCTGATGGATCTATATCGGGATAACAAACAGTATCTGGACTTTGTGGGCATTCACAACAGTTTTGGAATGGTGGGTTATCTACTAGAGTCTTACTACAATTATTGTTATATCTTGCTACAGTGCCTGAATCCATTGGGTACATACCTGCTATATAATCAAAAATGGTTGTAACATTTAATAACACCCCAATTGTCATATCATCTCCCTTGTAGGGACCAAACACATATTGGGGAAAGTCTTTACGCCAATATGTTGTTGCTATGTTGTAACAATTGGTTCCACCTGGTAATATAGACGTGAGCCAATCATTTATGTCGGTCACGTTTAAAATTTTTCCACATGTATCAACTGAAGCACATTCATTTGTTTCGGTGGTCCACTTGTATTTTTCACATATATTTGACATTGGTAACATTGATATTAAAAACCCTCCCTGTGGAGCACCATCAACGTCGTAATTTAGATTGTTGAAATAGTCTACTATCTCATTTTTATTTACATAATTGGAATCTTGAGAACTTGTAACTAATAATACTACGGCTAAAATAATTAGTATTAGTACTGGAATACCTATAATTAACCAATTTATTTTGATCATTTATATATTATCAATATAAATGAAATTTATCCCATGTAAGGGAATGATTGCTTAGTCCCACACAACTCGCAAGTTACAAATATTCCCCCGTTACGATGATCAAATCGCAAGCGGTGCTCTTCAATACATACTTTTCTTTCCCATTTCGTAAAATAATGACTTGCTGTAATCGGGCGGTGTCTCTTTGGAGATTTTACATAATGTTGAATTGGTGCAACGGGTGACGCAAAACAATTCCACGAAGCTTTCCGTGGTGGTATGGGTTCAAATATCCTATCACAACGACAAATAGGACAGGTTCCGTCCCATTCAGTTGAGCATTCTAGGCAAAAAGAGTGACCGCACGTCCAAGAACTCTTGTATGGTTTACTTTGTGTGAAACAAATACCGCATTCTTCGCTTTCACTCATATTTTATTTAGTAACATACATTTAAAACAACCCAACCTATTTTTCGATCCATCCAGATTCTATTTTCATCTCCGGGTTTCTTTTTATCTTTCCAACCGATGTTTATTTCTGCCCACATTGGCTGTAGATTAGTATAATGCCAACACTTGAAAGCTTCCTCTTCGATAGTGGGATCGAAACGCGACTGGGCCTTGAAGTGATCGATATGCCATTCGCCTTGATTCTCCCAAGTCATACCTTCGTCGAACTGGCTTTCTAGATGATCTAATAGTTCTTTGTAGGTACAACCGACATACTGTTCAGTTCTACAGGTCTTCCTATTACCTTTAATCCAATTATAGAAACCAGAACTTAGAAGGTGGTGTAATTTAAAAATTGGATCATTGTGACGTCGATTTTTCATGTATGCTTTCATGTATGCTTTTATTTTTGCTTTCCCCGCTTCTGATTGACTGTATTTTTTCTGGGCTGCTTTCCTTTTTTCTGTTTGCCTGTATTTTTTCTGGGCTGCTTTCTTTTTTGCTTTCCCCGCTTCTGATTCTCTGTATGCTTTCCACTTTTCTGATTGCTCGTATGCTTTCCTTTTTTCTTTCCCCGCTTCTGATTCTCTGTATGCTTTCTTGTATGCATTCATACACTCTTTACACCTCGAAGCTCTCCCGTATTTCCCAGTTTTCTTATTGTGATACTCACTAAGCAGTTTCGTTTCGCCACACTTTGTACATTGTTTCTCCATTCTTAATTTTATCACTTTTTTCACGTGATTAAATTCATTTTATGAGTTCGTTCATTGCTAAACACATTGTTTCGATGTCATCTGTCAATCTCCGAATTGTCTCTTCGGGGATTTTCACCTCTTTAGAAAAAATTTCGTTTGTCACAACTTTCATTAGTTTCCCCATTAACACTTCCCCCCTGTAATAAATCTCCCAGATTTGATAGGGAGGATCTTTAGTACATAATAATAATCCCTGACCGTCTCTTCTACTCATTCTAATTATTATAAATATAACTTGATTTTTTAGAACTCGCAAAAAAATATCCCAATCCATAAAGCTCTGGAACAAGGAAAATCAACACAAGTCTTACGTTCCTATCCATTCCCGGTTTGACCTCTTTAATAGTTCTAATCAATAGAAAAACAATCAAACAAACTTCCATTAGTAATATCAATAGCGCTAGAATAGCTATGATCATACCATCAGTTGTCTTGACTGTTTTATCAATTGTATGTCTAGTAGAAAATTTGCTTTTCTTGGGTGCAAATTTTTCAGCCAATACATTAACCCCGCGTTGTATAAAATCCGCTGTTAATAACATATTTACTTAAGGTAAGAGAATAAATTCAAAACAAGATGGAAAGAAAAAGTGTAAGAGAATTAAAAAAATTAGCTCGGAATAACGGGATAGATACTACTGGGATGTCTAGAGCAACTTTAGAATATGAAATTGCTAAATTGGGTGATAGTAAAGTCAAAAATGTCTATCAACCTATCGCTCAATTAGGAGTCAAAGGTCGCGATGGTAAAGTGTTTCTTGTGAAAACGAAATCCGGGCGAACATATGCTAAAAAACAATTTAGGGGTAATAGATCTACCAACGCGATTAATCTAGAAGTCATGCTCCAGAAAGAAGCTGCTTCCGTGGGAATAGCCCCTAAAATTAAAGAGTATAGTTTGAAAGACAAATACATAGTAATGGAAGCTCTAGATAAAGACATGTATTCAAAAATGCAAAAAAGAGGTGGAAAACTTTCTCAGAAGAACCAAAGAGAAATCCTGAGGATGTTTAAATTATTGGATAAGATTGGTATCTTTCATAAAGATCCAAATCCTCTGAATTTTATGTTTGACGAAGTGGGGCAATTATTTTTAATAGATTTTGGTTTTTCTGCTAGAATAGATGTGAAAAAGGATGGTTCTACTCCGAATAAAGATCAGATGACTTTGGGGTTACTTCTAAAGTTTAAAGCTCTTTTTCCGGGTGTAGAGTATCCTATACTCGTTAAATCGCTCAAACCACAATTGTTAGCTATCTTAGATATGAACAAACAATAAAAAATGAATTACATCAATAATTATTATTGATGTAATAAAAAAATGCCTGCTTTAGAAATTTCTAGAACAAAATCTAAGAGAAAAAGAAACGGTAAAAAATCTGAGATATGGAAGAGTCCAATTTTTTGGTTACTCTTGCTACTTTTGATAGGTGGTATTGTAGGTGTCATATTGGCTATTACGAGTAGAACATCGAGTGGTAGTGGACCATCTCCGGGACCAACACCTAAACCAACACCTAAACCAACACCTAAACCAACACCTAAACCAACACCTAAACCAACACCTAAACCAACACCTAAACCAACACCTAAACCAACACCTAAACCAACA
>Ga0233414_10001230_pt1 | contig 10028 bp, 10 predicted proteins | sample Na_anoxic_10_MG_FD_189020 | JGI IMG/M metagenome (GOLD analysis project Ga0233414, IMG submission 189020) | Seawater microbial communities from Saanich Inlet, British Columbia, Canada - Na_anoxic_10_MG | ecosystem: Environmental > Aquatic > Marine > Inlet | place: Canada: British Columbia...
AAGAAAAAACTTATCAAGCATCGGCAGATGATCTTCAAAAAGCCATTTTGGGGGCAGTTGAAGGTCTGGAAGGGAAAGTGCTTAAGCATGATCCTGAAGCTTGACGGATAGAAGTCAAATTTAACAAAATCATTTTGGGAAACGTGCTTGGTGATTGCACCCAGGCAGAAATTGACCTTCAGAGCATTTCGCCAACGGAAACGAAAATAGCGTTTAAGATATACCCAATCAACCCCGTTGGGCAGGTCTTGCAATTTGGTGCTCGCAAAGGCGTTCCCCGCAAGGTGATGACGTGGTTCTTCACCCACACAGAGCATCGCCTGAAAAGCGAGTAGCATATGCTGGAACGAAATGCGACCCGCCTTTTCTTGGTCCGCCATGGCGCGACCGTGCTTAGCGCTGAAGACCGCTTTGCCGGAGCTACGGATGTGGAATTTTCCGAAGAAGGCATCTTTCAGGCTGAACGTCTGGCTGAACGGTTGGCAGACGATTCGATCACGCCAAAAACAAAGAGAAAGATTCGCAGAGTTAAAAGACGGTGTAGAGAAAGAGTTGATTGAAGCCCTTATTTGCAATTCAAGTATTTAGCTTTTTACAGGCAGGCGAACTTCAAATGTGCTTCCCTTTCCAATTGTGCTATGCACGTCAATTGTCCCGCCATGCCCCGTGATGATTTTCTTCGAAATGTATAGCCCTAATCCAGTCCCCTGAATATTAGCATTGACAGCATCTTCTGAACGATAAAAGCGGTCAAAGACTTTTGATAGATCGTCTTCAAGAATTCCTATGCCTGTATCTTGAACAGATATCTCTATCCACCCATCTTCTTGTGATATATCAGCTCTCAAGGATATTTCTCCATTTTTAGGCGTAAATTTGACTGCATTACTCAACAAATTCACTAATACTTGTTCTATGCGTTTTGGATCAGCTTCAATCTTAGAAACATCAGGAGAGATATTTGAAATTATTGAAATTTGTTTTTCGTCAGCAGAGGAAAGAACGAGCTTAACGGATTTTTGAACGGCTTCTTGAAAATTAAATTTCTTCATCTCAAGTCGAAAATGACCTGCATCCATGCTTGTTGCATCTAACAAATCGTAAACTATATTCTGTAAATGTAATCCGCTATCATAAATAGCCTGAATAAATTCTCTCTGTTCCTCGTTAACCTCTCCAGGGATTTCATCCAATAATACTTCGCTCCAGCCTAAAATTGGAGACAAGGGCGTGCGTAACTCATGGGATACACTGGCAATGAAATCAGCTTTAATTCTTTCTGCTTCTTTTTCAGTTGTGATATTACGCCCATAAATATTGATATAACCCATCCCCTTAATTGGGATAAAAGATAAGGAAAAAAATTGGTCATCAAATTCAAACTCTGCAAAAGTTGTTTGGGGGGTTCCTCTATCATCTAAACATCTTTCAAATATATGGCTGGGTAATTGTTGACCAGGCTCACAGTTCCAAATAGACAGAAGTGGAGTACTGCCTGAGTTAGCATAAATAAGTTTACCGGTAGGTGTTACTCGTAAGATAGGAGCAGGATTTTCATCAGGAAATTTTGCTAAATCAGAAGTTTTTTCCTCTGCCCGCTTGCGCTCGGTGATATCGCGTACTGCACTTTGAACGTGAAGTGGCTGTCCTTCTGAGTCATAGACCATGGCGGCATTAATTTCAACGGGAAATTCAGCACCACCCTTTTTGCGAAAGACGCATGAAAAAACAGGGCTTGTATTACCTTTGAGTAACAACTCATAAAATTTTCGCGTAGTTTCATGGTAATGCGGAGCAACAATATCGTACATACTTTTGCCAGTAATTTCCTCTATTTTGTAATCCAGCATATCCGCGGCTTGTTGATTGGCATCCAAATAGGTATCATCCAGACTCAAGAAAAAAACTGCATCGTGAGTACGCTCAAAAAGTGACCGATATCGTCTTTCGTTTTCGTAAGCAGTCTCCTCAGCCAAGCGACGTTCAGCATTTTCTTCCTGCAATGTCTGATTAACTTCAACCAATTCAGCCGTTCGTTTAGCAACAGTGCTTTCAAGCTGATCTCGCTCGTGTTGGAGAGCAGCATAAAGCTCACTCTTAGTTAGAGCCTGAATAGCCAAAATGGAGAAACGTTCAGCCAATTCGATGTGTTTCCTGGTAAAAAAACCTCTGGCAGAATGGGTACATATCAGAATCGCCTTTGAATTTTGCGTGACCAAGGGAATATGCAGTGCTGATACCGCCTGAGCACGGATACCACTGTCTTGTTCCTGCCATTCAAAAATTTGATCTGTGTTAAAAGCAGATAGAATTTTTCCTGAGAGAATACGCTTAAAGAATTGACTGGCACGCCACCTCCCACCCTCAAATTTGGAAGAGGTTGTCGCTATTATTTCAAATATATTTGTAGATGTTTCGCCCAAAATAAAAGCGTCTTCATAACCTAGGATTTCTTGTAGTACGTGGAGTGTGCTTGTAAATACCTCATCAATATCACTACTATCTGTGAGTATATTAAGCCCATCTAGCAGCATTTCTGTTTCTTGTATGCGCGCTTCTGCAACCTGGCGGGTTTGCTCTAAATTTATATTAGATTCAGAGAGTATCTCTTGGGAAACCACAACTTGTTGGAGAGCAGTTTTTAAGTCATTTGTGCGCTCACTTATGCGTTTTTCTAATTCACCCGTGTACCTTTCACGCTGACGCGCTTGCTTGGCTTGTTCACGCATTAAGCGTAGGGCATATACCAAATGATTATTGCATAGATAGGTAAGCAAATCGATTTTCGGATTGGTTTCTTCGGTGGCAAAAGTAACTGTCCCCAAATACTGATCCCCTGAATACTGACGAACCAAAACAATTCGTTTGATATTCAGTATCTTCCCAATAGAAGCACCAATTTGGGGGGGAATCTGTGTGTGAAAGTCTGAGATATGAGTAAAAACTTCTGCGGGGGGAGCAGAAGATCTATAATCTTCGTCAATTTCAAATTGGTAACCGATTAGCGGAAACCCAAGAATTTTCTCAATAGCGGATTTCAGCTTGGTTTCTTCGTATATAGCAGTTACTTCCATCAGATTCCCATCTCGAGAAGTTTCTGCCAACATCGCAAACTCAAACCCAACTGCCTGGGCAATAGTTTCTAGCAAACGCTGGCGAACTACGGAATGCATTTGCTCATCGGTAAGCTCTGAAATGATTTCATTGATCCTGGAGATCACATCTGATGGAAACTTCATAAATTTACCTCGCTCTTAGATGGTTAAGTACCCGAGCAAAAGTTTTTTGGCATTTTAATACAACGTCTTAAATCGTAAAATGATACTGAAATCTGCCCCCCTCAGTCCCCCTCGCGAAGCATCCTTTAGGGTAAATTCGACAGTACCATCGTCGCATTTGGGGGAGGTTGGGAGGGGGCAAGTTTTGCCAAATTATTTATGCTCGGGTACTTATACCAAAAATCTATTATCAGGATGCTTCACAAGCATATGAAAGATGCGGAATTATTCAATGTAGAGCTATGGGACGAAAAAACTTGCGACACATGTGACATCAACCTGCGTGCCCTCAATCAACATCTTCTTGGTGTAGACATCATCCCGCTTACGCTGCGAATCTGCTTGGGTGCGGCACGCAAGCCCAAATTATGTGTGCTGCGTCTGTAGGAAATGTCAAAGTACGCACAAAGCGTAAATCCACAAATCCACAATTTCAATGAATATCCATATCATCAAATCCAGGTTGAAAAGATCTAACTGCTTTCAAAAACTACCACCGATATCATCAAATTACCGTGTCGATTTTTACCTCGGATGAAGCAACCCTGCTCACCAAAAGTAAAGGTTCCTAAGAAGGGATTGCCTCCCAGTGCTTCGCGGATTTCAACTGCTACTTGTGGCATCTGCTCTTGAACGGTCAACATACAGCCTGCGCAATACACAACCAAGGCTCCACTGATCTGTCTTGGTGAAATTCGTTCAGTTCGCAAAGCAGAGAGAGCAGTTCGTCCGGCACGAGAAATAAGGCTTTCTTGCGTACCTTTCATGAGGAAAATTTCCTGCCCGACCTCGATTTCGGAAAAAAGAGAGAGACCTCCCTCAGGAGTCACTGATTCCGGGTGAGAAAGCTGGTAATAAGGCATCTCGCCTATTGCGCCTACCATGCGTCCAAGAGGGGTGAGGGTTGTGGACAAAAGCACATTGCCACCTTCTAAAGAGTCCTGCACAACACCCTCTGTCCATTCATTATAAACTTGAGCCGCCGGACGCCCATCAATCTCATAGAGTGTGCGGTGCTCAGCTTTTGTAACTTCACCTCTGTGTTGGGTAGGAGAATAGCCACTGTGAAATGCAAGGTGGGTTTTGACGGACGGGTACATTGCTGTAACGATTACTGCATCTTGGTACGCACCCTGGTGTGTAAATTGATACCATTCACCTGAAACGGTGTTATCAGCCGTGCTTCCACCGGCTATAGGAACGTTTTCTCCGATAATATCTTGAATGCCAAGAAGAATATCTTCTTCAAGCCCAGGGGCACTATTCAACCAGACCAAATCAGGGGGCTCACCTGCCCGCCCTGCGTTCTGAATGGCTTCCTGAATAGCATGTGCCCCCGCAGCGCGCCCATCTCCTTCGATGTTACTGAGACCTATGCCATAACTACCTTCAGGGTCGTGAATTCCTAGCAACCCTAATCCGATTCCATCCTTACTGTGAAAACCTTCTTCAGTCATCGCGCCTTGGCAAGATGTGCCACCGTGTAAGAGAGAATTTGGGGCAATTTTCTTAAGAGACTCCAAAACGACAGCAGATTCATGAATAACAGAGGTATAAGCAATGATTAAACTTGGTTGGGTCTCAAGTTCATTTTCAAGTTGCTGATAAGCCTGAGCGATTGCCTTTTTTGTATTCTTATTTATACTCCAAGCAGTTTTGATTTTCACTTTAGTACTCCTTTTTGTCTTCAAGAAGGTTGAGAAGCGTGTTTCCATGTAATAGGCTTTTGAAGCCTTTCATATACGTTTTGAGATTTTTCTCCATGCTCTTGATAAATAATAGGCTCAAAAGGCTTGCCATGATAATAATTTGAGCATCAACAATTTCTTGTAGTGATGCGTGCCAATTCCATAATACTGCAATTTGAGCCAAACCACCTAACAAGGCAATGATTCCTCCGGCTTTGATTCCAAGAGCCAATTGATAGCTGATAAATACGTTTGCCAGTGAGTAGAGGGCTGCCGCAATCACATAACGCCATAATAGGGGGGCTATTTTTACATAAGCAGAACCGAATAAAGCGTTTACGATCTCTTCGGGAATAGTCCAAGTCAAAAGAAATGTTCCTATAGATAGGCTGAATACCAGTCCCAGCCCAAGCCTTAATAATTGAATGTGCGATTTTCCATTTTGGTGCCGTTGCGCAATGATCGGGAACATGGTTGTGGTAATTGCCCATGTTGCAAAGTAGATCACTCGACCAATGAGAGCTAAAGCCGCATATTGACCAGCAACTTCTGCTGGGAAGAAATGCTTTGCAATGATTATATCGCTATTGGTGATGATGATTTGACTTAGATAGGTCAGAGAAACTCCTCCAGAGTAGGAAAAAATAGATTTCTGATCACGGAAGGGAATAGCCTGAACGCTTGGTAAGCCATTTTTTGCTCTTTCAGAAGCTAGCCAGGTTGCGACAAACGACAAGGCTAATCCGAGCACCGCCCCTATGGTTCCCCACCCTAGCCAGGCGAAACCTACACCGGTGATTAATCTGGTCCACATCTCAGCCTGATAGCTGATAGATAATGCTTTGAAGCGAGTTTGTCCCTGGAGGACACCACGATTTACACCTTGCGCGAGATAGAATGGCAATCCCATCCCAAAAATAATGAAGGGAAGGCTTGATTGGGTGTGAAAAAAGTTTTGCCAGATCGATGCTCCCAAACTAAAGATTAACAACAAGAATACGCCAACTCCCCAAGCCCAATTCAACATTGTTTTTCTTAGCCGGGCAATTTTTTCAAGATCGTTATTGCTGGTGTATATCGCACTAAAGCGGGCAGTAATCGTTTGTAATGTTGCTGCAAAGAATATTACGATCAGGAAGAGTGTGATAATAATGCTCAAATCTGAAAAGGAGGCGGGCCCTAACCAGCGTCCCAGCACCAGATTGAAAAGATAGTTCCCCAGATTAACAATGGTCGCACTGAAAAAGAAAATCAGCCCCCCGCTGAAGAGCTTTTTACCTTCTTTTGTGATGTATGAAAACAAGGTATTTTTCATGGAATACCTATCGAGATAACTCTTTGGTAAGTAGGGAGTTTACAGCTTCTCTAAGTTCTTGTGAACTGATGGGCTTGTGAAGGAAGCAATTTGCACCTGTAGCTATGGCAATTTCTTCATGCTGGTTCAGCGCACTGGCGGTCAGCATAATTACTGGCAAGGAGCGGGTTTGCGCCTCGGCGCGGATATGTTTTAGTACGGTTAGACCGTCCATTTTGGGTATGCCAATATCTAGAATCGCCAAGTCAAAAACCTGGTTTTGGATAAGCTCCAGAGCATCAACCCCATTATCTATAACTTCAACAGAATGACCTTGATGCCGTAAGCGATAACTGTTTAATCTTTGATTGGGGAAGTGATCTTCTACGATCAGTATTTTGGCCATGACGCCCTCAAAAAGCTCCAACCGCAATCGGTACGGTTGGTTGAATATCAAAAACACGATCAAACTTGGTCAGGCTAAAAATCCGTTGAACATTTTTGTTTTCGGGTAGGATAATTTTGACATCCCCCCCTTTTTCTCTGGAATCTTTGAGTAGTTTTACAAGAGCTGCTAAACCTGCACTATCTAAAAAGGTGGCTGCGGTCAAATCAACGATGAAGTTGGACCTTCCCTGAGACAGCAGGTTGGAGAAATGCGCTCGGAGATCCGGAGCAGAAAATGTATCTACTCTGTCATTCAACTTGATAATCATGATTTCGCTGGTGAATTTTTCGCTATATACTTTCATGGGATACTCCTATCAAAACTTCTTTGTTTATTATTTGTGTTGATATGATTATCCTTTCTTAAAATATAAAATGAATTAAAATATTCTTTAGATATTCTTCGTAACTACTCAACCTATATAGATATGACTCTGCGAGGAGCATGCACTTGCGACGTGGCAGTCTTGTTATTCATGAGATTGCTTCGGCGATAAAACTGCCTCGCAAAGACAATACCTCGCTTACGTTTTACCACTATCATTTTTTGTTTTGGCTGATGCCAGACTGAAAGTGTTTTGTCAGGCACCAGTGATTGCCATCCTTTGCTGAAAAATAAATGACGCCATCCATTAGTTGGTGGACAAGGTGAATGCCAAAACCACGAATTTGAAGCCCTCCAAAATCTGGACCAGGTATTTTTTCCGGATCAAAACCCTTGCCTGTATCACGAATATCAACAATTAGCCGAGCTGGTTCAGCCCAAAGCTCAACTGTGATGTAGATATTTGCATCTCTGATGTCTTTATAAGCATGGTCAACAACATTTGTGCAGGCTTCGTGAACTCCGAGTTGAATGGCGTAGAAATCATCCTTATTTGTTTTCAACATGTCATCACGCTCAAACAATGCTTCAAGACAGGCACTGACGATGTTTAGATATTTATGATTTGCAGGTATGGTCAGTTCAATCTGGTCTGTCTTTTTCATTTCCATGGTTTATTTCCTTAATTTCATTTACTTTTATCACCAAAAGAGTTTGGTCGTCGCTTTGGGGATAGCCAGATGCAAACTGATTGATCGCTTGCACAAAACCATCTTTAATGGCTTGGGCGGAGCTATGGCGGAGTTCTTCTACCAAGTGTAATAATTTCTTGTAGCCGAACATTTCTCTAACAGGGTTTTCGGCTTCGCTAAACCCATCTGTTCCAACTATCAGAATATCTCCAGGGCGAAAATCCAATATTTGTGATTCGCATAAGCTTTCTGGCAAGATGCCCAGGGCTGTGCCATCTGCTTCAAGCAAACGGGCATCTCCATTGGCTGGGCAAAAAACAACAGGGGAATGGCCTGCATTACCATATGAAAGTTCCCCCTTATGGGCATCATAAGAGCCGATAAAGACGGTGGCAAAACTTCCTGCGCGTGTGAAATCATCGTACATATTCTGATTGACTTGCGCCAAGATTTTCTTGGGGGTAGGGTCTTCAATGAAGCGAACGCCATTGCGCAGCGCATTCAATGTCATTGACATCAACAATGCAGCAGGTATGCCTTTACCTGAAATATCTCCCACAGAGAAGATGGCACCTTTATGTGGGTGTGATTTCAAATCATAGAAATCACCTCCTACCTTCGAGGCTGGCTGGAAGTGAATGGCCATGTCTACCCCGGTTTCTGTTGAGGGGGGTATACTTTTAGGAAGTAGACTCGCCTGCATTTGCCTGGCAGCTTCCATCTCGATTTGAAGTTTTGCTTGCGTAATCAGCTCTTTGTGGAGCAAACTGTTTTCTATTTGGATTTTGGCTTGGTCTGTAATGGTTTGAGCCAAGTTTAGGGTTGGGGACAATGCTGTTTGGGGGGTATCAATTTGAAACCCAAGTTTGATTCGTCCAGTCCCACGGATTTTCTGATCGAGAATATATATTGGCACACTATCCATTATATGGATAACTTGAAAGGCATCCGGAGATTCGTGGGCAGCATTTATCAACGGGACGATCTCTTTGAGGTTGAAATAGTTGGTGGGGAAGTCGACGAATAAGGGTGGTTGATTGTTGATGTCAACCGTCATAAAGACTGCATCAGCATTTAGAATTTGCTTTGCCTGTTGTACGAGAATCGACAACAACTGCTCAAGGTCAAATTGTTGAGCAGTTGTTTGCGCTAAAGCAGAAATTGCCAGGAGTTGATCCTGAGCTTCTGAAAGTGCTTCCGCCAGAAGATCTAGCTTGGACGAGGAGGACATTATTTTTTCCCTTCCCAACTAAAGTAGTCTTTCGATTTACTTGGCACGAATTTTCTCATAAGCATCTTTTTGGGTTGAGTATATTCTAAACGCATTGTCCATGCGAGTAAGCTCAAAAATAATTTGCACGGGCTGTTGTAAATTGCACAATGACAGATCTCCGCCATTTTCACGGCAATGTTTCAGTCCTCTGACAAGTGCCGCTAATGCGGTACTGTCAATAAAATTGACTTTTTCCAAATCAACAAGTATGTATCCTGCAAATATTGAGATGTTCTCGTCCATCAACGTGAGAAATTCAGGGGCAACGTGGGCATCAAAACGACCTGACAGTTCTATGAGCGTAATAGGCTCGGGAGATAAGGTTTTTATATTCATATTCGTTCCTTTTTATGTCTTATTCTGTTTTTTCTTTGTAACTATCTCAGCCTCCCCGCTACACGTCATTGCGAGACGCTTTTGCGAAGCAGTCTCCACCACTGTTTGGGAGATTGCTTCGGCGATAGTGCTGCCTCGCAATGACGAGCCAGAGTAGTTACTTTTCTTTTTAGAACCCTGCCTATACTGGCTGGGTAGCTGGCAAAAAGGATAGTTATTTTTGCAATTGATGGTAGTGCAGTAAGTACCAATCTGCGACTTCTGCAATTGGGAGACCACATGCTGCAAGATAATTTTGTTGCCCCAGAGCGATGCGATTGTCGGGATTGTCAATAACTCTGGATATTGCTTTTACCAGGCTAAGAGAACTATCAGGGAAAAAAGTTTCACCTGTATACCCTTCTTCACCAATTAGCTCAATAAAATCGCCAATTTCAGGCAAGACTGTTGCTTTGCCAAAGGAGCCAGCCTGATGTAAAACGCCGGAGCTTCCGGTGGTACTGGTATAAGGGAAAACAACCACCGCTGCATCACCAAAGATATTTGGAACATCTTCTTCTTCAACATATCCCGTAAAGCGAATATTTGAAATGTGCTCATACTGCTCAGCTATCTCTTCGAGATATCCTGGTGCATTAGGGCTGCTAGTACCAGCAATGACCAACTCTACTGGCAACGCGTCTGGGCGATCTTTT
>Ga0233414_10001235_pt1 | contig 10001 bp, 8 predicted proteins | sample Na_anoxic_10_MG_FD_189020 | JGI IMG/M metagenome (GOLD analysis project Ga0233414, IMG submission 189020) | Seawater microbial communities from Saanich Inlet, British Columbia, Canada - Na_anoxic_10_MG | ecosystem: Environmental > Aquatic > Marine > Inlet | place: Canada: British Columbia...
CAGAGCCGCACCCGTGACAAGCACCGGTGCGGATAATACTCCCTCGGATATATGCATTGTTTCACCCGTAAACAAAAAAAACCAGGAATACCTACTGGATTTCAATCCATTTAAGCCTTCCTGGCTTTTTTACTTTTTACAGTTAACTTTAAAAAGGGAATGTTAAACTAAAAACGCAATTTCTTATTACGCAATATAGAAATGGTTTCTATAATAGTTGGTAAGAGAATGTCAAGAAAAAAGGGGTTCACCCTGAGGATGGACCCCTTTTGAAAATTTATCAACAACAGTTTATGCTAATCCTGCAATTTCTTCTTTGATCGTTACCCCGATCTTGTAAAGTACAGTCAATACCAGAAAGCCTATGGCCCAAATCCCGAGGGCAATAAGAACTTCGGGTACTGTCGGGACATATTCATTAACATGGTGCAAAGGGTTCGGTACGAACCCGCCTGAAATCATTCCCAGGCCCTTGTCAATCCAAGTACCCACAAACACGGCTATACAGGCTACGATCAGAACGGTTTCGTTTTTGCGGGTTACAGGATTAACAAGCAGAATAATCGACACTACCATCAGTATCATGGATGCCCACATCCAGGGCACCAGGACACCATGTCCGTGCAATCCCACAAACAGGTATGTTAGATGGTCCATATGTTCCGGTATTCTGCTGTAGAATACGACAAAGACTTCACACAAAAAAAAGAAAACATTGACGGTTATTGCATATGCCACGACCTTGGCAAGAGACTGGATCTGTTCCTTACCCGGATCAAATTTGGTAAATTTCCTGACAATCATGCACAACAGGATTAAAAGCGCCGGACCTGCGGCAAACGCCGAAGAAAGAAAGCGGGGCGCCAAAATGGCGGTCAGCCAGAAACCCCTGCCCGGAAGACCACAGTAAAGATATGCCGTTACCGTATGGATACTGACAGCCCATGGAATTGAAATGTATATGAACGGTTTTAACCAGACCGCAGGGGCAACATTGTTGCGCTCTGCTTCCAGTACTTTCCAGGCGATAACGATGTTCAGTAAAAGATACCCGTTTAACACGATCATATCCCAGAAAAGAATCGAATTGGGTGTGGGGTGCAAAAGCACGTTCATAACCCTTATGGGCTGGCCCAGATCCACAAAAATAAACAGGATACACATGGTCACCGAAGCGACCGCTAAAAATTCTCCCAGAATGGTAATCCTGCCAAACGCTTTATAGTCATGCAGATAGTAGGGGAGAACCACCATTACCGCCGATGCAGCCACACCGACAAGAAATGTGAACTGGGCAATGTAAAACCCCCAGGATACATCCCTGCTCATGCCCGTAATTCCCAGACCGAAACTAAACTGCCACAGATAACAGACAAAACCAACGCTGATAACGGCAAGGAGCGCCGCCATCCATCCATAGTATCTCTTGCTTCCTATTAACGCCTTTTCAAGCATAGCCACCTCATATAATATAAAATACTGATGGCCCAGCACCCAGGGCCGGTTTACGACGAATTGTGTAATTATTTCTTAAAACTTTTCTAACTTCTGATTCAGGATCATCCAGGTCGCCGAATGTCAGCACACCGTTGGATACCTCCACACAGGCGGGCAATTTCCCCACCGCCAATCTTTCCGCACAGAAATTGCACTTTTCAACAACCCCTTTTGATCTGGTGGGAAATTCAGGATTTTGCTCCTTGATAAAGGGGCGCGGGTCCCTGAAATTGAAACTTCTGGATCCATAGGGACAGGCAGCCATACAGAATCTGCAACCGATACACCGATGAAAATCCATGAGTACAATTCCGTCTTCGCGTTTAAAAGTTGCTTTTGTGGGACAAACTCTGACACAGGCAGGCTTTTCGCAATGATTGCAAAGTGTTAAAAAAGATAAATTCTCGACCTCTTCATCAAGAAATTCATGCCCCTGCGTCGGAAAAATATGGTGAAACTCTTCAGTCCAGATCCACTTGATCTCATGATTTTTATTTTCAAAATCGGGGATATTATGGATTTTATCGCAAACCTCAATCATCGGCTTGAGATCTTCCTCTGACTGTAATTTGCGGGTATCGATAACAAGCCCCCATCTTTTAGCTGTAAGGGCATCTTTGCCCTTCATGGTTTCGGGCTTGACCTTTTCTCCATTCTCACCGGAAGATGCCAGCACATCGAGCACCGGTTTGGCCCCTAAACCGAGCGCTGAAATTCCGGCTATTTTTAAAAAGCTTCTTCTGCTGCTTTCCATCACTTGGCCTCCTTTGGATCGATGTGGCACTCCCAGCAGTAAGGGCTTACCGAAGCATAATTGTGGCATTTGTCACAAAATTCAGCCTTTTCCGTGTGACAATCCAAACAGGTATTGGTAAGACTCATATTAAATTTCTTCCCGTTGTTGTTCACATAGGTTCTTTTGGCATCTCGTACAACCGTATCCCTCCATTCATTAAGAATCTGCATATGCTCGGTCTTCATGTATTCTTTGGATTCGACGCACTGCTGGCCGTCTTCCGCCGCTTTACCGGTCAGTTTGGGTTCTGGCGCCGGAGCGGCATTTCCAAGGTTGAACCAGAAAGGAAACGTTATCACTACTACAAAGATGCAAAGACCTACAATAACCATTCCTTTATCATACATCTTTTTATTATTCGTCATCCTCATCCTCCATTCCCGGCAACGGTTCATTGCGCAGGTCTAACGTCCTCTTTTTCTCTCCGGGTAGAATCAGGGCATTGGACACCAACTCGTGAACTCCGCAGTTATCCACTTCGGGAAGCCAATACTCCAACGCAGCGGGAAACGCCGCTCTGTCAATGGCGCAGATACAGGACAGCATATTCACACCGTGTTTTTCGTGGACATATTTGACCGCATTGAGTCTGGGCAGAGCGCCCTGCATTCTCAGCTCCATGTTTTCTCCGGCATTGAGACCCGCACCGCTGCCGCAACAAAACGTCTGTTCCCGGATGGTGTTGGCAGGCATATCATAAAAATGATTACATATGTTTTTGATTACATAACGGGGCTCTTCCAGAAGTCCCATGCCCCTTGAAGGGTTGCATGAGTCATGATAGGTAACCTTTAAATGGTCGTTTCTGGAAGTATCCAGATCAAGCTTTCCGTGCTTGATGAGATCGGCGGTAAACTCGGTAATATGAACCATCTTGGTGGATTTGGCATTTTCGAATTTGGTGCCGGTGATAGGAGAAACCGGTTCTTCCAGAAAATCGGCCGGGCCGTTCATGGTATCCATGTACTGGTGAATGACCCGCCACATATGACCGCATTCCCCGCCCAGAATCCATTTCACGCCCAGCCTTTTGGCTTCGGCGAACATTTTGGCGTTCAGCCGCTTCATGGTCTCGTGGGAGGTAAAAAAACCGAAGTTCCCGCCCTCGGAAGCGTAAGTACTCCATGTGATATCAAGACCATATTTCTCCTGTAAAAAGTGAAACAGCATCATGTATCCCATGCAGGTAAATGTTCCGGGGTCGGCAAAAACATCGCCGGACGGGGTAATAAAGAGGATATCGGCGCCCTTTTTGTTGAAACTGGGATTTACCCGGATGCCGGTAATATCTTCGATTTCATCGGTGAAAAAATCGAGCATATCCTTGTAAGCATGGGGCTGAATCCCAAGGTGGTTTCCGGTTCGGTAGCAATTGGCCACCGGTGTTGCAATCCAGTCAACATTAAGGCCGATGAGATTTAATAATTCCCGGCCGAAAATGGTAATCTCGGCAGTATCAATGCCGTAAGGGCAGAAAACCGAACAGCGCCGGCACTCTGTACACTGAAAGAGATAATACCACCATTCTTTTAAGACCTCCAGGGTCAGTTCTCTGGCACCCAAGCTCTTTTTGAACTTCTTTCCAAAGAATCCGAGAATCTTGCCGGCGGTTGTGAAATCGTTTCTATAGACCGAACGAAGTAGTTCGGCCCGAACAACCGGCATGTTTTTGGGGTCACCGGACCCGATAAAAAAATGGCACTTGTCGGCACAGGCACCGCAACGCACACAGATATCCATAAAGACTTTAACGGAACGAAACCTGTCGAGCCGTTCCCTGAAGCCTTTATAAATTATCTCTTTCCAGTTTTCAGGAAGTTGCCAGTCTTCATCAAAGCAGCTCCACTTCCTTGGGTAAGGAAGACCCACATATTCGACGCTTTTGGGGTTCGAAGCATAGCAAGCAATCCCTTGCCTGATCTCAACAGGGGTATCCATCCATCCCGTGGGGGAAGGTTTATAGTCTATTTTTGATAACAGTTCATCCGGATTTGGAAGTTCTGACATTGTTTACTCCTTTTCCTCTGGTTCCTTTGGTGGTTCTGGTTCAATCATTTTATCCACCGGCAGTCCGATATCTACCATTTTTTCCCTGAATTCGTCTTCATACTCTTCGTAAGTATGTACATGGACCGGGTAATTCCACGGGTTGGTATGCCTCTTAACACGGCTGTTGTTGACCAGATTTCTGGTGGGGCTCATAAAAATTCCCCCAAGGTGCATGAGCTTGCTGAAGGGAAAATATGCTAAAAGAACACTGACAAAAAACAGATGCACATAAAAAATAGAATCCATGCCTTCGGGGATATGGAGTTTAAAAGTTGCCAATCCCATGGCAAACTCTTTTATGCTCACAATATCCACCTTGGTGAAATAGCGCATAAGGATGCCGGTAAAAGCAATGCCCATAATCAGAAAAAGGGGAAAATAATCCGAAGCCAGTGAAATATATTTCATCTGCGAAATAAATATTCTCCTTAAAAACAGGAAGATTAAAGCAGCCAGAAGCACAACGCCGGACAGCATAAGTCCCGGCAGACCGATCTGTAAAAATCCGTCCAGCTTTTCCAGGAACTGGATACAGGCTGGGACCGGTTCCATAAAAAACCGCAAATGTCTCACCAGCACGGTAAAAAAAGCCCAGTGAAATGCCAGAGCACCGAGCCACAGCCACTTTTCCCATTCATAGGAAAGCTTATCGCCCTCTTTTATCGCCATTTTTGTATTTCTGAATAATGACCGGAAAAAGACTATTTCCAGAAACATTCGCACAATAACTCCACCGGTTGTGGTGGGGTTATCAATGCTTGACGGTTTTATCCAGGGAAGAGATTTCAGCTGGCCGCATGTTGTGGGAATGCGAAAAGGCACCGGTGAACGGGCCCAGTCTATGATGCGGTAGATAAACATTACAATGAAAGTGATTAAAGCCAGATAAGGTATGATAATACCGAAAAATACCTCACCCCCAGGCAACATAGCGCCCACATAGGCAAGCAGAAACAAAACAATAACCGCTATGAGGGAATACATGTAATTAATATTCATTATACCATTACCTCACTCAATGACCTCATAACAACATATAAAGTTTATCCAAAATCGTTTCAGTCAGCTTTTTATTTGCAAACGATTTTGCAAAAAACTTATATATCGTTTGAAGCTTCCTTACAATTAATATTAGTTTTCAGATCCGGCGTGCCCGCCGGTATCTCACTCACCAAACCCGCTCTCTTAAAAGCCTTATAAGTTGTGTTTCTCATCTCGTTGGCTTTGAGGTCGTAAATCTTTTCCCTGCATTGCATATAAAGGTTAAACGCAATCATGATCAATTGATCGATTTTTGATTCGAACAACAGCAGTTCGTTGAAAAGCTGTTCTTCGGGAACCTCTTTTTTTGTATTTTCTCTAATGGCCTTTTTTAAGAGAAAGATGAAACTTACGGCTGGCGAAGGAGAGAAGTTCTGAATAGCTCTGATCCTGATGATAGGATCGAGGAAGGAGGTTATAATTTCATAATCCATTTCCTTAAGGAGTTCATTAAATAATCCTTCCAAACTCTTGGAAATAGTTCTTCCAACAGGGTTGGCAAAAGGATCTTTCTGTCTCTTTAGAAATGATGCGGTGTCGGGTGGATAGGTTTCGATTGCCAGGGTAAACCAGTTTTTTAAAATTGCGGTTTTTCTTTGTGCCAGTAGATTATTCAGCCTCATACCAGGGACCACTCCACATGAGAAAAATAGATATCAAGGAAATTACATTTGAAAAAAGTCCTATAAACATTTTGTAAATTCATGTCAAGGACAAATAAAAAAAAGATGTGAAACAGAGGAGGTTTTTTTTGTAGAATTTACGATAAGTTTAATTGGTGCCCGAACGAAAACTAGGATTTTTCGTTAAGATCAAGGAAGACGAAAATTTTAACCACAGTAATACTGTTAGTATTTCGAGGATTAAAATTTGAGTCTGACGCAGATATTGGCGGAAAAGACAGTTTTCGTTCAGGCACTATTTATTCGTATTAAGACCCAACTCTATTGTCTTGGACAAAAGAGTATTACGGTGTATTCCGAGTCGTTCCGCCGCTTTTTTTCTATTGCCGTTGACGTTTTCAAGAATCTCGGAAATGTAATTTTTCTCAAATACACTCACGGCTTGTTTAAGGGTCATATCCTTAATTCCCCTTTTGCCGATATTAAAAGTTGAAATATCTTTAAGATGAATCATAGAACCTTCTGTAATGACAAACAATCTTTCCACCAGGTTTTGAAGCTCTCTGACATTTCCCGGCCAATCATATTCCATTAATATTTGAACCGCTTCTTCGGAAAATCTTTTGGGAGGTTTTCCGGTATTCCTGGCATTCAACTCCAAAAAATGGTTCAACAGCAGTGGGATATCACCTTTTCTTTTTCTTAAGGAGGGTAATTCGATGGGAAAAACAGCCAGTCTATAATAGAGATCTTCACGAAATTCTTCTTGCAAAATCAAATCGTTGAGATTTTTATTCGAAGATGCCACAAACCTGACATCAACCTTTATAACCTTGGTACTGCCTAATCTTTCAAATTCTTTTTCCTGGATAATTCTTAGAAGTTTAGCCTGCATGTTGATATCCAGAGAATCGATATCATCCAAAAAGATCGTCCCTTTATCTGCAATTTCCAGCTTGCCGACACTGGTATGGGTGGCCCCGGTAAACGCACCCCTGTTGTGACCGAAGATTTTACTCTCCATCAGGGTCGCCGGTATGGCAGAACAATTAATAACCACAAACGGTTCCTTATGTCTCGATCCCCGGTTATGAATGGCTCTGGCAACCAGTTCCTTGCCCGTACCGCTTTCCCCCTGTATAAGTACGGTACCATCACTTTGAGAAACAATCGATATTAAGTCAAAGATTTTTATCATATTTTCATCTTTGCCGACCATCTTTTCAAAGGGGTAATACCGTTCAAGTTCATCCTTTAGATAGGCAACCTCTCTTACAAGGTTTCGCTTTTCCATGGCTCGCTTGATTACAGTCAAGACATCATCCACCACAAACGGTTTAATGATATATTCATAAGCCCCCAGTTTAATCGCCTTTACCGCCATTTGAACTTCATTAACAGCGGTTACCATAATTATTTCTGTGTTAGGATCTGCTTCCTTGAATTTCTCAAGAAGGTTAAGACCTCCGGTATCCGGCAAAAGGATATCGAGCAAAACCAGATCGACTTTATTTTTTATAAAAATATCAATAGCTTGCTTCCCAGAATCAGCCAGAAGCACATTATAATCATCTTTTAAGACCATGTTGAACGATTGACGAACGCCATTTTCATCATCAACAACAAGAATCGTATGATTTTTTTTCATATCCAATTCGCTCTTTCTTCATTTATTTTCTGTCAGCCAGGTATCAAGTGGGTTAAAAATATCGGGAAACTTAAAACAATCGCAAAATTAGCAAACTTTATGCCATGTTTTCTGAGCCCAACCGAGACAGACTATGTTAAGTTATTATTATGTTATGGTTAATTCAGTGTTAAGATCATTAAAAATATATCATCATAAAATTTTAACTTCGTCAATCACAGAATGTTTAATAAGAATATGCACAGAAAAATGTGCACGATGCACATTTTTCTGTGCATAACTGGCAGCTCATTCTCCATCAATGCACCTCGTATATTATAATTATTACTTTCCCCCCAACTTTTGTTATATAAATTCATATTAATGTAACCTTACTTTAACCAAAGATCTTCAAAAAATTCTAAAACAAATTATATCTCATTATAGCTTTGTTCAAGCCCCTATCATACCTGCCAGCATTTTTTTGGCACGTTTTTTGAAAAAAATATACCGGAACCAAAAATATTTGCCACAAAGCCACTAAGACACAAAGGAGGTGTCACTATGAAGATCAATTTAAGTTCTTTTTTGCAAGGGCGATTCAACATTTTTATGTGCAGGATGCTGGGGTGGAGAATCACCTTCTTTTACATGAGCATTTTAGGGAAATTATATTTTTTCTTTAACAGAAAAGAAAAATTGAAAATCAAAAAGGCTATTAAAACGGTTTTCATAGACCATAAAAACAGCCCTGAAATAAGATCTATTACAAGAGACGTTTTTCGAGGCATATTATTCCATTACTACGAAAAATTTTTTAATGCCTATTCCACGACTGAAACATGGAAAACCTTTTTCCGAACACACATAGAAAATCAAGGTATAACCTCTATAAATCAAGCACTTAGCAAAGGAAAGGGTGTTCTTTTGATCACCGGACATCTCGGAGGGGTCGAATTCATCCCGGGTTATCTGGCTGTAAATAATTACCCGGTAACAATTGTGGTGAAATTTAAAACAAACCGGCTTCGGGAAATATCAAATCAACGTGCTGACGAAGTTTCAGCCAGATTTATTGACCCGGACAAGACCCCAAATATCATGAAAGCGATTTTTGACAATCTAAAAGAAAACCGGGTTGTGATAACCCAATGTGACGAGATAGATGAATGGAAGCCCTGTCGTCATAATAAAATAGATTTTCTGGGCAAACATATTCATATGGACAAAACAATAAATATTCTATTAAAAAGATGTAAAGCCGCTATTGTTTTTGGAGCTATGCACAGAGATTCCTGGCATCGATATAAATTTATAACATCTTCCTGGGAAGAAATGACAAAACAGTATCAGCGATCCATGGATATGTCCATCGGGGCGGTGGTGTTAAAATTTATGGAGCATTATATATACAAATTTCCTGAAGAATGGTATCAATGGAAAAAATATCCGAAATTGGATATGTTTGCACCCTCTGACGTGGCAGCAGAAACACCGGCATCGATTCCTGTGCTTGAACCTTCCCTTGTTTGAGCCTGACGTTAGTTAACATAGGATTTTAAGGATGTTACAATGTTCTTATTTATTGAACCGATTTCAAAAAATACAGGGATGTATGTTCCTGCTTATCCGTTGCCTATTCTGGAAATCTCGAGTTTTATAAAGATTGACAGACCCGACATAGACATCAAAGTTATTTCCGTCCCCATGGACTATGGGTTGCCCCTTAATAAAGAAGGAAAAACACAGATATTCCAGGAGCTTTCTAAAGATCTGGTTAAAATAAAACCAAAGGGGATCGGTATATCATGCACGGCAATTTCTCAGGCAGAAGAAGTTATTGACCTGTGTAATCTTATCAAGAGCTTGGATCCTGATATTTTTATCTTTTTAGGAGGGTATTTCCCGACCATTTACTATGAAGAGATCCTTTCCAAAACCACGGCAGTAGATTTAATTGTATTGGGTGAAGGCGAAGAATCTTCACTTAAAATCATTGAACTTTTGCATGCGGGAAAAAATCCGATCACCGAAGATATCGCCGGCATTGCGTGGAAAAAGAATGGTCAAACCTATTTAACCCGGAGAGAAAAACGGTTTGATCTCGCTAAAAAAGCGCTTCTCAACCTTGATTTATTAATGCATCCCATGGAGTACGATATTTTGCCATATGCGTTCAGCAGGGGCTGTGCCTATGGGTGTAATTTTTGCATGGAAGAATTTATACGACCCCACAGAAGAAAAGTGCCGTCTGAAATAATCCATAACGACCTGAAGAATTTGGCGGATAAGATTAATGCCCATACCCTGCTGGTCAGTGATGCTCTCTTTAAATCTTTTGATCTGTTTCCATTACTCAGGTCATTGG
>Ga0233414_10001236_pt1 | contig 10001 bp, 22 predicted proteins | sample Na_anoxic_10_MG_FD_189020 | JGI IMG/M metagenome (GOLD analysis project Ga0233414, IMG submission 189020) | Seawater microbial communities from Saanich Inlet, British Columbia, Canada - Na_anoxic_10_MG | ecosystem: Environmental > Aquatic > Marine > Inlet | place: Canada: British Columbia...
TTTGTGCTAAATCCAAGTTTACCAAATTCAGTTTGGAGGCCAGCAACGGCGGTGGCTGTAAACTGAGTGGTGCCGCCCAGGTCTAAAGCAGAATCTTTTAGTTTATTAAAATCTTCAGTTGTAGCCTGTGTAATCCCTCTAACTTTAGCAAGCTCTAAGGTAAAGTCTCTATTGGCAGTAAACCCTTTGCGTAACCCCTCACTCAGTAATTGAACAGCTCCAGCAGCCCCTAAAGCAATAGGGGTGGCGGCCAACAAGCTTTGACCTAATCCATTAAATGAGCTGGTGTAATTTCCTACATTTCTAAAGCTTTGGCCTACAGTTTTATCTACGCTTTTTAACTTCCTATCTAGCCTAGTTATATCTCTTAGTAGGTCCTTGGCCTCCTTCGAAGTTTCTCTTTCAGATGCTGCGAGATTTTTGTAAGACTTCCTAGCTTTGTTTAATTGTATACTAAGTCGGTCATAAGCACCAGTTGTTGAACTTAACAACTTCGCTTGCTCTCTATTCTCTTGGTTTATCTTTTGGGTCTCTAATCGAACCTTGCTTACCTCTTTAGCCTCTTTCGTTGTGGCGAAGGTCTTTTTTTCTATAGCCTTTTCTAGTTGGTTAGTTGATTTAGCCGCGCCCCTTTGGGCTTTAGAAAGGTCTGCTAACTCCTTCTCTAGTTTCCTTACAACCTTCTCATACTCTTTTATTTGTTTATTGTTCTCCTTTAGCTTCTCCTCATTCCTATCGAATGCCGCCGCTAGTTTAAATAGTTCGTCTTTCCCCTCTTTGGTGTTCGTGGCGAGCTTCCCCATGCTCTCACCTATCCCGTTTATTTCCTTTTGCGTTCTTGCGCCGTCCTTAGTTAGGGTGGAAACTACTTTCTTGAGCTCCTTATTAAGTGTGGATATTGCCTTTATCCCTTTGTCTAGCGATGCGGAATCACTAAAATCTATTAAATCATTAAGTTTAACTGGATTGCTCATAACAGAATATTGTATTGTAAAAATACAAATTATTAATCAAATGTTTTGTATCTTATGCCATTCAAAGAATAATGTTTTGAGGAATATTAAATACATAGTTTTACACTCTGCTGCCACTACCCGAGATATGGATATTGATATAAGCACAGTTAGGAAGTGGCACGTAGAAGGGAATGGATGGAGTGATGTTGGCTATCACTACTTTATAAAAAGAGATGGAACAATTGAACACGGAAGAGATCTTAGAAGATCTGGGGCACACGTCAAAGGATACAATAGCGAGTCTATTGGGATATGCTATGCTGGAGGAATTGATGAATCAGGCCGCCCAGAAGATAATAGAACTGGAGCACAAATAGAGTCTTTAATTATACTTTGTAAGTATTTAAAATCTACATCCATAATGCAGGATGCCGAGATTGTGGGGCATAGAGATTTTAGTACAGACAGAAACAAAGACGGGGAAATTACTAAGGATGAGTGGATGAAGGCCTGCCCATGTTTTAGCGCTAGAGATTTTGCTAAAAAACATAATTTATGAGCGATAAACTAGACAGTGTAACCTCATCTTTTAATGTACTCCTAGGGGCAATAACCGGGACTGTTTTATCTTGGGGAGGGGAAATAATATTCACTATTTTAATATCGGCAATAGGAGCTGCCACAGCTACATTGATATCCCATTTTGTAAAAAGGCTCTTAAAAAAAGATACGTGAAGAATAACCTTAGTACATGGATGGGTTTTTTCACCTGTATAGTATCTACAGGAGTTCTTTTTACTGATATGTTTTTATCTATAAATGAAACATATCACTTTGAGTTAAAGGTGTGGCACGTATTCGCTGGTTACTTCTCTGGTGTTGCGTTGGTGATACTCCCGGAGGACAAGCTAGTCGCCCTCATCGAGAGTATCATACACAAGAAAATAAAATAGCTTAAATGTTGTCTTTGATGGTTTTAATATAAAACTCGAGTATTACCATAGGGCACACTTCTAGATCTGATTGAATTGCTACATTTTGACAAGATAAAAACAAGATGTCTAATGTGCTGTTATACTTCTCTATAAAAAGATCTGCTTTCTCATCCCCTGTTGGTGACGGTCTGGACTTATCTATTATAATCTCTAGTGTGTTTAAAGGTATTGACTTTACTCCTGTTGTGTTGCATATATCCCAACATGAGGACTCTATTAATTCTAGATTCTTGTTTATTATTTCCATAGTATAAAATATTACTTAATTTTAACCCACCCCATTATCGCTTGGTGTTCTACCGGTATTCCCGTTTATTATAGATTAACCCAAATCACAGCTCCTTGAGGGTGATCGTATGGCACAGGATCTACATATCTTTTTGCGCCTTTTAACACCCATGCCCAACACCATTTTTTAAGTAGTTCCGTATCTCTCACTTTGTGATAACTTACCAACGACTTATCATCGTGCTTTATCTTAAAGCATTCAATCAATTGAGCCTCGCCAACAATCAAGCCGCTTCCGGATTCAATTAATTCTATTTTACCCCTGATCTTGGTGGGTCGGCTTCTCATTTCAAACGTCTTTCCATCATCGAATATCTGATCGATCCACTCCTTTTTTATTACAAGTCCCTTTTTCATTTCCTAGGTTGGTTAATATCTTCCTCTTGTTCATTTTGAATCTCTTGAAGTAAATTACACATATGTAGTGCGGTTATTAATCTAGGACAACCTGAACAAGGGATGTTAGTGTCTTCTATGTAGCTGCAATTATTCATTTCTTGTTTTGGTGTTGATCCATCATTCTAACACATTCTTCTTTTAGTGCTTTTAGGTAAAGGGCCCTTGAACCCTCTTCGGAATAATCTTCCACAGCTCTATGTTTCCTGATCATCTCAGCCTCTACTATTATTAATTTATCGCTATACTCTAGCAACTGCTCATGTAAAATTTCTAATATCATCCCTCAATTAGTTTAGTTACCCTCTCGGCCCTTACGCATTTGTAGCCTAATTTTTCAAATCTCGTCCAATGATCAGGACAGGCTTTCTTATCCATGCATCTAATCTCACTTAAGTTAAATGTCTCCCACAGTTCCTCCCCCTCAGGATCAACTATAACCCAACCCTCTTCTTTCTCCTCCGCTGTCCCTTGGAATTGAGCAGAAAAATATAACTCGTTATCCTGACACCTTTTTGCGTCCCTCATCACCTTCTTAATGGTATTCTTTGATGCGTTCCTCATCTCTCTCTATTTAGTTATTACTTAAATTCCTTTAAAAAAACGAGTGCTGGGCGAGGTGGCCTCTAGTTGTGCAGTGGCGGCCATCCCTGCCCTTTTTAATCGTGCTATTGTCTGTCTTAATAGTACACGATATCCTTCATTAAAGGTGCCTCGCACTAGGTATTATGAATAAGATATTCATCTACTCTTTGCGTAGACCATATGGTCTGCTGCTCAATTGTGGAGCCCATCACCCTATTAACCTTAATGTCATATGCTATCATGGCGTCTCTAGTATCAAGCAAAAGATAAGATCGGGAATTATCACGAGGAGGACAAGGCCTTGATTTTTTAACTTCCTTCTTCTCCCACTTGACTTCTTTTATGGCCTCTGATATTTTTCCCGCAGCACGGATGGCATCCGATTGATTATCTATCCAAACATTCATCTGAATCATTGTTGATCCAAATAAATGATGTAGATTTATCCCCTGCTCATTTAAAGTGTCTTCGTTTATCATTATTGAATTTAGCCACAAAAAATAACTAATCCAAAAAGTTAAATGACTAATTCTGGATACTTATTCTTGGGGCCTTGCTTTTTAGCTTCTGAAATGATATCGCATATCTCGCCGCATCAATGCAATGATTATAGGCATCTATCGGCGTGTTACTCTTTTTGTCGTTCCAAACGTAATTGTTTAACTCCTTACCTAGATTTACCCCTTCTATAATAAGTTCGTATTCTTGCATCTTCTTAATGCCAGCACGAACACTATCAGGGCCTTTCACGCATGGCTTTATATTAAACCCGCGCTGACGTATTTCTCTTATTAGTCTTGGCTCGGCGTTATCAGCAACAATTAAGTCGCTCTTAGCAATCCTTTGTAACCTCAACGCAATGTCGTTTGTTGTTAACCCTACCTCGTGTAGCTCTTCTTTTAGGTATATTTTATTAGACTTGTCGTCTATTGCTACTTTTATTAATGTTGTCGGGTCTACACTGAACCCAAAATCCTTACCGTATATATATGGAAGGGATGTATCAAACTCCCCATAAGACCAATTATCAAACACAACACCCTCAGCCCTGTTTAGCCAGCCACCTAAGACGATGTGGTTGTACCTAGTGGGATTCATGATCCGCATCCTTTCGAAGTCTGCCAATATAGCAGGGGGGACAAACTCCAGACAGTCTAGATAAGACGTGTGAATGTAACAAACATTATCAACCACCCCATTAAACCCGGCCTCGACTCCCCGATCTTCAAAGAAGTGTTGATATATCCAGTGTTCTTTAGTTGTAGGATTAAGTATTAAAACTTTTAAATTAGGTTCTCCTGACTCTTTAGAGTTTCCCCGTATAGAAAGACTGATCTTCTCAAATACATCAAAGTCGTCTAACTCTTCAGCCTCTTCTAATACCCAACACGAAAAATCTTTTAGTGATTTAAGGCTAGCTGTTTGGTTGCTACTTCCTGTTTTTAGTCCCTTGAATACTATTTTAGAATCATTTGAAAGACACTCTATCCTATTAGATTGAACATCAAATATATCTTCAAACCCTAATAACTGTATCTTCTCTTCAAACTCTGGTATAATTGAATCTCTAGAGCTTACGTTTGTATACCTCGTTGATAGTATTCTATGGTTGTCTATTGCGGACCACTTACATTGTGCTAAAGAAACATTAAATGATTTAGCTGAAAACCTACCACCTGTAACAATGAATGTATCTACCCCTTGAGGGATATTAAATAACGGCTCGTACTTGTGGCTTATACTTATTTCACTCACTTAGTGAATTTAATCGTAGCCTTTAAGTCCGGCTTCTTCTGTCTGTTATGCTCTTCAAAAGACCCGATAAGTTTACCTACCACCTCATACGCTTTGATGCGATCTGCGGACTTTTCATCTGTTGCCTCTGCAATATCTGATAATCCTTTTATAATATCGTCAGTGGTCATCCTAGAGCGTGAGGCGGCGCCTTTCTTGAGCTCTTGGACCCTTTCTAAAATATAAGGTTTTGAAAGGTTCTCTGTAGATATGCTGTTAGCTGTCTTTTCTGAATACCCTGACCTTATTGCTGCCTGTGTTCCGTTTAGATCTTTAACGTATTCTAAACAGAATCTCTCTTGTTTCGCGGTTAGGCTTTTTCCCTTATTACCCATTCTACAATATACTAAATATTAAGCATAAAAAAGGAGGGGTAGATTTCTCTACTAGCACCCCCTCCCTTAGCGCAGTTATGAACAGCGTGTTAATTCAATTTCTTAACTCTTGATTGACGCCAACCTTAAACGAATGACCCGAAGTGTTTCCAACAATCCTAGCCCTATCCCCTATTTTAAATTCAGTCATTACAGTAGTGGTTTAGCCTGTTCAATTAATTCTCTTCTGTCTTCTAGAAACCTATCTCTTATCTCTTTTGTTTTGAAGGCCAAGAAACAACAATACTTATCAATCAGAGACTTCGATATCTCCTCTCCAAAGAAGCATATAATATACTTTCCTTCGTATGTATTCCAATCACACCATTCATCTTGATCAGACCCATTGTATTCCGGCTGTCTCATCCACCATGCTAATTGACTCATTGCTAGTGCCGCTTCTGCCAATGCTCTTGTGGGCCACTCTCCTTTATAAGCACCGTCTGTTTTAGTGTAACTAGACACCGTGTTTATATTGACATAATGAAATGCTTCTCCCCGAATATTAAACCAATCCCTTTTATCCTTTCTTATTAAGTCCTCCTCTGTAAAGTTCGCAAGAAGCATTTTGTTAATAGCCTCGTTTCCTTCCTTGAAGATCTCTCTAGCTTTTTATATTGTTAATTCTATCTGTTTCATTTTTCTATTCTTAGTAAGTAAGTTAAGGTTTTTATTTATTTCTTCAAATATATGAAGGGTATGTTTACAGCCATCAATAAATGAACGCGTAATATCATCAACCCTACACGACGCAAGATGCTCTTTCATAATTGTTTGTATTTCGCCCCTATGAGTCTCCAATCTTTCGATCTTGTAGGCGTGGACATTTGACGCCTCGTTGTTCGGTGTTACCCTACCCTCATAGCAACTTAAAGGACGGGGTTCATGGGTTCAAACCATGGCGATCAAGCACACCGGCCAATCCCCCTCATCCAATAAGTATTTTGAATATTATTTAACTATCTAAACATCGTCCTGTTTGTTTTTAACCCGTTCACAAAATAAATAATCCTTTCGACACTCAGCTATAGACCTGTGCACATCGTTTACAGAGTAGCAATACTCGTCATTATTCGTGTTTACCAAGCCTATTCCTAAAGACTCTAGAAATTGTTTTTCGTCGAGGTTTAGCGTTTCAATTATCTCTTTTACTTCTTTGCTTGTGTACATTCTATAGCTTGTCTAATTCTCTTTATTTTTACGCTATCCATTGGCGCCCCTATTTTGTCTGGGATCTCTTTTTTTAATTGAGCGCGCAACGCCTCTAATATAATTTCATTGTCACTCATCTTTTTATAAGAACATTAATAGCAACCCGGCACAGTTTTAATGAAGAAACCCCAAACAACTCCCTTGTCTCTTGCTTGTCTTTTTTTGATATAGTGCCCATAATATTTGCTTTAGTGGGAAGGGGTGGACTCGAACCACACCCCATAAGGATCAGATTTACAGTCTGACTAGTGTATCCAAACACTTTTCCCTTCCCTTATTTTAAAAAACGCGCTACTAATCTGGGGAGACTTTCACGCGGGAACAAACAAATAACTAAAGATCTTCCGGGCCTAAAATCACTTCTGAAGGAACTATTTCTATCATCATACCATTTCGCTGGCATAAGCTAGTGTTATCAGTGCTTATGTGTAATATCTCTATGTCGCGTTCATCTAAGAGGTCTTGCAGTTCATCTCTAGATAGATCCTCTTTAAATAAAAACGTTTTAATCGTATTAAATATCTCAAGAGAATATACGATAGTTGTATCATCGGAATCGTAATGATTACTAACCTGAGTTTCTAAATAATCATCTGTGCTAATTTCTTTCATGGTGCCTTTGTTTGTTGATACTAATTTAGCGCTAAATATTACTAATGCAAACTAAATATCAAAAAAAATTAAAATCGAGCATTAAAACGCTCGATAACAGTCATCAGAAGACCATTAAAACGGTCTTTGCTTTGATGTTACCATTCATTAAAACGCCACTGCGTTAATGGTAACAAGGTGTAAAATCAATATTAAAAAATGCCTAAGCACCCTCTAATTCTTTAATTCGATCTTGTAGCTTATGCACCATTACCCGCACCAATTTTTCTTCGTACACCATTGTGCATTTATTACTATTATTAAACAACCATTTTACTTGCCTAACTCTACTGTCTAAAATTGGTGCTAAATCTAAGTTGTTAAGCATCTCATCCGCTTCTCTAATTCCAATTCGTTTTCGCTTTTTTGCCATCTCTATATTTTTTAATACTTTTTTTACACAAATCGTTATATGCAATTACTTATGAAACTCTATCCATTTACAACCTGTTTGTGGGCATTGTTTAAAAAACTCTTCCATTTCTTTTCTGTCACTTCTTGAATCACCCCTAACTAATTTCCTACCGTCCTCCATATGAAAAGTAAATACACTTTTTTTATGTTTCTTTAGCCGTTCTATTTGCTCATTTATAGTTAATGAATCTTGGTAGGCTTGTGCCTTTTCGTTGCGTTCTAATAATTCTTTTATTGTCATCTTTTTTATATTTAATTAGTTAATAAAAAGCATATAACAAGGTATATGCAGTCATTCGTACCTCACGCCTCATATACAGGCGTTAGACACAAGATAAACACTTGTTTTTTCAACACCTATTTTTTTATTGAAAATCTTTTTCCTATATTGCGTCCACTAGGTCGGGAGGCTCAATACGCTTGGGGCCTAGTTTTGTGTATCCTACCAAGGTCAAAAGGATAAGCGGCAAGTGCAAAGAAGGAAGCCGAGACGATTACCCTAATCATTTACTGGGGAATTACCTTCAAAATGTAAGATGTTAGATGATTGTTCTTACATGAGTTAAAAGAGCCTTATACAGTGCGACAAGCATTATTCTTTTTTGATTCACACTTATTTCTCTATGGGATAGCTATGTCTAATAACGGGGTTTTAAGTGTGAGTCTCCTAAACCTTTCCAATACTCTAAGCATTACTACTACAGTAAGATTATACTTAGTATAAACAGAATAGAGATTGCCCATTGAAACGTTTGGAGAACTAAAAAAATGAATTTATATTACATACTCAACGTTAAGAATAAATATAGTACGATTATGGAAAAAATAGATAGAATATTGCACGACCTTGACCAAGGGAACGCAAACGTAACTGATACTAAAAAGTTAGTATTAGATTTATTTAGTGTTATGCTGAGTGATATAGTAGAGGAAGGAGAAAGAGGTGCGTTATATATGGATGACGGAAAGAGCGGTCATAGTTTAGGTAACTCACAAGGGTTTGAAAGTGGTATTAACTACGTGTTAGATGAATTTAAAGAAAAGATTCATTCAGCGTAACGTTTTGGCTATACTCTCGTAGTGGAGCTTTAGCGGAACTATGGAGTATAGGTTGTGTTATCTTTTCGCTGGGTTTATAAATATATATTCAGAAAAAGCTTGTTTATTCTAAACTTATATTTATATTTGTTGTATAGATAATTAAAACAAAGACATTATGAAAACTTTATTTATTAACGGATTGACATTCACTTTTGATAAAGTGATTGATTTTGAACAAAGAGGTGAGAATTTATTTGAATGTTTTTTCTTCAAAGGTGATGAGATTGTAACGAGCCAGTTTTTGACATTATTTGAATTAAATCAAATTAAAAAAGATAATGGTATTGAATTGGCATAACAGATACAAATCAATGAAAAAAGGTATGAAGCTAACAAATACCGACATTGCAGAGATAACAGGCAACACCCCTGAGAGTATAGCAACCACTACACAACCTAAAGGGAAATTCCCAAGATGGGCAAAGCTGGCTGTTGTAGTGTACGAAAGATTAAGTGAAAGATAATAGTAAGTGTAACGGCTTTTTTAATTGCCGTTAATACTTGTTAGCATTAGTACGGATTATTAACGGATAAATTTAATTAAAAATGAAACAGACATTAAGAGAAAAAATGATTGAAATGCTAGAAAGATTGAACTCTAGGATAAAACAACTTGAACGACACATTGAAGAATATAAAGAGAAAAATATGTTTGAGGATGCAATGAAGTGTGATATAAAACGCTCTCAGCTTTTATTAGTTGAATCTGATATTAGAGAACAGTTGATGTAGCATTACACACAACGCTTAGATAAGGATTTTTGAGCTATGACTAGAAAGAGAAAAATAACAAAAAAGCAGTACGACAGAGCAAAAGGTATAGTGGCTGATTATGAGGCTCAATTATCTTTATCTGTTGTTAGTCGTTCGTTTACTGTGGATGACTTGTGGGTGCTTAGTTCTACTATTGCTGTACCATCTTTAACTATGGATAAAGTTGATGATTGTTACGCAGGTGAAATAAATGATAAACTAGAAGAAAAAGGATACAACATAAGATGGGTATCGCTTGATGACATGGGACACATATCTGTATCATACTATGGTACTCATGGAGTAACAATAACAGACAAACACATCAAGGACTTGTTAGATATATTAAATGAAGACTAACATGTCGCTAAAACACACTCAATAAATTGAACCTAATCTATAAAGTATAACACCAAAGTAAATAACATAAATAGTAGCGGTTACTAACTGTTAAGATATATTAAAATGTACTTGATTTGCTT
>Ga0233414_10001238_pt1 | contig 9996 bp, 11 predicted proteins | sample Na_anoxic_10_MG_FD_189020 | JGI IMG/M metagenome (GOLD analysis project Ga0233414, IMG submission 189020) | Seawater microbial communities from Saanich Inlet, British Columbia, Canada - Na_anoxic_10_MG | ecosystem: Environmental > Aquatic > Marine > Inlet | place: Canada: British Columbia...
GACTATATTATAAGTTGGCTTACTGTTTCAGTCTTGATGCAACATTATGAACATAAATCTTGCATTAGCATCACACCAATATCATAAAAGATTTCATGCATAAACCTTCAATTATCGAAAATTGAAGATTTCTAACCGAAATCAAACTTGCGTTATCTTGCCATTCTAGCAACCTGAATCAACTCTAACTGTTTTACATATATCCTAAAGATCGTATGACCATTATATTTGCATTATCATAGAATTATCGATCAACCATTTTTCGTTCTTTCGTCTTTGTATACAATTGAAGTATCTATATTTTTAAGGTTACTGGCTTTTAGCAAGATTAAACTTGGATTATTAATAAACCTTTTCAGCTTTTTTGAAAAATGTACAGCTTCTTCCCAATTATCGAAACCCCAGTGCATATCTAATACACCATCAGACTCAAAACTTTCATATGGCATGATATCGATACTAGATAAAATCTCCTCTTCAAGTTTTTTCCCAAACTTGTTGGAATAAAGACATACAATAACATCGTAATCGGGTAATTTAAACATATTCATCCATCAAGTAGTGTTAGTGTGGTTACTTGCCATACACACAACAATGTTGTGCGAACTTTTCTACACATTGAAAGGAATAATGAAGTTCTTTTGAACCTTCAATAGTACGAATATACAACTCAAAATGCTTAGGTTAAATGCCCTTGCTGGAGTGCCAAGCAACGGTATCAACCACGAACTTAATTTTGATCTGCTTGTCAGATGATCCCCACATACAACTTTTCGTTTTTAATACCGGTTCTTCGCATGTGTCCGGTTTTCCCAGAACCCCAACGACCTCCTCGTAGCTCATTCCGATTTTGATTTTATCATAATTTTCTTTGTTGACCTTGCTGCACCCGGCTATAGCCAGCATTGAAATCATACATATCGCCAGCACCAACAGCTTTATCATCGGTATGACTCGCTTCATTTGTCTCTTTTTCCTCCTGTAATATTTTTTTCCAATACCCCTACGCGAGGTTTGTCTCTGCCTATTGCATATATCAAAAACTGACAAAAAATCAAAGGGCAAACCCTGCGAAAAGAATTTGCCCTATTGAAAAAATGATATCACAAATTATTTAAGGTATCAAAAACCTGTCATTTATAGCAGATCAACACACTCGCCAAATACTGGAAACTCGATATATGGGGTTAATATCGAAAAAATACAGAGCGATTTATGGGCCTGAATTTGAGGGTGAATAGGCCATTGCCAAATATTATTCACCATTGGCTTTATCAACAAATCCGAATTTTTTCTAAATCGGTTTATACAGTCTTGTTAACCAGACAATTCTCTTAGATCTAAGATTCTGATTTCGCACCCTTAACTACATGGGATATCATGGCGGTAGGTGCAGGCAGGATTTCAATTTTTTGTATATTGTTTGTTGGGATGATAACAAGTTTTCCGTCCAGCTCGACCCCTATATAGTTGGCATCCATACTGCGTTCGATTCTGGTTCCAGCATTCCTCTGTCTGTCTTCGTTCGCCTCAATTTTAAATACAATCGGATCTCCTGAAAGAAGATGTATAGAAATAGTTATTTCAGATAGATTTTGCATATGTCCCCCTTTAAAATTAATCATAAGACTCAAAAAAAGATCAGGATGCACCCTATTCCACAGCAGGATATTAATCTCATTTAAAGTACTCTTGCCAGAACAACAAGCAAACGTCAATTCGTTCCGATTACATATACCATAAAAATGAAATAGGCAAACCCCCGAAAAAAGATTTGCCCCTATTGAAAAACGATATCACACGATTTTTATGGACTCGATATGTGCATCTTTATTGCAGGTATCAACGGTTTGGAGTTGATGATTTCATATTGAAATTCTCATCATAAAAGGGTGGTCTGAATTGAAAATTAAGGCAGAAATTAACAACTTATTTGCGCCCCAGAGAACCTTTGAACGACTCCACTCATGATAAAAACGATGAATCCTATGGTTTTTTTGTCGTACCCGTTGAATTTTCAAATGAATAGTTGACGATGGAGGTCGACTTCCCGGCCTTTGTTGTTACATACTTCCCCACCGACCCTCCGATGCCGATTTCAGTTCCCGTAGACATTCCCCTTCCGAATTTCCATTCAAAATAGTGGCCATAGGACACACCACCACTGGCAATATTACCAATCCCCTTTTTAAAAATATCGCCGCCCTTGGAAAGTTTAAGTTCATATTTATAAATGTTCGTTGGATGCATTTTCATTTCAACGTCCATCCATGAATCTGACACACTGATTTTAACGGATCCTTGACTTCCTTTGGAAACGCAAACTTTATAAGTACAGACCGGTTTTGAAAATTCCTCTTTGTCAAGATTTTCCCAGAAATCTTTTTCCCATTTTATCCGCTCATCAATGATATCATCCATCAATTTGTCCGCTTCCGGCCAAGGCTCTACTCTACCGCACATCTCATATATTTCACCGGCGATACCATAAAAAACATTGGCGGTCTCAAGTGCACCCAGGGTGGCAAAATCCTTAACCACATCCATTCTGTTATTATATGATTTCTTATCCAGTTTTTTAACGATCTGTTTGCTTTTAGTTATATGGTTGCCTCCTGTGGCGATAAACTTCTCAATGGGATTGCCTCCCGGAACCGCGAAACCGGATTTTTCGACCATGCCATCCCCCATTCTTACCAAAAGATGCGCATGTTGTGAAAAATGATCGCACAGGGCATTATCGTTTTCTCCAAAAGCCGACGGGTCATAGGAATTGACCAGATCGAATCCGTTTCTTTTCCAGGTCCTTTTCTGTCCTCTCGCCCCATGGTCATAAGGCAGCGGGGAATTCAAGGTAGAATCCATATCCTTTTGGAATTCCGTCTGCTTTTTTTCTTCAAGCATATCGAGCGCTGCGTCAAGCCCGGACGTGGAGTGCAATTGGGAGCCGGTCTTACCCTTGGCCGCATATCCGTTCTTCATTACATAATATTTCCCCTTTTCTTTTTTTAACTTTTTCAATCCGGCAAGCATTTCTTGATAATTTTTCAGTTTCGGATAAAAAGAAATAGCGATCATCATCTCGTTTATCGCATCGTTGTACCTGTAAAGGTTTTGATAGCTGAAAGCCAGATTGACATAAATGGAGCTCTCAGCAGGATCAAGCTGCTTTGCATATTCAAGGAGAACTGCTGCATGTTTAAAGTCTTTATACTCATTCAAAATAAAGGCGAGATTGGAAATGTACGACGCACACTCGATAGACATGGAAGATGCGTGTGCAAAGCCCCATTTTGCAATCTCAGGATGACCTTTCAGCATGGCCTCCACAGCAACGACGTAATAGACACCGGCCCGATTTAATGCCCTGGCCTTAATAATTGTGCCGATGTCATCTACCGTGAATCCAAGGGCAGGGCAGGGGTCCCCTTTTTGGGGCACGGCCGTTTCATTGAGGTGATATTCCTGAATAAGGCTGTTTTTCAGAACAACAAGCTTTGATATTCCATGTATGGTAGCAATCTGAATCTCTGCATCTTTCTTGATTTTATTTAAGAGCAAAGAAATTTCATTTGAAGAGTGTTTTGGTGCTGAGGCGACAGCATGACCGGGCGAGACAGCTTCTGCCATCAGTAAAAAAAGAAGGGTTAAGAAACAGAGTGCCCTGTTCCAGAATAATGACCCGCTAAGAAATTTGAAGAATTTCATTAAAAATACTATTCTAATTTCGTGACGATATAATCGACGGCTTTATCGATACATAACCGTATTGCACTGCCCACAGGCGTATGATCCCAGATCTCCAAATAGTATAACGGAGACACACCCACATATTTCAGCATCTTGGTGTTCAGGTTGATATCCGTGGTTTTTCCCTCGACCGTAGTGGTTGCCAAAATTCTGGATGTCCTTGCATCCACCAGCTTCATATCGATAGCCACATGGGATTGCTGGGCGCCACCGACAATTGTCGATGCCCCCTTATGTCCGGGTTCAAATTCGGTAACTGTTCCGTAAATCAGAACCTGCGCGCCTTCGACCTCACCCGTGGGCGCCGCAGTTTCCGAGTTGACGACGCCTGTTGCACCAAGTCTTTGTTCAAGGAGAATATCTCGAAGTTCCTCCCTCTCGATAACGATAAATTTATTGGTCCGAAATAACGAGGTGGTCAGCATAGCCCTCATACCCCTGCCCACATCATACCGGGTCTTGTTTTCAAACCCCATCACGGCAATCCTTAATTTTTTCCCGGTAGCCGAGTCTGCCTGAGCCTCGGCAATGGTGGGCCCTTCCTTGACCACGACCTCTGCTGTGGGGGCACAGCATAATAAAGAAAACAAGAAAGACAGCATGATGAACATTGCACTCGATTTAGACATTTTATTTCCTTATATTATTTTTTGAACTATTTTTGATGGTGATAATAATTTTTCGGCGTTTTTGTGATCAGGAACACAACGGCGGCATCGACCATTTTACGAAATGCATCTTCAATCGGTGTATTTTGGTACACCGAAAAGCCCTGAGGGAGGTCGCCTGCATTATATGTGTATTTGGTTTTAGAGGCTCCGATGCCCATGCTGGTCGCTTTTCCTTCTATCGTAGTCGCCGCAACCACCCTCGATGTTCTTGCGTCGACCAGTCGCAAATCCATGGCTGCTTTTGCATTTTCCCAGGAAAGATCGGCACTGGTTGCTTGCTCGGCATAGGGCGTTTCGGTAAACGGCATATGAGAAATTATGCTTGAAATCACTCCGCCGACATTGCCTCCTGATTGCTTGGCATCGAGAGTATTTAGAGAACCAATCAGCAAGAGCTCCGCTCCTTCTATCTGTCCGATGGGTACACTTGTTTTTTTCCCTACACTAACGCTGTGGCCAAACTCTTGCTCCCAATTCACTTTTGCGATGTTCTGTCGTTCCAAAACGATGAACTTCTTCGAATTAAAAAGGGCATTGATCATCATATCGCGTAATCCGCCAGCCACCGGGTCTGATACCGTTTTCATATACGGAGAAGAAGATGCTTTTGGATACTTCGGAGCCTTGGGCGGCGGGCCGGCTTTTTTACTGCCCACTTCATTCAGCCTTGCCTGATATCGCATCAATTCCGCCTGGTAATTCATCATCTTTTCCTGATATCCCATCATGGCGTTTGTATCAGGCATCGAAGCTTGCATTTGTATTGCCATCCGTTGGAGTTGAGATTCAAGTCCCCCGGTATTATTTACAAATTGAGCAACAACGATGCGAGCTTTCGGACCGACCGCGGAAACAGCCTGTGCCTCCGAAACACTTGGACCCGCTGTTTTTTTTACTGTTCCTGAAGCACAACCTAAAACAAGGAGAAAAACAACACTAAGGAAGAGTAACTTCTTACTGTCAAACATTATATACCCCCTTTCGATGAGTAAGGAGTTATAAATATAAGTTAATACGGGTTGGATTGATGGTTGAGAAACGAAATTATTAATAAAAAAAGCAATGTGTTGTGATATTGCCTATATTATTTCAAAAAGAGGCGGTATGTCAATAACGAAAGCTTTGGTCCTAACAGGTAGTGTCAAATTTTCTGTAAAATCTTTATCCCTCAGACTGTCCCCAAAGCGAATATGTGGCATAAATCCATTCGCTGTTTAACATCAAAGACAAAATTAATAAAAAGCACGTTCTGTACAAACGTTATACATTAAATGATCATAAGGTCCCCAATGACAAGACAGGATTTTTTCATAATGCGTTTTTTATTACAAGCCATCTCAAAAATGCAGATTGCGTTCAAAAGCAAGTTGAGCTTTGCGAAATCCCGACATTCGGGAGCGCGAGCCTAAGTACAGATCTCTTGCCATTCTAACAACCTGAATCAACTTTACCTTTTTTACATATATCATAAAAACGAAAAGGGCAAACTCCGCAAAAAGGATCTGCCCTTATTGAAAAAATGATATCACACGAATTTATTGGACATGATACGTGTGTTTTATTGCAGATATTCAAACTCTTTAAGCTCTTAATTTATGTGTAAAAAAGTCAGGGCCATTTCTGTCCTGTTATTTAACAATTCATGATGGACTTACTTGCTTAAGCAAACACCGGTGGTTCTTGCCAAGTGTATGTTCAATAAAAAACCCCTGCCAGAATGACTGACAGGAGTCACTACCAAAGGAGAACCGTGGGGAAAAGTTATGAAAACCTTAGTGGGACTTGCTGACCTCATTGCTTGGTCCCGATTCAAATCCGTCAGTATCTATAGCAGTTACAACACAATAATTACCAGGACTAGCGTTTTTGGGTATGGTAAATACACAACAGGCTTTGTCGTTCGGAAAACAATATATTTCCCCTAATAAATTTTGACTATATTTACCAAATGTATATTGACTCTGCATACGTGACTGATAAATCCTATAACCCATAAGATTGGTTTCGGTATTAGCATCCCATGTTAATGTAACAGACTGTCCAGCAAGTGCTAGGGTTGAAACTGACAAAACAACAAACAAAACCAAAATTAATTTTTTCATGTTATCCCTCAATGAAAAATTAAAAGCCAATGCGTTAGCCCATAGGTGAAAGGTGGTTCATTGTTCTGAATAAAATCTAAAATGGTTTTAGGTGACATATACGCCATTTTAAACCCTGAATCTTTTATGTCACCTTCGTTCCATTATTATTTTGGTTAACTTGGTAACAATCAGGACATTTCACTAAATATTCATCAGGTGAACACTTAAATAAAGCGCCACCCTGCAATCCAAATCCTCCTGATGTAGGTGTTATATTAATTATTGTCTCGCACCCGCAGTCTGAACATTTACCTTTTAATACTATTGTCGATTTCTCAGGGTTAGCTTCAAATATTTTTCTTAATATTTCTATCATTAGGGGTTATATCCTTCACTACTGACTCTGCTCGTTTAAAATGTCTTTATTGCTTTGATGTTCTTGGTTTTAGTCTTCTATCAAGCCCGCTTCTTCTTTCCTTACCAGATCTGCGTTCAGGAATATGTAAAGTATAAGAGAATTGCCGCCTATCTACTCCTAATCGCCTCCCTCCGTTATCGAGTAATGTAGGTTTCATAGCAAACCACTTTTTTTAAATCAAATGTTAAAAGAATAGTTGTTTAATAACCGTATAAGATTATGTGTTTTGTATGTCAAGAACGAAATAACACAACATATGGTAGTAAAAAGCGATGTTATTACTGGGGTCTTTTAGAAGTCACTTGAGGGCAGATAATGAATTTTCGCTAAATTTATGGAAAGCCGTGAACATAGAGGGATATAACGGATGGGACCTAATAGGTCTATGGATGTTTATTAGAGCATTATTCGAAAAAAAAACAATATGTGGACATAAGTGAATAAGGCGGAAACTAATGATTTCGTGAAGATTTAATTTCCGAAAAGTGAAGGTTTATAACCGAAATCGAACATGACATATCTTGCCATGAGTACAACCTGAAACAGAGTCTCGTTCATTGCATATATCGTAAAATCCACAAAAAAGCAAAAAGGACGGGTTTGATAAGGTGTTAACGAAAAAGGGCGATTCAACTGAATCGCCCTTCTGAAGAATTATGAAGAAAGGTTGACAATCCTACGAGGCCCTTGCCACGTAAAACAGTCTCCTGAAATGTTGTATAGCATATCTCTTAGGTCGAGCTATACTAACCGACCCTTAAAAGTTGTATAAGATAATATATATTGTATGTCAAGTAAAAAATAATACTATATATGGTGGTAGAAAGCTATGTTTTTATTGGAAGGACTATAGGAGTTAATTGTGAGCAGATGATGGAGTTTGCCTCAAAAATCAAAAAGGCAACCCCTGTGAAATGGATTTGCCCTTATTTACAAAAACGATATCACACGAATTTTTAATCATGCTCTTTAATATAATATTGCGTGGCGCCGACGGGTGCAAAGGAAAGAAATAATATACTCACTACCGGAATCAGGAACAAAAGACCGAACCCAAGATGAAACGGCAGGTTTTTGTAGAAAAGTTTGAACCGCGTTTTAAAAGGATAAAGCCGCCTGGCCGGAACCAGATCCGAATGATCCCAAGCCAGAAAAATTACGGCCATTACCGAGGAAAAAAATGTTAAAACCGGACCCAGCGGCGTGAGCCAGCCGAACACCATGATAAAAAGACAAAAAAGAACTGGCACTATGGTTCGGGGGATTTCCTGTTTGATCAGATAAAAAAGACGGGCCAAGAAAGACATTTTTTGTGGCTCTTTTTCCTGCCCGGAGATCAAGCACTCTGTAATCCGGGACATGGTGTCCATAATGATCACACAAAAAAGGATCTGAGAAACAAGATATGAAATAACTGTAGACAGTACCACTAGAAAAAGGGAAAGCAGCCAGGAGAGAAGATGCCATAACCACAAAAACAACCGACTTTCGGGCCTTATCCAGATAAGATTTAATATCTCCTGGTGGTAGACAAGGATTAAACTTGCGGTAATGATAGTGATGATGATAACTGCAGCAAGTCTGACAAGACCCAGCAACAGGAGTTTAGGCGTTTTGATGCCGAGCAAAAACCCCCTCACATTATAAACCATTCCGTCGAATATTTTCATGTTTTTAATAGCCTTGTGTTATCCCCTGAATAAATACATTTTAAATATCTTGCCCTATTGGCAACCTGAATCAACTCTAACCATTTTACATATAAAAACGAAAAGAGCAAATCCCTTAAAAAGGATTCATCCTTATTGAAAAACGATATCACACGAAATTTTTGGGCATGAAACGTGCGTTTTATAGCAGAGATCGCCACAATTACCGTTTTGTGATACCGTTTTGTGATATGGTATTGTGATATCACAAAAACAAAAAAATCAGGGCACTGATAGCTTTTTTTCATTAAAGGTATCTGTAATTGATTATATTTGCAATTTTGGAGATGTACGAAACCGCTTCGCGGTAAAGGAGATTGGCAACTATGAAGAGCGACCAAACTTTTGATAGACAGATGGTTGTATTGGAACTTGATGGTGCAGTGGTTCATGACCACACACCTTCCGAACTCATCCGCGTGGGATTTCCCCTTCAGCCGGAACGGTATGAACAGGCATTTGACCTATTTCAAAGGGAAAGCACCGGAAATGTGAAACCGGAAGAAGCCCTACTTCAATATGCGACTATAACTCGTGGTATTACACTGCGTAGGGCCATAGAGTATGCCACGTTCAAAATGCGCTTCATAAACGGTTTTGATACCTTCATTGAAAGACTCTACCAAAAGAACGTACCATTAAAGAGATGGTCATAAGGATCGTTTCTTTTTTATTGCTCTGATTTACATAAAATTTGTGATGAATATTTACCCTGATTTACTCTGAAATCTATCGTGAAGGTTGGGTATAGTGTTGGGTGTGTTATTTTTGAGCAAAAAATAAGGGACTCAGATTATGCTCTAAGTCCCTGTTTTTATCGTGGTAGCGGGGGCTGGATTTGAACCAACGACCTTCGGGTTATGAGCCCGACGAGCTACCAGACTGCTCCACCCCGCATCAATTAATTACAAACTTTATATATAACCAGACATAAAAAATATGTCAAGATTTATTTAACCTATTAACAAAGATATCAAAGCCCTGATACGCGCAGACTCAGTTCCGGCAGCATCGCTTTTATTTTTGTATCGCAAAAGCAGCAGCTTTGTTCGGTTTTTATGTCCCGATACTATTTCAATTGATGATTTTGGAACCTTTAGCCATTTTGCAAGATATTTAATACACATCTTGTTGGCAGCACCGTCCACAGGAGGCGCTGTAAGCTTGATTTTAAGTGCATCGCCATGCAGTCCCACAATCATGTTTTTTGAGGACCTGGGTTGAACAAAAACCTTGAACGTAACCCCGTCGGTATTTTCCTTTAGATACGGCATTCTGGTTTGTTACAGCAAATATAGACAATTTTAGGTGCTGCTTTTGATATCATTAATAATGCGTGTTGATGAGGTATTTTCTGTAACCGG
>Ga0233414_10001239_pt1 | contig 9995 bp, 10 predicted proteins | sample Na_anoxic_10_MG_FD_189020 | JGI IMG/M metagenome (GOLD analysis project Ga0233414, IMG submission 189020) | Seawater microbial communities from Saanich Inlet, British Columbia, Canada - Na_anoxic_10_MG | ecosystem: Environmental > Aquatic > Marine > Inlet | place: Canada: British Columbia...
GTAAAAGAAAAGAAAGACGTATTTAAGAAAGAAGAAAAGACAACCCTTAAGGGAATGGTAACCGCAATATTTAAAAATGACCAGCTGCTTTATACAGCCATTGCTATGGCTCTGTTTATGATTGGCTACGTTACCACCACAGGTTTTGGGTTGTATTATTTTAAATATGCATTCGGCGACGAAGGCATGTATTCAATATTTGCTGTAGTTCTTGGGGTAGCGCAGATTTCAGCACTGCTTGTTTTCCCGTTTTTCAGCAAACGTTTTAACCGCAAAAAGCTGTATACGGGAGCAACAATTTTTGTTTTTACAGGATATATATTGTTTTTCTTCTCACCCATGAACATGATTATTATAGGAATATCCGGATTGTTAATATTTCTTGGACAAGCTTTCATCCAGCTTCTTATGCTGATGTTCCTCGCAGATACCGTGGAATACGGACAATGGAAACTTGGGAAGAGAAATGAAAGCGTTACATTTGCACTGCAGCCTTTTATAAATAAGATGGGCGGGGCAGTTGCAAGCGGGATTGTAGGTGCTACTGTAATAATTTCAGGTATCAATGATGCAAAAACCGCGGCTGATGTGACAGAAAGCGGCCTGTTGATCATGAAACTTGCGATGTTTATTCTCCCTCTGTTATTTATTATTGCGGGATATCTCATATATAGGTTCAAATATAAAATTGACCAGAAATTGTTCAAACAAATCCTTGCCGACCTTGAAGAACGTGGTGACATCCATCTGAAGGAATAGGAAAAAGAAGAATTCGATATTCAAGATAATGACAAAAAAAACAAAAGCCCTTCCGCTTGATTATTCCGACCGGAAGGGTTATATCAAAGAAATTATCTGCTGAGTTTTCTTTCAAATGCTGCCAGGTGATTTTCTGAGGCATCCCTTAGTTCTATAAAAACTTCCCTGACATCATCGGGCAGTTCACCTTCAAGGAAATTCTCATACATTGCAATATTGTCTATTTCGGCCTGCACGCCCGTTTCCAGTGCCGCTGTTATTGACTCAACCGGAATAAGGTGTTCTGCCGAAGTGTCTTCCGGTGCTTCAAATCCATATGCTTCAAAGAGCGGTAATAGCATTGAAATATGGTTTTCTTCCGCTTTAATAATGTTTATAAACGGATTCCCTGCAATAAGCTCATTTATGAGGTATTCATATTCGGCTCTTGCCAGATACTCGTCCTGTATTGCATATATTAGCATTTGCTCTATTTCCACGCCTTGGTTTTCGAAAGATCCGACGGCTCCATATCCGGGATCCAACTCTGCTGTGGGTTCAATAGTTATGATTGGTGTTGATGTCGGACTGATTTGCTCTTGTTCACCTGTGTCTGAACAACCTGCCATAAGGCCGGTTGCTATTATTAAAACTAATGTTATAGTAATTATCTTTTTCATTTTCTTCATCCCTTTCATATTTTTATGTTACCCACCCAATCTGTCATTAGTGTGTCAGTAGATAAAATGCTATAATTTACAATCCTATTTTCTTTATGAAAAGGTCTAAACACAGTGTGATAAAATATATATGTAACCTATATTATTTTGGAGATAGTAAAATGAATGAAATTTATATTAGAAGAAGCGTTAGATCTTATTCTGAAAAATATGTGGAAGAAGAAAAGATTGAGCAACTTTTAAAAGCCGGTATGCAAGCTCCGTCTGCAGGTAATCAGCAGCCGTGGGAATTCATAGTGGTTCGTGAAAAAGATATTCTTGAAAAGCTTTCATCAGCAAGTCCTTATGCAAGATGCGTGGATAAGGCCCCTGTTGCCATAGTGCTCCTGGTAAATCGTAAAAAGCTACGATTCCCAGAATACACAGACCAAGACATGGGGGCATGTGCACAGAATATTCTTCTTGAAGCAGTTAATCAGGATCTTGGCGCAGTATGGCTGGGGATTGCGCCATTAAAGGACAGGGAAAAAGCAGTTAGTGCCATATTTAGCCTAGGGGAAAATTCGCAGCCATTTGCAATAATCCCCGTAGGATATCCCTTAAATGAAGATGCAAACCACTTTGTAGACAGATTTGAAGACGGAAGAGTGACATATTACTAAGACATTGTTATCATAATGTACTCTGAAAGGAGCGGTTTTTATGAAAAAAGATATTAAAGTTTTTACGGGAAGTTCCGGAAAAGATTTTGCGCATAGGGTATGCAAAGACCTGGGTTTTGAGTTGGGTAAATCCAAAGTCATAACATTTACTGAAGGAAATATTTACGTTAAAGTTGAGGAAACAGTCCGGGGAATGGATGTATTCCTGATACAGTCTATTGGGCTTAATCCAAATAATGAATTTATTGAAATATTGTTCTGGATGGATGCCTTTAAACGAGCGAGTGCGAAATCAGTAACTTTGATAATGCCGTATTTTTCATATGCGAAGGGCGATAAGAAAGACGAACCAAGGGTGTCCATCAGGGGAAGGGTTTGTGCTGAATGCATTGAACTCGCAGGTGCTGACAGGGTTGTGACCATGGACCTTCACAGCCCTCAGATACAGGGATTCTTTAAAAAACCCGTGGACAACTTGGTTGTAATGCCGATATTCTGCGAGTATATCAAATCCCTTGAAATTGAGGACATGATAATCGTCTCGCCCGATTCCGGATATGCCAAAGAAGCCAGGGATTACGCGAATTATCTTGATACGCCGCTGGCAATCGGCGACAAGGAAAGGATAACCCATGATGAAAATGCCAGTATTGTAGAAATAGTTGGTGATGTTAATGGTAAAAACGCAGTTATTGTAGATGACTTCTCAATATCAGGCGGCTCATTGGTTAATCTGGCAAATGAGTTAAAAAAACGCGGAGCAAAGAAAATAATAGCCTGTATATCCCACATCCTTCTTAATGATGAAGGTGTAAAAAAACTTATGGACAGTGATATTGAGATGCTGGTATCAACTGATACTGTTGATAACCCGTATATTGCAAACTGCGATAAGATAAAAATAATTTCAGTAGCGCCATTGTTCGCGGAAACCATCTGGAGAATCAACAACAAGGAGTCAGTCAGCTCATTGTTTAAAGAGGTTCCAATCCACATCCTCGACATCTAATTTGTCCAATAGGGCAAACATGGAACGGAAGCCCTCCGCTTCCGTTCCGCTTTGCTATGTAGTTTGTGGGTTGTAACGGATGGTTCTGGTTTTTACCCCTTCTGCGCTTAGGGTCAGAAGAACATCCGGTGGTTCAGAAGGAGAACCAACAATAATTTTTTTAAAGTGGCCAACCCCGTCATAAGCCATTGTAGTATGATTTTTTATAATGTTCCTATCATCCTTGCAAGATATTTCAAGGGTTACTATTGGATTTACGGAATAAATTCTTTTACCGGCATGAACAATTTCAAAACCAACATAAATATAATATGGCAGCCAATCATCTCCATGGTTAAGGCGGACTCTTTTAGGTGGATTGACTATTATTTGAAACTCACTTCCTTTTGGAATAGGAGTCGAAATATTTTTATTATTTTCAGTGATTGAATTTTCATCCCTTTCAGATTTAGTTATGAGTATATCCAGATTCACATCAACCGGATTAGCATTCCATTCAATCTTCCCTTTATAAAAAGTATCCGTATCCTCAAGTTTTTCACTGAATTTCCAGCTGCTGGTTTTTATGTATAGTGCATTAGAGTTATCATTGTAAAACCATCCAATGCCATCTGAGTAAAGAAGACTGTCAAAGGAATTAACTTCACTTAGCTTGCTGACGTTGTTTTTAACTGTTCCCGGCTTATGCCCAACCAGCACCCTTGTTAAAATTGCCTTGTAACCGCTGGAATAGTCCCCGGATGGTTTGCATAAATTTATTGATATATCATTGCCAGATTCTATACATATGATTTCAGTAATAGAATAATCACCGACCTCATATCCATAGGTAATCCCGTCATCTTCATAAATCGCGGATTTAATATCATCGCCCGGATATAGGTCAAGATAAAGGAATTTAAAGTTATTAAGAGATATTGAGTCAGTGGCGTTAGTCATGGGAATGACGGAACCTGCTTTAACAAATAATGGTCCGCCTACGGATGATGACCATTCGCAAATATATTCATCACCCTCGCTTTCAATGATTTCGCGGGACCAGTAATCAATCCAATTGCCTTTAGGAAGATAAATGCATTCACCCCTTTCCTTAATAATTCCAACAAGCAGATTATCGCCCAGCATGAATTGTTTATCGAGGTTTAGTGCAGCAGGATCATCTTGATATTCAAGAATCATTGGTCTCAGCATCGGGAGGCCTGTTGTATGGGACTGCCATAATGCCGTGTATAGATAGGGGAAGAGTGAAATCCTAAGCCTTGAATAGAATTTGAGTATATCCTTGATATGTTCTGAAAATAGCCATGGCTCGAGGTAATAAGCCCAGCTGTCCATGAAAACAAAAGGCATCATGAACCCGAAATGTATTCCTAAAGGCACCTCGCTTCTCATGTCCTGGGTAGCCATGGCATGTCCTGAAAAACTAGCGTTCAATGCTCCGTTTCCAAGGTTAAAATCTCCTGCCCATGCACAAGGGTACATCTGTGAGGAAGTTGTTGCTCCATATGAATGGAAAATGATAAACGCCCTTTTGTCAGTCAGCCTTCGCATTTCATCAAAAACGGTTGTGCTGTAAAGAGTATTAGCTATATTTTTTGTTTCAGCTTGTGAATATCCGTCATCGTCCTCAATAAACATTTCTACCGTAGGATTATTGACCATTTCCTCTGACGTGATACATCTTGGATAAGGGTCGTCCTGTTTATAAAAATCAACACCAATGTCAATGCTTGAAGAAATCCGTTCCGCAAACCACTTTTCCCTATTTTCAGGGTTCATATATCCGGACTTAGGAGCATCTCCTGATTCCCAGAGTTCAAATGCATAACCCATGTTGTGCAGTTTATCAATCATGCCTTTTGGGTCGGGGAACATATCCTTGTTCCAGACCCATTTCATCTTATAGTAATGTTCTTCCCATCCCGGTTCAAGACCCAGCATGTCGCAGGGTATGCCTTCTGCCCTGAACTTTTCAGCAATTTTAATCAAACCCTCCTGGTTTTCAAAAAGCCTGGCGACATAACACAATCCAAGTCCCCATTTTGGAATCATATGAGGCCTGCCGGTTAATGCAGTATAACTGCTTATTATATCTTTGAAACCAGGGCCATACATTATGAAGAAATCCATGTCACCGCCGGAAATATCTATTGAATAAAAATCACTTCCGGTAAAATCAAATTTATGATCATATGTATTGGCTGAAAATAAGCCGTACCCTGAAGAACTTAAAAAGTATGGCACAGTCGCTTCATTCCACCGGTATTCTTTTTTGAAAGTCAGGACATGGCCTCTGGCATCCAGTGTTTTCCTTTGAAACCCGAATCCATAAAAATGCTCATCCGGGAGCATATTGAACATAAGTGATAAAACTTTTGAAAATTTTGAAACCAATGACCCTGTCTTTAATACCCGGTTACCCGCCGGATCAGATATTGTGATGCCTGAGCCATCTTTGAAGATGATAATGCACAATTTATCTGACTTAATTTCATATGCACAATCATTTTCACTAAAATCAGAGGCAACATCAGATATTTTTTCATTTACATATCCGAGACCGACCATAATAGACGGTTTCGAATCGGGATTTTGTACCCTTAACCTGCAGATATTATAATTGGGGAAAGAGATACTGAGAGTTTTACTGTCGCCGCATGAGAAATTGTATCCGTATTCCGCATAGCCATTGTAAATGATAAATGAATCCCGCATATAACCCCCTGGTGAATATTACAAATTCTCAACAATTATATCATCTTGTTGCTAAATTATGCTCTCTTTGGATATAATAAAAAAAAGTCTTTAGTTGTGGAGGAAACAATGGCAAGTCCCATTTATCATCTTTTTTATCTATACTTGAAATATAAATACAAAAAGCCGACAGTTTATGGTGTTGAGAATTACGACCCGACTGTTCCTGCAGTATTCATGAGTAATCATGAGAAGTTTTACGGACCGATTGTTGCTTCTACAAGATTTCCCATTCCAAAACGAGTTTGGGCTAATTCAATGACTGTTGAAAAGAAACCCTGCAGGAAGTATGTTACTGAATCATTATTCATGGGAGAACTCGGAAAACCAGAGTGGATATCTAAAATTTATGGATATTTGCTGGGCACACTTGTATCGCATGTCATCAGTAATGCTAACCCTATTATTGCCTACTGGGATAATAATAGATCTCGTAAAAGCATAAAAAGTGGTGTAGAGGTAATTAAAAACGGAAAGAACCAGCTAATGTTTGGCCGCAGACGGGAGTTCAAGGACGGTAAGTTCACTTTCATGCCGGGATATCTTTTAATATGCAGGATTGCCGCAAGGAGGCATGGGATTACGCCTAAGATATATCCGGTTGCTATAAACAAGGATAATCTAACAATGTCAATAGGAAAACCGGTGCAGCTGGATATTGAAAAGGATTTCGAAAAAGAAAGCGAAAGAATTAATTCATATCTTACAGCCAATGTCGGTGTTGGACATGAAGATCCAGCAAAGATGGCTGCCGGAGTCAGTTAACCCATTTATTTGTTTATCTATAGTTTAATTGTTAAAATCAATATATTAATATAAGGTGGTTTAATTATGTCAATGGAAATAGCAAAAATGCTTGTAGAGAACGAATTAACAATAGCAAAATTGTATGGTGTATGTGCAGTGCATTTTCCAGAAATCGGTGGTTTTTGGAGAGATCTTGTACAAGAAGAAATAAAACACGCTGAAACAATTAAAGAATTGCTTTCTGAGGTAGATGGTAAAGCCCTTAAATTTAACAGCAAACGATTTAATATAAGGCCGCTTGAAATATCAATGGAGCATGCAGAAGATGTAATTAACAGGATTGAGTTCGGAGATATTAATTTAATAGGGTGCTTGTCATTAGCATATGATATTGAGCAGTCGGTTATAGAATCGAAGTATTATGAAATATTTGAAGGCAGATCCCGTGAGTTCAGTGACCGTTTGAAAAGTGTTAGAAATGAATCCAGAGGACACGCTATCAAGATAAGAGAGATGAAGCAAAAAGTACTGGCAGGAGAAAATAATGCCGTTTAAAATCATTAGAAACGATATAACCAAGGTTGAAGCTGATGCAATTGTTAATGCTGCTAATTCAAGGTTGAAAATTGGTGCAGGGGTGTGTGGTGCAATCTTTTCGGCAGCAGATAAAGCAAAACTACAAGAAGAATGTAATGAAATTGGGTATTGTGAAGAAGGGCAGGCGGTTATCACAAAAGCTTATAATCTGCCATCAAAATATATTATTCATACAGTAGGTCCGGTTTGGAATGATGGGAAAAGCAATGAAGAAGCAATGCTTAAATCGGCATATACTAATTCTCTAAAACTAGCATTAGAAAACAATTGTGAATCAATTGCATTTCCATTATTATCTTCAGGACATTTCGGATATCCAAAGAAAGAGGCTTTTCAGGTAGCGATAGGTGCTATCAGTGATTTTCTAGATAATCATGAAATGAATATTTCTCTGGTTGTATTTGACAAGAAATCTCTGGAAGTAAGTGAGAAGCGACTATATGATGTAGAGAAATTCATTGATGATAATTACGTTGATAAATCTTTTCTTGGCCGGCGCCAGTATCGAAGCGACGAACGAAAATGGATGGACATAGAAAGGGATTATATTGAGAGTGTTCAGGAAAAAGCGGCCTTTAAACTGAAAATTGAAGCAGCAGCTGAAGGTTTTGAACCCCAGCTTGAAGAAACCTTCTCACAGATGCTGCTTAGACTTATTGATGAAAGGGGTCTGACTGACCCACAGACATACAACCGAGCTTTTATAACACGAAAACACTTTTCAAAAATTAGGAACAATATAAACTACAAGCCAGGTATAAAGACTGCACTGGCTCTGTCCATAGCTTTGATGCTTAACATTGAGGAAACTGATAGGTTGCTTAGAACTGCAAGTCTTGCGTTGTCAAAAAGTATTTTGTCAGATGTAATAATTGAGTATCATATTCGCCACAGAATATATGATATATTCCAAATAAATGAAATGCTGCAAGCTTTTGACCAAGAACTTCTTGGAGCTTAAATGTCGCCTGACGGGCGACCATGGGTCTTTATATAATTGATAAAATGCCTCTATAAAACATATGGAGGTATTTATTATGAAAAAGTTAAGAACAGAAGTGATATTTATATTGGACAGGAGCGGGTCGATGGCAGGACTTGAAAACGACACGATCGGCGGTTTTAATTCATTGCTGGGAAAACAGAAAGAAGAAGCAGGAGAAGCGACAGTGACAACAGTTTTATTTGACAATGAATATGAGTTGCTGCATGACAGATTTGATATTCATAATGTTAAACCAATAACCAGAGAACAATATTTTGTAAGAGGAAGCACAGCATTGCTTGATGCGATTGGGAGAACAATCAACAAGATTGCCAATGTGCAGCGAAATGCCGGTGATAGTGGAAAAGCCGAAAAAGTGATATTCGTTATTATCACTGATGGTATGGAAAATGCAAGCCGTGAATACTCATATCCGATGATAAAAAAAATGATAGAATTGGAAAAAGAAAAATATGGTTGGGAATTCATATTCCTGGGAGCTAATATTGATGCTGACAAAACAGCAGGAAGATATGGCATTCACAAGAGCAGAGCTATGAATTATCATGCTGATTCACAGGGCTTGAAAAATAGCTACGAGAAAGTAAATGAAGCTGTAAGGGATGTGCGCGGGGGTAGTTTTAATGCAGTTGAGTGGAAGAAGAGGGCGGAAAAAGATTTCTACGACAGAAAAAGCAAGTAACATAAAAAGCCGGGTGAATACTCACCCGGCCTTTCTTTTAGTCATCTTCTTTATACTCAAGAATGTCTCCCGGCTGGCATCCCAGAACCCTGCAGATTGATTCAAGTGTATTGAAGCGGATTCCCTTTACTTTACCGTTCTTTAGCAGGGACAGGTTTACCGTGGTGAGTCCTATATGTTCCGACAGTTCATTTAAAGACATCTTCCTGTCAGCCATCATTTTATCAAGTCTAACGATTATAGCCATATCACTCACCTACACTATCGAGGAGCTGTCCTGCTGTAGGTTGGCTCCGAATTCAAACATTTCTGCCAGGGCAAGAAGCAATACTCCAAACCCTACGATTGTCCAGTTTAACGATATATGCTCTGTAAATGATGAACCGCCCATGATATCGACTATTCCGTAAGACATTATGCTGCTTAGGACAAGCTGTATCCCGGCAAAAATAAACAGTCCGATTCCCATGGATTTAATTCTCTTAACATTGCCCTTGTGAAAAGGTGTTTTGTTTTTTACTATACTGCTGAACATCTCAGAAATTGATCTGAATATGAATGCTGCCAGTGCTATTGCAGACAGTAACAATATAAATCCTGTAATAACTGCCAAATGGGGTATTTCGTTAAAGGGAAGTGTGATGTCAATTCCCATATTCGCAATAGATTCCTGAACTTCTCCAATAAGCTCAGTACCCTTGGCAATTAGAACTCCTTCAGCCACAAAAGCGGCAATTAGGCCCAAAACCCCCGCGACAATTGTTAATATAAAAAACACCTTGGCTATTATCGCATAAATTCTGAATCGTTTTAATTTTTTCTCTTGCATTTCCATTTGTTAACCTCCATATAATTAATTTCATGGTTATAATACACTATGAATTAATGTTTGTCAACAAATATTTAAAATAAAACATTAAATATTATACGTAAAACCATAAATGGCTGATAATTTACTATATTTTGATTTAAATAGAAAGAATAGTAAAGTTAAGGGGGGGGACATATGAATTCAAGAGAACGGTTGATAAAAGTATTTAACAGAGAGATTCCAGACTGTGTTCCTGTCGCACCGGACTTTTCCAACATGATTCCCGCAAAACTCACAGGCAAGCCTTTT
>Ga0233414_10001242_pt1 | contig 9982 bp, 25 predicted proteins | sample Na_anoxic_10_MG_FD_189020 | JGI IMG/M metagenome (GOLD analysis project Ga0233414, IMG submission 189020) | Seawater microbial communities from Saanich Inlet, British Columbia, Canada - Na_anoxic_10_MG | ecosystem: Environmental > Aquatic > Marine > Inlet | place: Canada: British Columbia...
TTCCTATAATGAATCCGCTCATAAAGAAAAGCTTAATCGTGAGTTATACAATAGTATAATGGATGGGCTTGAGTCGTTGCTTATTGCTCTTGCCGCTGAAGGCGTTAATATAGCTCGTCCAGAGTTTGAGACCGCGATACAGACAGCACAAGAGTCAATAGCAAATGAGTATTAATTCCGCTTCGTAGAAGCTTTCCCCGAAAAAGAAACCAATCATAATATACTTGAAAGGTATAGCAATGAAATTAGTAGATTTTGAGAAAATTACGGTTGAATTCAAATGTCCAGAATGCGATGACAAGGTTGAAGCTAATCTCGCAAACATTCTGGAAGTAGGCAACCCATGGTGCAGCGACTGCGATTGCAGTTATGAAGCTGCCGGAAGCACCGCAGCAATTGAAGTTGCATCCGACACAGCGACAATAAGTCGTAGCAAACTTATATCTATTCTCTGCGAATATGATATAACTGATAGAGATTGCGAATTCGTCGCTGATAGGGTCATTCCCCGATAAACAAACAGTAACGTAATAGGACTGAAAGGACTAGAAAAATGGCAAAAAGTTTCAGAGGAAAAGGCAAGAAAGCAAAAGTAGTCAAGTTTGACGCTATAACTGGAAAGTCCGGTAATACCGCTTACAGTCTTGATTATAACAAGATTTCAAAACGATACGATCTCCGATCAGAAGATGGATTCTTCTATTCACATATCTCTGTAGATGCTTGCAAGAACAAGGCAGTAGATAAAGAGGTTGTTTGGTCGTAACACCCGATTTAAAAACAAAACGTAATATACTTGAAAGGTATAAAAATGAGATTAATAGATCGTGAGAACATTTTAGTTGAATTCGAATGCCCAGAATGCAATGATAAAGTTGAAACTAATCTTGCAAACATTTTGGAAGTAGGCAATCCTTGGTGTTGTGATTGTGATTGCGAATATATTGCTCAAGGAAGCACCGCAGCAATAGATTAATTTTCCCCGATTAATTTTACAAATACAATAGAGTTGAAAGGTAGAAAATTATGAGTACAGGATTTTTATTTACGACATTGCCCTGCTTTCATATCAATGAAATCAGGATTAACAGATTGGTTGAACTCGCTAAAGATTTATCACTTAGTGATGAGATCGTTGAGGATGGTTGCGAAGATGAAGTCAGAGAAACGATATTGTCATATATAGAAGGTTTGGCAGATATCGTTGCAAGTGGAGAAGTCGCTGTATATCAGCAAACTAAAAACACTTACAAAGTATGGCTCACAGGAGGGATGTCAGGAGGGGATGCACCGACAGATGCATTTGAAGTCCTTGCTGTGTTAGGGTCGTTCGACATGTTATGGGATGAAATGGAAAGATTCGCAATAGATGATCTTCAAGAAGAAGCGTATCTATCAAACTAATTCCCGATTAAAAAACAATAGAGTTGAAGGAATGAAAAATGAGTTATGTAGATTTTGAGAAAATTAAGGTTGAATTCAAATGTCCAAAGTGTGGCGATAGCGTAGCAGTTGATCTTGACGACATTCTACATAAGGATAATCCTTGGTGCGACGAATGCGATATCGTGTTTGTTGTACACGGAAGCACCGCAGACCTTCCATATGGAACCACATTAATAAGTCGTGATGATCTTATATCTATTATCACAAGAAATGGCGAACTTGATATGGTTGAGAGTAATTGTCAAGAAATCGTTGATAAATATTTTTACCCGCATAAATAGAGTTGCATAACTTTCCCCGTTTTTTAAATCAAATATAATAGAGTTGAAAGGTAGAACAATGGCTAAAAATTTCAAAGCAAAACAAGTAAAGGCAAAAGTAGTCAAGTTTGATGCTATCAATGGCGAAAGCTCTGATGGCACTCATTGGGAACTTGAATACAGCAAGGATTCCAAACGATACAATCTTAGGACATACAATCATCAGTCAGGAGCCGATCATGGTGAAAATCTTGTCTACTCTCACATATCGTTGGATGCTTGCAAAAGAAAAGCAGCAGACAAAGAGGTTGTCTGGAGATAAAAACATAATAACGGGAACATTGTTATGCGGTATAGGGAATATACCTGCGTGGATAATGGTCTACACGCAACCTCGCGGCTAGGTTAAGCTGAGAAGCGATGATAGCCTGCGCTGATGGGATTAACGTGCTTCTGATAAGCGTTCGTATGCTGGTGCATCAGTCTACGGGCGAACTGTCGGATAACGACTGTTGCGGTTAGATATTATAGACCAAATTATTGAGTAGTAAAACCTGTCGGTGAGAATCTGGCCATAACAATTTCCCGTTTTATAAAACAAATACAATATACTTGAAAGGTATAAGATTATGAGCAAAGCAAAGAACCGTAAAGATCCAACCGCCGCAACGATTCGTCTTAAGGACAAGCGAGTAACGAAGAGTAGCCACGGTAAGTTCCTCACCGTTGCTTCTCTTGAGAGGCACCGAATCGAAGAGACCGAGAAGAACGCTCGTCTCAAGAAGGGTAAGAAGAAGAAAGAGGATTAAAATGAAAGCCCATATCATAGTTGAAGAGACCACTGGCGGTCGTCTTTGTAAAGATGGCTTTTTTAGGACTTTTGCTTCTTTCGGAACATACCGAGAATGCGTAAAAGTCTACTCCAGCGAAGCATGGGCAAGAAGGAAACAAGACAAGTTGCACGCACAAGGTAACGATATATCAGTAGTTACGTTGGCAGACAATCAGTCAATGGACGCTGCTGGACATATTTCCCGAATAAAATCGTAAACATAATACAGTTGAAAGGAATTGAATTATGAAAGGTATTGTCATTTGCCTTTTCTTAAGGGATTAGCAATAGAGACATACGAGTTGAATGAATTTGGATAGTCTAGGATAAGGAGAATCATCATGCCCTAACTAACCGTTGATTACGAACTTGAATGTTTATAATGAGATTAAATTGGAACGAGAAGGGCAACCCCACCTAGAGGTTGTCCTTCTTTCGTATTAACACCGAATTTTCCCGAAAAGAAATCAAATTATAATAGAAACATGAAAGTACCAGCGACAAACATTACAGAAGTTATCAAAGCACTGGTTGAAGAGTTTATCTCTGGTATAAACTTCCATCCTAAGAGCGCAGAAGGTATCAATGGAGGATTGTGCGATAACTTTGCTCATGCTGTTACAATACAAATCCCTGGGGCAGAGGCACTTTGGGGAGATGGGATGGATGAAGAGGCTTGGGATATGCCTTATAACTGGGTAGAGTATCATGCTGCATATCATTGTTTTGTCAGATTCAAAAACAGATATTATGATTCGGAAGAACCAGAGGGTGTAGATCATCCTATGAAATTGCCATATTATCAAAGAGAATTACGACATTTCAATTCCCGATAAAAAACAAAGAAGCAATAGATATGGCAGTACAGAAAGCGGTAACTTTCTGGTCTGGTAAACCCAAGAGACTTTACCGAGTCGTTGTTCTTGGATTGCGGGTTCAACTCCCTGCTACTGCCACCACCGACAAATAACGCTAAAGGAATGAAACAATGGCGAAAAAAGAAATAGTCCCTATGTGTTGGAAATGTGCCAGCAAAATAGTTGAAGAGAAGGAACACGGAGTAACAACCTTAACAGGTTGCAAAGAAAATAGTAAGATCAAAAATTATGATGATGCTAAAAAGCATTGTCCCTGTTTCCCGAAATGTTAGCTAATCGCAATAGAAGCGAAAGGAAATAACAATGGCAGCAAACACCTTAGTACATTATTATCAATGCGTCTCTTGTGATGATTGGGAGATTCTAATCAAAGGTAAGACAGGGGTTTATCATGTTGTCTATGGTCGCGTCCCACGAGGTCGTGGCGTACAGCATGATTACTCCTGCGACTGCAAGGGGTTCAAGTTCAGAAAGACATGCAAGCACATCGAAGAAGCAAAGACAAAGCACTGTTGTTGGATGCAGCACATAGACGGAGGAGATATTGTTAACGATTGTTGTCCTAAATGCGGGGCAAATGTCAGATCAGTACCGCACCGAATTTGATTCCCGCTTTGCAAAGACTTTCCCCGATTAACAAACCATTCGTAATATACTCGAAAGGTTAATTATGATTCGATGAGAAGAAGATCGCATTGTTAATAGAAGGCATGCCTGATTGGATGCATCCTATTCAATGGTGGCGTAGACAGTTCTACATGATTGCAGATGTAAATGCTGGGATCACATTGGACAGAGAAATGAACAAAATGAAAGGGATAGTATAATGGGTTTATTTGGATGGTCATATCCTCCCGGTTGCTCTGGTCCTCCCGGAGACGACAATTACAACGATGGAGCCTGTGCTTGCTGCGGAGCGGATCTAGAATCACTCTATCCCGAAGATGGGAATCTTCCTGACTTCATGTTCGATGGGTTCTGTTCAAAGGCTTGCGATGATCTCTATGCTTCTAACTGTCAAGGACTTATAGTCGTTCGTCCACTGTATGATCTTCTCAACACCGAATTAGGTAATGGGAAGGGACAAGGGGTTGAGCAATGGCGTAAAGTCTTGTTTGAAGGTTCAGGGACATCTTTACATATCGTAGGTCATAGAGGGGATTCTATCGCTATTGGCTCGATAGTCGAGGGGATAGACGCAGAGGTAGAGAACGTACAACTTGACTGGCCTTTTACAAAAGAAGAGTTATGGGATACCATACATTCTGTAAAGGATGAGCATGACAGGCTTTGGAATGAAACTCATGGATGCGAGGGATGTGCTGCGTTGAATGGGGAGAACGACGAACAAGATTATATCCATATCCACCCTGATTGCCCCGTTTGCGATGGGGAAGGGATCATAATCTAAGTCACCCGATTTAAAACGCAAACAGAATAGAGTTGAAAGGTAGATAACAATGCAAAGAGAAATAGACATAAGGTTTTACAATAGAAGCCAGAGTTGGCATTTCGTTCGAATACAAGAATGGGATGGACATAAACTGAAAGCCTCTATTTGTCGAAACGCATATGACAACCAGTCGTCTGCGAAATGTTTCAAGTTCGATGGGAACAAATGGAATCTCGTTTTCTCGATGCCTATCCAAGACTGCAAATGTAAGGATGTTTCTTATGTTATGAAAGAGGACAGGTATCCTAAAATGCAAGAGTTGTTTTTGTTAGATAGCGAAACCTTGCTAGAAAAAGCAAAAACGATCATCGACTAAATCACTTCTTAAACACCCGATTAAAAATCAATTCACAATACAGTTGAACGACGAACCATAATAGGCGTAACATAAAAGGAATAAAACGATGGATGCAGCAACGAAAAAATGGAATGGCGAAATGAAAGAAGCGGCAAGAAATCTTGCTGTTAGAAGCGACAAGAAGACACCGGCGAAAGTATATTTAGGTCTTCCTGGCAGCGGATGCAAATGTGTAAGAGAAGCATTAAAACAAGGGACAATTGACGCAGATACGTTTGTTGTCGCAGTAGAGAGAGACCCCGCAACTGCTGATCTTATCGAAACGCAGTTGAATGGTCTTGTCAAAGATTATCATCTTCATCGAGATGTAGTCAATACACTTGACCTTAAAGAGGTTTTGCAAGGTCGTAAAATCGACTTTGCTTTCTTGGACCTTTGCGGTTCGCTTGATATGAAGTTGGCGCACTGGATGTATGGTTTGAAAGACGTATTTACCACAGATGCTGTAGTTGCGTATACTTACAGCATTCAGGGTAGAAGTAATAAATTCTTGTCGGCTGTAGTAAAGGATATAAACGGATTAGTTTATTATCCTAATTATGATTTTGATACACGCTCAAAGATAGAGATGGCAACCAAGTCAGTTAAAAAAATCGTTAAGAAACAGTTACACAGAACTGCGAGATTTATTTATGATAGTAATAACAAGTATCGTTTTGCTACAATCGCAGCAGCATGGGCGTTAATGTCCAATAATCATAATGTCGAAATCACTCGTTGCGAAGAGTATTGCGATACAACTCCGATGGTTATGGTTAAATTCCAGCTATCTGAAAAAAAGGATAATCTCTCAAGTCGTAGAGCATGGATATTTCTTGAGGTCGTAAGTTATGGAACCCTTTATGAGACATCGCGTAAAAAGGAAAAGAAAGCCAAAGTAAATAAACTTGCTCCATGGCAACAGTTGGGTTGTCCTGTCGATATGCCGCGAACCGAAAAAGCATGGGTTGTAATAAGAGCAAAACAAGGTCAACGCCCCGAATGGATGAAACCCGCTGATTGGGCATGGCACCCGATAAATCCTAATGGAAACCGCCGAAAGTCTGCATAATTTCCCGAAAAAGAAAACAAACGTAATAGAGATGAAAGGAAATATTATGAGTACAGCACTGAAAGCATGGCAGAAGTTGGGTTGCCCTAAGAAGATGTCAAGCGGCAACAAGGCAGCAACAGTACGTCGAGCCAAACAGGGCGTTCGTCCTCCTTGGATGAAACCCCAAGTCTGGGCTTGGAACGAATTCAATCCCAACGGGATAAGGCGTAACAAGAAGTAATTTCCCGAAAAAGAAAACAAATACAATAGAGTTGTAAGACGAATAAAACTTTTTTACTACTTTTAAGGAATCGAAAAATGTTTGACCCCACCAACTTGTTTAGCTTGACCGACGAACAGCAGAACCAGTCCGATGCAGTCGAATCGATCATCGACGCGGAGATCGAAAAGCAGAATGCCGAAACCGGAGCCACTGAATTTGTCTTTAAGACAGCCGAAATTTCCAAGGCAATCAAAGACGAACATGGCGGTTTGGCGACGAAAGTCCGAACGCACCTTATCGACAAATTCAAAGAAGCAAAGTGGAATGTCAAGCACGACGAAGATGCTGGCACGATCACGCTCAAAGCCAAAAAACCCCGCAAGCCGAAAGCCAAGAAAGTCGAGATCGCCGCCGCAAAGTAAGACGCGGCCAGCGCATTAGTAGTAAGAACGTACTAGGGCAATAACTAGTCTACTTTTCCCGAAAAACAAATCATTTGTAATAGAGTCGAAAGGGTATAACAATGGATCAGAACACAATACAATTTGTCAAAGATGTTCTTAACACTACTGATAAGTCTCCCGATGTCGTAGATCTGGTAGTCGATTTCATCATAGCTGATAATGCCACTCAAGACATACCTGTCAAGATTGGCGGTAAAAGGTACTTTATCCCTGCAAAAGAGTATGATATAATGACTCCCATAATCAGGAACGGATGCCAGAATTCTTGGTCAAATAGGATGAAGCTTCCCATGATCAGGGCTTTGAAAAAGCTTGTTGAATGCAGTCTCTCGAACGCGAAAGAGGCTGTAGAAGATATAGAAAATTGGCACTAGTCTTCGCCTGGCATGCGGGTAGGAATTAACCAAATACGGTGGTCCAACCACGTAATGTAACGCCTAAAGCGATTGCAGCCCGCAAAGCCTTTTCCCGAAAAAGAAAACAAACAGAATAGAGTTGAAAGAGATTTGCGTTGATGCGTCGGAGACTGGGTAAGAATCATGATTACCTCAACGGAATCGTCTTTCATGTCGGACCATTCGTAAGTTATGATTGCAAGCGTGCTTATGGATGGGGAACCCTTGTAGCTCAGTACGGTAGAGCACGCGACAGTAATCGCGGAGTCGTAGGTTCGAATCCTTCCAGGGGTATTCACCTGATTAAAAACGCAAAAAGAATAGACACATGAAACAAGTAAGACTAAGAGATGGACGCATCGTAGATCAAGCTACACACCAAATCGAAGAGGTGTTGTTATCTGATGGACGCACTATTACCAACACCGAATTAAAGAAGCACCGTCATCTTTGGCACCAAGTCGTGGTAAGAAGTAGACCACTAACACCCACACCGAGACATTGCTTCGGTTGGAAAGATAGAGATTGGAGCGAGTGGAGACAAAAAGTCAAGTGGGAAATGTTTGCAGACACATTAATCCCGATTAATTAATTGTTTGTAATACGGTTGAAAGGGTATAATAATGAAAGTAAAAGTATTTCACGCAAATCATCCTACCTTCGGAATGGGCGAAGTTCAACCGAAGTTCCCCTCAGAGTTCACTCATGTCGCTGATGTAAATGTCGAAATAGACTATGAAAAGAGAGTAACATTAATTATTGACAGGGCTTATCATCTGACAAATAGTATTGATACCCATTGGAGCAACAACGAAGATGTAACAGCATTGACAGAAAATACAAGGTCTAGTTCTGTCGGAGATGTTTTCTGTATTGCTGGAAGATACTTCAAAATCGAATTCTGTGGGCATGAAGAAATCGAAGTTCCCGATTAACTAATCGTTTGTAATAGAGTTGAAAGGTAGAAAAACAATGAGCGTAAAGTATCCCGATATCGAAGTTCAACTGACCGGAGTCGATGGTAATGCTTATGTCATCTTGGGAACTGTCGGAAGAGCGATGAGAAAGGCTAAAGTCGCTGATGCCGAGATCAATGCTTTCATGACAGAAGCAAAGTCTGGAGACTATGACAAACTCTTGCAGACATGTTGCAAATGGGTAACTGTCAGCTAAACACCCGATTAACTAATCGTTTGTAATAGAGTTGAAAGGTAGAAAAACAATGACAGCAATATCAAAAACATCAGCAACGAACAACGGTTGGAACGCAGCAGTTAAGGCTCTCGAAGAATGCGTAGACGATGAGGCTCGAAAAATCCGAGCCGCGAACCTTCTCATTAAAGTCGATGAGGTACAAGGTAAGTTTAATTCCGGCAACGCTATCTTCCATTACGCAGAGGGTACGAGAGAAGCAATCGTAGAATGGGAAACAACCGGCGAGATCCCAAGCGAAGCGTAGAAATACCCTTGCCAGCCGGTCCGGATTCACCCCGGAGCGGCTGGCTGTAAGGATTGGACTTGTTTGTTGTCGGGTACCGGAAACAGATTAGTCATGGGTAGGTTGATCACCGTCTAGGTTCGATTCCTAGCAGTCCTTTTCCCGATTAACAAACTGTTTGTAATATACCTGAAAGGGTATGACAATGAGAGAAGAATACAAAAACGGCGACGAAATACAGTTGAAAGAGAACGGTTGCGATGGTTGCTCTCCTAGCGTAGTCAATGGCGTTTTCTGCCATGAGCAGGGTTGTCCTGATGCTTGGAGAGACAGTACAAAGGCTTGCGACGAATGCGGTTGCGATTTCTATCGAACAGAGCGTTACGATTCAATCTGCGATGGTTGCCGAAATGGTAATTACGATTACGATGAAGAGGTTTGGGACTGGGACGAAGAAGAAATAACGGATGAATGTGACGCAGAATTTAATGCGGAATTTGAAGATGCTGGTTTTCCCGAATAAAAACGCAAACGGAATAGAGTTGAAAGGGAATAGTAATGGCAAAAGATGACAAGCCTACAGATAAACAGAAAAAAAGCATTCGACCAAGATGGGAAGGGGAAGGGGATTGCAAGGTAGCTTTCTGCTCAAGGCAATGTCCTAATGCTTATGATGATGGAGTCCATCGCGGTCCTAGCGATTGGAAATGTCGCTGTCCTGGTTCTTATTGGCGTATTCATTCAGAGAAGTTCTGTATCCCTGCGATGATGTATCTGATGTCTCCGAATGAAGGGGTCGAAGCTAAACATGAACCATTGTAATTCCCGATTAACTAATTGTTTGTAATAGAGTTGAAAGGTAGAACACAATGGACATATACATTTTCCACACTGATCCCGGACACGGTTGGCTTGAAGTAACACGAGCCGAATGCAAAAGACTGGGTATCCTCGAAAAAATTAGCATCTACTCTTACCAACGCGGGAACAAGGTGTATCTTGAAGAAGACTGTGACGCAGCACTCTGGGTCGAAGCGAAGAGAGCACACGGAGAAGAGTTTAAGTTTGACGAGCAGCACCTAGAAGTAACACCGATTAGACGTTATCAGTCTTTCGGGCTTAATCTCTAATTTCCCGAAAAAGATTCTAAATACAATATAGTTGAAAGGCTCCTTGTGCCTTGGGTTGAGTCACCTTTTGCT
>Ga0233414_10001247_pt1 | contig 9961 bp, 6 predicted proteins | sample Na_anoxic_10_MG_FD_189020 | JGI IMG/M metagenome (GOLD analysis project Ga0233414, IMG submission 189020) | Seawater microbial communities from Saanich Inlet, British Columbia, Canada - Na_anoxic_10_MG | ecosystem: Environmental > Aquatic > Marine > Inlet | place: Canada: British Columbia...
ACGAATTATCGTTGTTTGTAGTATTTAATAATAGTTTTTTATAATCATTAAATTTAGTAGTGTTTGTTTCTGCATATTCAATAATAGTAGACATATAATTTATAGAGAGAAATTATATATATATATGTAAATAATTTAAACATGTATACAATAATTATATTAACGATGACTAAAGAAGCTTTAAATAATATTATTAATGAGTTATTTGATAAATATTCTAATAATCCAGTAATTTTTCAAAAATTATTACAAACTATAGAAACATTACCAGAATCATTAGATAATACAGACATTACTATTAAAAATAGAGAGAAGAGAAAAAATAAATTAGAAAATGAATCTGAATTATTTATTCACAGATTTTTAAATAAATATAAGTTTTATTATAATTCTTCTACTGAATTATTTTTTGAATATAATAAAGATAAATTTTCTTCTATAAAAGAAGATGATATTATACACAAGATATTATTAACGATAAATGAAAATAAAGAATTAAAAGATTGGAAGCATAAAATAAAGGTTAGTATTTTAAAAAAAATAAAAGAACGTGAATTATTTACATGTATTCCTGAATCTGAAACAATACAAAATGTACTTAATAATCTCTGTATTAATTTATTTGAATCTAAAGAATCATGTAAATATTTTTTAACAGTATTAGGTGATATTCTATTAAAGAAGTGTAATTTAACTTATTTTATTAATCCAAAAATAAAACCAATTCTTAGTCATATTAATAATTTATCTTGTATGTTGTTTGGTAGTCAAACTATATTTAATCATATTAAATTTAAATATTATGATCATAAGTTTATTTCTTCTAGATTAATTAGTACTAATAAAACATTAAATTTAGAGTATGTTAATAATTATTTAAAAGATACATCTATAGATATATTCTGTGTAGCTGCTCATTATTCAATGAGATACGAATCTAGTGATAATTATTTGGAAATAAAATGTACTGATTATAATCTTAAAAAATATGCATTTTATTTAAAAGAACAAAATGAAACAAAAATTATAAATAATTTTTGCGAACAAAATATTGAAAATAGTGATGAATGTAGTATATCATGGAAAAATTTACAATTTTTATGGAAACAATTTATTGAACGTGAAAATATTCCAAATGTATTATTTGCTAGTAATTTAAAATCTCATTTAAATGAAAAATTTGATTATAATGAAGAAAAAGATGTATTTTTAGATTGTACAAGTTCACAATTACCAATTGTAAGTAAATTTATTAAATTTTGGACAGATAATATTAATATTACTAATTCTGATTCTGATGTATTAGAAATTGATGAAATTTGTTCATTATTTTCTTATTCAAGTAAAAATAATGTTAACGAAAAAATAATATTAGATCTTATTAAACATTATTATCCTGAAATTGTACTTGAAGACAATAAATTTGTTTATCAAATTAATTGTATATTATGGGATAAAAGGAAAGATATTAATGTATGTCTAAAAAAATATAAAGAAATTAGTCCTGATGTAAATATATATTCGGATGAAATTCCCATAAATGATTTGTATCAATTTTATTGTGGAATGAAATTTAAATTTATAGCTAGTAAACAATATTTTGAAAAATTTATAAAAGAAGAAACCGAATTAAATATTGTCGAAGATACTTTAATAAAAGTTAAGTCTTTTGATAATATTTTATTTGATAATAAAATCAACTCGTAATTTTAAATATTCTTCAAATATGTTCCTAAATAAATAATTTAATTAATATTATTTATTTATTTTATTTTATTTATCTTTTTTTAGAGCTTTTTCTCTTCTTAGTTCCTTTCTTAGTTCCTTTCTTAGTAACTGTTCCAAATACTTTACTACCCTTAGGTTGTAAATGTCCTTTAAGATGTTTTTGAGTTTTAGCAAGATTGCTCTTTTTAATAGATACAATTCTTCCTCTAGCCATCTTAAGATGACCTTTTGTTAGACCTCCTGGAGTTTTATAAGCAGTTTCGTGCATAACTTGAGCACGAGATCCTTCTAAAAGATCATATTTTTTACCATTAATGTGATATTTACCATCATGTCCTTTGTCGTGTCTTTTAACCATTATAAATTCTATAGAGAAAAAAATTTATTTCTAAATATTGACGCATTTAGAAATAATTTTAATAATTTTAATAATTTAAATCATTTTTAGGAGATTTTCCATAACCATATGGAGCACCTGCTCTTGATCCATAGCCATTTGTGGGTGCATCTCTTTGGACGAATTTTCCAAATATTTTCCCAAATCCAGACATTTCACTTACTAATTGAGCACGACTTCCTCCAGTAATTACTACATTACCACTTGAACCTGGTATTTGTTTACTATAATTATAACATCTTTGATATTTTGTTCCACATCTTCTAATTGGACCACCTGACATTAATATTTGTGGAATACTTTCTGCTGATGGTGGAGAAGGAGGATTTGGAGGATAATATCTTGACCCAATTCCATTTACTTCTCCTTCTATTGTATTTTGAGATGTATCTTGCCAATTAATTGCATCATACGAATATTTTGTTGTTAATTCTCCATTGTTATCTTTCCCTCCTGCTATCCATAAATATCTACCAGATATATCTATACCCCAAGCAACATCGTTAGCAATTGAATTACTTCCACCTGTAAATGCATTATTTGCATTATTCCAATTTATACCATCTGTAGAATATTTAATTGTTTTAGAACTTCCATTTTCATCACTTCCAACAGCTACCCACATATAATTTCCACTTGAATCTACACCCCAAACAATACCGTTTCCTCCATTTGGAAATGAATCATTTGCAGATGTCCAATTTATACCATTATAAGAATATAATATATTATTACCACTTTGTTTTCCTAATGCAACCCAAGTGGTTTGTGGTATCCATGCACTCCATTTATGTTGTCCTGGAATCCATCCATTACCATATCCTATAGCATTACCTATAAAATTAGTTGGATAATCAAATGTATCAACCCAATTTATACCATCTGTTGAATATTTTATATTAGAATTAGTTATAGTACCTTGAATTTCACCTTCACCAACGACAACCCATAAATTATTTCCTTGAAAATTTCTATTCCACGTTACTCCATTACCTCCAGTACTAGTATTAAATGAATTAGTAACATTATTCCAAGTTATACCGTCAGTAGAATATTTAATTGTCTCTCTAGTAGTTTGAGCTGTCTGATTACCATCAGCACCAACAGCAACCCATATTGGATTTCCATTATTTTCACCAAATAGTATATCATTACCAGAACCATAATATCCTGAAAAATCTCCAATAGTATTATTCCATGTTTCTCCATTATTTATTGTAAACTTAATTGTATTTTTTGATGAATCTTCGCCAACTTGTATCCATATATTACTATTATCTATGTTGCCATATGCAACATTATTTCCAGTATCAAGAGGATTGTCTATTGAAGAATACCACACAATTCCATTTTCAGAATATTTGGTATTATAAATATCTCCTGAAATATCACTACCTACTTCCATAAAATTTAAATTAAATTCTGAAGGAAGACTTACATTAATATTTATATTATTTTGACTAATAATACCATTATCAAAGACTATGTATGAAGTTAACTGATATTGTGCAATGGGAGGAGGATTTGTTGTTGAATTAGTTATATTTCCTGATAGATCTATTTGAAAAAAAGAATTATTTAAACCAATTAATTCTGTATTACTGACATCTTGTAATATTATTGACGGAGAAATAGTAATACTATCACCTAAAGTGAAATTATATGTATCATTGTAGTATGGAGCTACAATATCTAATTCAATATTTTCATAAATATTTGTATCATTAGTGTTTATACTTACTTGAAAAATATATGAACTTATATCTGGATAACTATTATTTGTTATTTCACCATTACTACTATTATCGATTGTCAAAAATGGTACATTATTTCCACTGATTTCTACTGTTTGAAAAGAAGTATTATAAGGAATGATAGTAAAATTGTTACTAATTTCAACTTGATAACGAGAGTAATAATAATCATCAATAGGTATATTGAACCATATATATATAGCTCCATCTGCACCATTACCACCAAATGTAATTTTCGGTGTATAACCGCCATCTGTTGTTGAATTTTGACCTGGTTTTCCTCCTCCTCCACCTCCTGCACCTGGAACATTTCCATTTTTTCCAGTACCACCATTAGGAGAAGGAGTATTATCTATACCTGCTCCTACTATTCCACCTGTATTTCCATTTCCTCCTCCACCACCGTTACCTGCTGAAGCATCTACTGTATAAGCTGATCCACTTGCATCGGCACCACCACCACCACTACCTAAATATTTAGTATTAGTATAATCTATATTATAACTGATAACATTATTAGTTGAACCAGTAGTTCCTGATCCAGGTACATTATTAATATCAACACCGCTACCCCCAGCTCCTCCACTACTATCTACAATAGTAATTATACCTAAACCAGATATAATAGGAGACTCTACAAACGATCCAGAAGTATTTCCACCATAATGTCCATTTCCAGGACTACCACCATTTGCAAAAACACTATCAGCACTATTATTACCACTAAAGTCAATAAAACTAGATTCACCTGAAGCACCTGATAGATTTGCTTTTCCTGCATTACCACCACTACCTACATAATAATAATGTGAATCATATGAAGATAAATATATTTGATAAGTTCCAGCTGCTCCACCACCTCCTCCACCTCCACTAGGATATGCAGGAGATCCACTACCATTATTATGACCACCTCCACCACCTCCACCACCTCCACCAACTAATGTAAAATTCAGACTAATATCGGTATTAAATGATATATCTCCTGAATTTAATAATTCTAAAGAATATTCAATAACATCTCCATTTTGAATAATATTTAAATTTGAAAAATCTGTAGCTGTAAATGGATAAATCATATTAATATAATATTATAATAAAAATAAAAAATAAAATTGAAACTATTTAAATATTAAAATTATATAATAAATACAATAAAAATGGATAGTCAAAATTCACTTTCTAAATATCAAAAATTAACTGATAAAGAACATATTTTAAAAAAACCCGATACTTATATTGGGTCTATTGAAAATACTGATCATGATGATTATATTTTCAATGATGATAAAATAATTCAAAAAGAGTTCCAGTATATTCCAGGTCTTTATAAATTATTTGATGAAGGTATTGTTAATTGTCGCGATCATGTTATCAGACAAAATCAAGCTATTAAAGATAATTTAGCAAATGTCTTGCCTGTTTCTAATATTGAAATATCAATTGATAGTGATGGAACAATTCATATGTATAATGATGGAAACGGAATAGATGTTGCACAACATCCAGAATATCAATTATGGATACCAGAAATGATATTTGGACATCTGAGGACATCTACAAATTATGATGAAAAAAAAAAAGAAAAAATTGTTGGTGGTAAAAACGGTTTTGGATTTAAATTAGTATTAATTTGGTCTACATGGGGAAAAGTGGAAACAGTTGATCATGTAAGAGGTCTGAAATATATTCAAGAATTTAAGAATAATTTGACGGAAGTGTGTAAACCATCAATTACAAAATGCAAAACAAAACCGTTTACAAGAGTATCTTTTAAACCAGATTATCAAAGATTAGGATTAACTGGATTGAGTGAAGATATGATAGCTTTATTTAAAAAACGAGTATATGATATTTCAGCCGTAACAGATAAATCCATTAAAGTAAAATTTAATGGTCAATTAGTTCCTTGTAAACATTTTGAACAATATATTGATTTATATATTGGTTCGAAAAATGAGACTAAAAGAATTTTTGAAAAAGCAAATGACCGTTGGGAATATGCTATTTGTTTAGCTCCAAAAGAAGAATTTCAACATGTAAGTTTTGTTAATGGAATTTATACTTCTAAAGGAGGTAAACATGTTGAATATATTATAAATCAAATTATTCGTAAATTGTGTGTTTATATCAAAACAAAAAAAAAGGTAGATGTTAAACCAAATACTATAAAAGAACAATTGATGTTATTTTTAAGATGTGATATTGAGAACCCGTCTTTTAATAGTCAAACTAAGGATGAATTAGGAACATCTATAACAAATTTTGGGTCATCGTGTAATGTTACAGATATATTTATTGAAAAAATTGCCAAAATGGGAGTAATGAGTGCTGCATGTGCTCTAACAGAAGTAAAGGAAAATAAAGCAGCTAAAAAAACAGATGGTTCAAAAAGTAAGAGCATCAGAGGAATTCCCAAATTGATTGATGCGAATTATGCTGGAACAGTTAAATCTGACAAATGTATATTAATTTTATGTGAAGGAGATTCAGCCAAAGCTGGTATAGTTTCTGGATTAAGTAAAGAAGATAGAAATATTATTGGGGTTTATCCAATGAAAGGAAAAATATTTAATACAAGAGGAGAAGCAATAAAACGTATTAGTGAAAATAAAGAAATTATTGAAATGAAACAAATTCTTGGATTAGAAACAGGTAAAACATATTCATCAGAAAATGTTGCAAAGAGTTTAAGATATTCATCAATATTATTTATGACTGATCAAGATTTAGATGGTTCTCATATAAAAGGTCTAGGGTTAAATTTATTTCAAGATCAATGGAATTCTCTTTCAACATTACCTAACTTTTTAGGATTTATGAATACACCAATTTTAAAAGCAAAGAAAAATAATCAAGAGAAGTTATTTTATAATGATGGAGAATATAATTTATGGAAAGAGAATAATAATACAAAAGGTTGGAATGTAAAGTATTACAAAGGATTAGGTACAAGTACTTCAAAAGAATTTAAAGAATATTTTGCTCACAAAAAAATTGTTTATTTTAATCATGAAGGAACTATGAGTGATAATGTAATTGATATGGTATTTAATAAGAAACGTACTGACGAAAGAAAAGAATGGTTATATAACTATGATAAAAATAGTTATTTAGATACAAATAATACAACAGTATCCTATACAGATTTTATTAATAAAGAATTAATTCATTTCTCAAAATACGATTGTGAACGTTCCATTCCCAATTTAATGGATGGTCTAAAAATTAGTTTAAGAAAAATATTATTTAGTGCATTTAAAAAAAATTTGACTAGTGAAATTAAAGTTGCACAATTCAGTGGTTATGTTTCAGAGCATTCTGGATACCATCATGGTGAAGCTAGTTTAAATGCTGCAATTGTAGGCATGGCTCAAGATTATGTAGGAAGTAATAATATTAATCTTCTTATGCCGAATGGTCAGTTTGGAACAAGACTTCAAGGTGGAAAGGATTCTGCTAGTGAAAGATATATATTTACCCAATTAAATTCAGTAACTAGATATATATATAGAAAAGAGGACGACCCAATTCTAGAATATTTAGAAGATGATGGATTTCCCGTTGAACCTAGCTTTTATGTTCCAATTATTCCCATGGTTTTAGTCAATGGTGGGAAAGGTATTGGTACTGGATTTAGTACAGATATTTTAAGTTATAATCCATTATTATTGATAAATTATTTAGTAAATGTATTAAATGGAGAGACACAAGATATTGATTTAATGCCTTACTATAAAAATTTTAACGGAACTTGTAACGCAATTGAAAATAAAAAATATATTTTAAAAGGTAAATATACAAAAATATCTAATAATAAAATTAGAGTTGAAGAATTACCAATTGGATATTGGACAGAAGATTTTAAACAACATATTGAGCATTTAATGGAAGGTGATAAAAATACAAAAAATAAAGGTTTAGTCAAAGATTATAATGACATGAGTACAGATACTAAAGTTAATTTTGAAATAATATTTAATCAATCTATTGATGAAACAATGGATACTGGTAATATCTTTAACAAATTAGAAAAATCATTAAAATTATACACTACACAAAGTACAAACAATATGCATTTATTTAATCATGAAGCTAAACTAAGTAAATTTGATAAAATTAAAGATATAATTGATGCTTATATACCAATTCGTTTACAGTATTATGAAAAAAGAAAAAAATATCAAATTAACACATTAGAAAAAGAATTAAAATTACTTTCAAATAAAGCAAAATATATTCAAGAAAATTTAGATGGAACTATTGATTTAAGAAATAAAAAAAAGGATATTATTATTAAAATGATAGAAGAGAAAAAATATGATATGATGGACGATGATGATCATTATAAATATTTACTAAAAATGCCTATGGATAGTGTGAGTGAAGAAAATGCAGATAAATTTAAAACAGATAAAGTTAATAAAGAACTAGAATTAGAAAAATTAAAGTCAACTACTATTCAACAAATATGGTTAAAAGAATTGATAGAATTAAAATCAGTTCTTTAATAGTTATCATTTATAATAAAAAAGGATTAATATTATAAATGATCAAAATAAATATTCAAAATAAATAAATAATATATTGATTTATTTATTTATCTATTTTTTTATTTCCAAATTTCTAAAAAAAGTGTTTCAATTCCAATGTTTTATTATCTACATCAACTTGTACAGGTCTATCTATGGGGGTATACATATTACTAACATCGTGTTTATAAATAATGTATGATCTAGCTTCACTGTAAATTTGTTTAACACAATATTGAATAACTAACTCATTTAAGGATTGTATTTGTTGAGTAATGTTATTTGGTAAATTAGTAGAACTTTGCAAGAACACACTTCTCATTATTATCTTTAATGTATCACAATTTTGTTTACCTATTATGTATTGATTATTAGACATTTTATAAACTCCTGCCCTAATTCCGTTTTGAATTATTTCAATATTATTAGCAGAAAAATATGCTCTAGATAAATTTGATTCGCTGAAATTACCAATCATAGCATCATGAAATGTAGTACCCTTTGTATCAGATGGTATTTTATCATATAATTCAAATTGATTAATATTAGGACCACTAATATTTACTCTTCCATTTGTTGATAAACAATTCATTATAATATTTCAAAAGAAAAAATAATATTATTTTAATTTATATAATGTCTGGTGGATTTCAAAAAATTGTATTAACAGTAGCATTAATAGTATTTATATTATTGATTATTTTTATTGGATCTGTTTTATATCAAAATAAATATACTTCTGCGTTTCCCCCTGTTGTAGCATCTTGTCCTGATTATTGGTTGGATAAAGAAAGTAATGCTACTAACCCGAATGATGATTCTCAAGATAAAACATATGGTAGTTGTTTTAATATTAAAAATTTAGGAAATCCTTCCTGTTCTAAAGAAATGAATTTCAATGGTGATGAGTGGAGTGGTTCTGACGGCAATTGTAGAAAATATAAATGGGCTAAAGGATGTGATTTAACATGGGATGGAATAACCAATAACGATAGTATATGCGATAGTTCCACTAATTAATTATTATATTTAATGAAAATAATTCTTAAATATAATAATTTAATATTTTCATAATATTTTATTATGATACATTTTTATATTTTTTTGTTTTCACTAATAATATACAATTGATTAATAGCATCGTCAGGATAATCAAAATTCTCAAACATTATTTTAGACCATTCAGCAGGAGTTACTAGATTTTTTTTTAATTTATATATGTTACTTTCTTGTAATTCAGTAATTTTAATATTATAGAAATGTTCTAACATTTGTACAATAGTAGAAATATCACATCTCTCAAATACACTGATAATATCAATTCTTCCTGGACGAATTAATGCCTTATCTAATAACTCAGGGTAATTTGATGTCATTATTATGATTCTACCAGGAGTTTCTAATATTCCGTCAAGTAAATTCAACAAAAATGACATATCCATTTTGGCACTACTGTTATCATTTTCTTTAGTGTTATTATTGTTATAGTTATTGTTATTGTTATTGTTATAGTTATTGTTATTGTTATTGTTATTGTTATTGTTATTGTT
>Ga0233414_10001248_pt1 | contig 9954 bp, 5 predicted proteins | sample Na_anoxic_10_MG_FD_189020 | JGI IMG/M metagenome (GOLD analysis project Ga0233414, IMG submission 189020) | Seawater microbial communities from Saanich Inlet, British Columbia, Canada - Na_anoxic_10_MG | ecosystem: Environmental > Aquatic > Marine > Inlet | place: Canada: British Columbia...
CACGCTGCAACAGCACGTCTATGTCGAGTTCGGCCGTAGCGGCCTGGACGATCTCGGTGGTGATCTGGAATTGTCTGGCGCGATGTTTCTGGGCGGCGGCTTGCTGTTCCAGATCCGCGTGAAGCGCTTTCAACTCGGACTTCATGCGTTCCATGGCGATTCCCAGCACAGCGGTTTCTTCGGTGCCACGTATAGGAACCGGCACGTCCAGGTTGCCGCGTCCGATCTCGCCGGCCACGACGCCAAGTTCGCGCAGGGGGGCCGTAGCGATACGGGCGACCACGGCGATCACCAAGACCGTCAAGGCGACGAGGGCGACGCTCACGCCTATCACTGTGCCGTACGTGGACACCGCAGCCGGTCCTTGCTCCATGTCCACGACAGTCATCAAGGTGCCAATCTGTTGCGAGCCGACGGCAATAGGGCCGCACAAGAGCAAGTATTGCCCGATTTTGCGGTGGACAATGGCTCCCTGTTCGAGCGCCAGCGTGGATAGCTCAATGCTGATCTGCTCACCCGGAACCCAATCGCCGATAGCCTCGGCTCGCACTTGGCCGCGCACATTTCGCACGACGACATAGACGGTGTCTGCATCTTCCAGGAACACGTTTAGCGTGTTGTTCAGGGTGGTCTGATCCAGGCTGGAGAGAGGGTTGAACAACAACCTGGCCGACGTGGCGAGCGTGGCCTTTTCGTTGTCTATTGTATTTTGCCGGGCCTGGGCGCTCCCAGTCCGCGCGCCGCTCACAGTCAACACGCCGACAGAGAGCGCGAGGATAACCCCGATCAACAAGGGTCCGACGGTGGTGAGTTTGAAGCGTCTGCGGGCCATGTCAGTTTCTCCCTCTGTCTAAAGCTTTATCGCACGGGCGCAAACAGCTCTTGAAGCGCCTCTATAGTCCCTGGTGGGAGAGCGTCAAATTGGCTGGTGCGCTCGAACGTCTCCAGGATAGCTCGTCCCTCGGGCGTGTGGTGCAAACTCGATAGCAGTTCGGCGAGCATCACTTGCCGCGCTGGGGTCATCCCCGGCCAGGCCAGGGCGATGTGCCGGGGCACGTCTGGCGTCCGCGCCAGGACGGTGAGTTGGCTTTGCACGTCGGCTTGCAACTCTGCCAGGTCGCCGCTGGGGATGGCGGCCCCGGTCGTCTTGCCCTGCAAAACCCATGCCAGCACGTTTTCCTCGCCCTGGGCAAAGACATAGCCGATCTCGTCAGCGGCGACGGCCTGGGATGCGCTGGACTTTTCGACAAGCTGATAACCGGCCCCTATCAAATACGCCTTGGGCAACAAGTAGCCAGAAGTCGAGACCGGGTCGTCAAAGGCGACGATCTGGCCCAGCAAGCCGTCCAGGTCGGCGATGCCGCTGTCGTGGCGCACGGCGATGGCCGTGTGATATTCTTTTACGCCCTTTTTCCAGCGCCGCAACAAGAGGGCGGCATCAGTCTCTTCATAAACCGTCAGCGCCGGATAGGGGCTGTCAAAATATAGGTCAACCTGGCCGCTTTCCATATAGTCCATCATCGTCGGCAGATCGGGCGCGACGACGACCTGGCCCTGCTTGATGCCCAGGCTGGTCAGGTTATGTGCCAAATAGTCGGCCAGAGGCTGGAAAGCCGCGATGGTTTCGGCCGGCTCGTCGGAAATATCTCCCAGCGTCAGTATCTGGTCTGGAGATAGCGGCTCGATAGGGGCAGTCGTCGGCTCTGTCTTTTTTGCCTGGCAGGCGACCAACGTCGCTCCTACGATGACTATGGACAGGATCAATTTGCGCATCGGCATATCCTCACCTCGTATGGGTCATTCCTGTGTGAGACCTGGCTCGTCGGCCATCTCTAGTTGAATCATGACACTGTGCAGGCCCAGGCTCTCGCGTATCTCGCGCACGGCAGTCCTCAACACCGCATCCATCTCTAGCGACTCGCGCATGCGGCTCGTTACGGCGCCGACCAATTGCTCGCGGGCGGCGCGGCGCTCGGTCTCTTCGGACAGGCGCAGGTTTTCGATGGCCTGGGCCAATTGGCTGGCGACGGTCTGAGCCAGGGCAACGTCGTCTTCGCTCCACTGTCGCGCCCCTGCTTTTTGTCTAAAGCCCAGCGCGCCGATGGGCTGGCCGCGCAATATGATGGGTTCTACCAATGCAGACGGTTCCGCGTCATCGCCGTCGCTCTGCCCTGTCATCACTTGCCGCACCGGGGGCAAGACATCTTCGCCCAGGGGCGTCATCAAGCCGACGTCTGTTTGCTGATAGCCGCTGACGTCTCGCGAGCTGGTGTATTCGGTCCACGCGCGGCGCAGGTAGCGCCGGTGAGTGGCGGCCGCGGCATCCAGCGCGGCCTGGGTCTCGGTAAACAAGCGGGCGTTGTCAATGGCGACCCCGACCTGGTCGGCCATGGTCTGCATGACGGCGATGTCTGTTTCGTCAAAAGCGCTCTCTTGATCGCTCTGGACGGTCATGGCGCCAATGACTTGTCCGCGCGAGCGCAGCGGCATGGCCAGCTCGGAGCGCGTGTCGGGCAAAACGGGGTTGGCGTAGCGACGGACGGCCTCTGCACCGATGTGCAAGGCGATGCGGGCTTGTTCTCTGGCTATGCAGCGCCCGATCATGGACGAGCCGCCCACCTCTAGCCTGTGCCCTCGATCCAGCATCTGCCGTCCGGCCCGGCCCGTGCCAGCTCGCAGCACGGCGAACTTTTTTTCCTCGTCGAGGAGGAACAAGCCCACATAATAGAGGCTAAAGCGCTCGCGGACCAGGTTGACCACTTGATACAGCAGTTCGTCGGGGTCGAGCACCGAGGTGGTGGCGCTGGAGACATCGGCTGCCGTCTGCAAGTTGCGCGTGCGCTCGGCAACGCGCTGCTCCAGAGAACCGATGAACTCGCGCAACTGAGCCGTCATGCTGTTAAAGGCCGCCGCCAACTGGCCGATCTCGTTTTGTTGGATAACCTGGGCCTGGCGCTCCAGGTCGCCGCCTGCGATCTGGGTGGCTATCCGCGCCAGCGCGACGATGGGCCTGGAGATACGGGCGGCGCTGCCGACCCCCACGACAATGGCAACCAGGGCGGCCACGGCAGCCAGGACGAGGTTAAAATTGCGCGCCGTCTCTGAGGGTTTCAGCGCGGCCGCCTCGTCCACTTCTGCCAGCATCGCGACTTGCAATTCCGGCAGCCAACGATAAAAGCCGATCACCGGCTGGGGCGGGTCACGATAGTCGAGATAAGTGCCGTCGCCCTGGCCCTTTTCTACCAGCGCCCGCTCAATGCCCTCGCTGTTGTAGGCCCTGGTGAGGACATAGCCCTCAGCTTGGTAGCGGCTGGGCGTCACCAGGTAGTTGTTTTCCAGGCTCACCAGGTAGGTTTCACCATCCTCCAGACCGGGGTTCTCGGTCATGATTTGTCCCAGCGTCTCCATATTCAAGCGCCCGACCAGGACGGCCACCGTCTGATCGCCTGGGTCGTCGGCCAGGCGGCGGGTGATGACCATGGTCAATTCGTTCGTGCCCACAGCATAATAAGGTGGTTGAACAAAGCTTTCTTTCAGGCTCGTCTCAAAGTAGGGCCGGCCAGCCACGATTTTCCCCACCTGGATAGAGTCGGATCCCGCGATGATGTCCCCATCGGTGTTGTAGAAAAAGATCTCCTCAAAAAAGGTCTGAGACCTGACAGTCTCGCGAAGCAGGCGGTTGAGGGCATTTCGTTCTGTAGCGTATGACGTGCTGCCTTGATCGAGTTCAAGACTGGTAGATGCAAAGATTTTGAACCTGTCGGCTCTTGCCGGTTCAGACAAGAACATCTCTAGCGTAAGTCGTCCATTCTCCAGCCAACGCGTGATCTGGTCCCGTTTCAACTCGGTTATAGACTCGAGTTGCAAGATCACCTGCTTCTTGCTCTGCTCCCTCGTCTGTACGAGTGTGACGAGCGTGACGGTAGCCACCGGCGCCACTGCAAGGATGACAAAGATCACGACCAGGCTCCAGCGCAGTTGACGCCAAAAGGGCAGCGTGCTTTCACTTGTGGGTTGTGAGTTTTGTTCCATGGCTACCTCCCGTGGCGCGTAAAGCGTGAGGAAATCTCACGCTTTACGCTTGGCCATCATCACTAGTCGTATATCTTTCCCAATACACTCAGGTCAAAGGCAGCCTCATAATCTATTGGAGCCGCCAAGACACCTTGATCGAGCAGTATCCGGTGTGTCATCTCCCAGGCTTGTGCCTCCATCATGCCAGAGCTCCTACCTGCCGGCCTGAGCAACGGCAGAGATGCCTGCATGCTGGCCAATTCGTTGTCCAGGTTCAGTTCAGCATTGTGAGAGACCGACAACTCGGCCGCGCTCTTGGGGTCGTCTATGGCGTCATCGAATCCCATTAGCGTCGCGCGCAAAAAATCTTCTACCAGGTCGGGCTTGTTGGCGAGGGTGTCTTCTGTGGTAAAAATCACGTTGCTGTAGAGATCAATGCCATAGTCGCTGGGGAGGATGATGTTGACTTCGTAGCCTTGCTGGCGCAGTATGACCGGTTCGTTGGTGACAAAGCCGGTTCGCACGTCAAGTTCGCCATTGACTAGAGGGTCCACGAGGCCAAATTGTTCGATTTCTTCAACGTCGGCAACCCCCCTGGCGGTCTTGAAGGCCTGGTAGACGATGAACGTCGCGGATCCGGGATCAACGCCGACGCGCTTACCGGCCAGGTCTTCGGGGGTGCGGATATTGCCCTCAGCCAGCGATATCAGCGCGACGGGGTTGCGTTGGTAGATGGCGGCGATCCCTACGACGGGGTCGCCTGCCGCGCGCGCCTGCAGCAGCACGTCGGCTCCTGCAACGCCAAAATCAGCTTTTCCGCTCACCACCTCCAAGACCGGGGGAATGAAATTCCCGGCGGCGTCAAAGCCACCGCTCTTCAAGTCTACGTCGAGGTTGGCCTCAGCATAGTGGCCCGCATCAGCAGCTTTGTAGAAACCGGCAAATTCAATAGTATGCACCCATGAAAACTGAACACTGACCGGGGTCATTTCCTCTTGCTTGCCGCCGTCGTCGTCCGAACCACAGGCAGCTAGCGCGAGAATGACCAGGGTGATTGTTATCCCCAGCGCGATGTATTTGCACAACTTTATGATTTTCATTTACTTACCCTTTTTTTATTTTTCAACGGGCGTTTGGCCCCTTTTCGAACTTGTAGTTTCGACTTTTTTCCCCCGTATACCTTGTTGGCTTGATGTATGCCGTTGGCTTGTTTTGTCTTGTCTTTTTTTCGCCCTCCTCACTTTGCTTCTAACGGCACGGTTAATGATACAAATGCGCTGCTCGTATCCAGGGCGGCGACCATCTCTTGGGTGAAAACACGCCTTGCGATCATTGATCGTATATCTTGTTCAAGAAATCTAGTGTAAAGGCGGCCTCATAGTCCATGGGTTCCGACAATATGCCCTGGTCGAGCATGATCTGGTGGGCCATTTCCCACACACTTGCTTCCATCATGCCAGTCTGCATGCCCGGCGACTTGATCAACGACGTGGACGCCTGCATACTTTGCAGCTCGCTATCGAGTTCAAGGTCTGAGTTGTAAGACACTGATAGCTCGGCCGCATGTTTGGGATCGTCCAGGGCACCGTCGATGCCGCGAATCGTCGCATGCAAGAATTTTTCCACCAGTTCGGGCCGGTTGGCGATGGTATCTTTTGTCGTAAAGATCACGTTGCTGTAAAAGTCAATGCCGTACTCGTTGGGAAAGATGACGTTCACTTTATAGCCCATCTGCTGCAAGACGACCGGCTGGTTGGTGATAAAGCCTGTACGCACGTCTATTTCGCCGGCGATTAGGGGATCCAGGGGAGGTTTTTGTGCGATTTCTGTGACGTCTGAGATAGAGATACCTTGAGAAGCCATGAACGCCCTGTAGACAATGTACGTCGCAGTTCCCGGCGCGTCAATGCCGATGTTTTTGCCGATCAGGTCTTGAGGGAGCCGGATGTTCTTATCGGCCAGAGACACCAGCATGACGGGATTGCGTTGGAAAATGGCGGCTATGGCCACGACGGGGTGGCCCTGCGCGCGTGCTTGCATCAACACATCGCTCCCCGCAACGCCAAAGTCAGCCTGCCCGTTCAGCACGCGCAGTATGGGGGCAATATAGTTCCCCTCGGCGTCAAAACCGCCGCCGTCCAGGCGCAATTTTAGATTTTCTTCGGCATAGTATCCCTTGTCAACAGCCTCATAGAAACCGGCAAATTCGCTGGTGTGCAACCACGAAAATTGAATGCTGGTTTGGATGAGGGTTTTGTCATCTTTATCGTCGTCCTCTGAACTGCAAGCCACTAACACAAGAATGATCAAGGTGATTGTTGCGATATATTTGATCAGCATTTTTAGCTTCACTTCACTTGCTCCTCTGTCTCGACGAACAGTCAGCCCCTTTTTCCAATTTGTGTATCCCCCCCCGTACAGTATTGACTCTTTTTATTCCTTCTCACCTTCTAATTCAGGCGGCACGGCTAATTGCACAAACGCGCTACTCGTATCCAGGACAGCGCCCATTTCCTGAATGGAAATCTGCAACAGGCTGTCCAGGTCAATGGCGCTGCGCATCTTGGCAGTGATCTCGTGGGCCAACTGCTCGCGGGCGGCGCGTCGCCTGGTCTGGTCAAACAGGCGCAGGTTCTCGGCGGCCAGCGCCATGCGCTCGGTGATGGCCTCGGCCAGGGCAATATCATCCTGGCTCCATTGTCGCGCGCCTTCGTCGTGGATGCCCAGGGCGCCGATGACCTCACCACCATGCAAGGTGACGGGAAGCACCAGGGCAGAGCCCGCCGTCTCTTCTCCCCCATCGCCACGCGATAGCACCGTGGCGCCTTTTCGTTCCAGCGCCTGCCGGATTTCGGGCAACACCGTATCGCCCAGGGAAGGAACGCCGCGACGTTCGGTCTCATAGTGGGTGACCGGGACGGTTGGCGTGTATTGACCCCAGGCCTGGCGCACGTAGCGTTGGTAGGTGGCTCTTGCTTCTTTTAGCGCGGCCTGCGTCTCGGCAAAGAGACGGGCGTTGTCGATGGCCACCGCGACCTGGTCGGACATGGTCTGCATGACGGCAACGTCGGCGTCGTCAAAGGCACGTTCTTGTACACTCTGCACGCTCATCCCGCCAATGACGCGCCCGCGTGAACGGAGCGGCATAGCCAGCTTGGAGCGCGTTTCTGGCAGAAAGGGATTGTCGAAATGGACGGATCCTTCGCCGGTGTCAAAGGCAATCTGCGCCTCGCCTCGGCTCACACAGCGCCCAACCATAGACTCGTCGCCCACCTCTCGCCTGTGGCCCTGCGCCAGCATCTCTTGCCCGGCCTGGCCTGTGCCCGCTTGCAAGATGGCATAGCGCCGCTTGTCGTCGAGGAGGAACAAGCCCACATAGTAAAGGCCAAATCGCTCGCGGACCACGTCCACCACCTGGCGCAACAGCTCGTCGGGGTCTAGCACTGAGGTGGTGGCGCGAGAGACCTCGGCTGCCGTCTGCAAGTTGCGTGTGCGATCCATGACCCGGTGCTCCAGGCTATCCACCGTGTGGGCCAATTCTTCGGCCATGGCGTTAAAAGCCCGCGCCAGTTTGCCGGTCTCGTCGCGCCGTAGCACCACAGCCCTGGCGCTCAAGTCGCCGGCCGTCATGTTCTGGGCGGCCCCGACCAGCCGGGCGATGGGAGAGACCATCGTGCGGGCCAGGGCAAAGGCCAGAACGAGGGCAAAGGCCGTGAAAAAGACAGCAACCCCAACGCTTGTTCGGGTGGCGTTGGTGACCGACGCATAGGCCTCGGCGTGCGCCTGGAGAACAAATAGCATCCAATCCAGTTGTTGGATGGCCAGGGCTTTTCCTGCATAGCTAATCTTGATATCTGAGATGAGCGCATGCCCTGCCAAGGCCTTGACGCCCCTCGTATCCGCCAGGTCGCGCCAGTTTGCGGCTGTCTGCAATGTCTCTGGCGCGCCCCAGGATAAAGGCATCTGATCGCCCAGGCGCTCCGGCTGGCCTACTGGAGGCTCGGCGATGACGACACGGTCGGCGTTCAAGAGTACGACCCGGCCAGTGTCGCCAAAGTCTGCTTCGCCTATGGCCTGATAGATGGGCCGCATGCGAAAGATAGAAAGGACGACGCCAATGACCTGGTCGTCCTCAGAAAAGATGGGGACAGCTATTTGCAAGACAGTCTGGTCGGTGTCCTCGTCGTGCTTGGGTTGGCTGACATAGAGGGCCCCATCGCCATCGTTATAGGCCGCCAGCCACCACTCTTTTTGAGCCTGGTAGCGCTTGTCGGGGCGATTGGTGGCGGCTACCAGGTCGCCATAACGATCGGTGACGAGCAGTCTGAGGTGATCGGGAAAGGTCTGCTTGTAATCGAGCAACTGGACCGTGCGGCGGTTGATTTGTGGGTCTATGATTCTCATGACCTCTGGATGTTCGTCGCCCGATATGGCCCACTGCCCATCCATAGTCAGCAACTGCGATTCGATGCTGGCCGCGTCATCAGTCGTGTAACGCGCGTTGGCAGTGGCGGCGCCTCGCTTGACATCGTCGATCAACGCGATGTTTTGCAAGATGGTGAGTTGTTCGGAGAGGATGTCGGCCAGACGGCCTATCTGGGTGTCTGCCCGGGCTTTGAATTGCTCGCCAATTGTTTCTTCCAACTCGGTCCGAATCGTGCGCGCGTTGATATAGGTGCTCACGACAAGCGCCGGCACGACCATGACCAATATGCTGACCAATATCTTGTAAAAGATAGGCCAATGCTTGGGCGCCACCAAGAAACGGTCTCTTGATCTGGCAAGGCGAGATTGTTTTTCTTGTTCCATAGATATCCTCCCCTCACACCTGGGGCGCGTTTAGGGTTGTGATAACCACACGTCGTGCATGTTGAGCCGGCCGTCGGGGCTGGGAATCCAGCCTTGTACCCGCACGGTAGAAGCCTCGGCGACATCGGGCAAAAAGAGGAACACAGCCGGGGCTTGTTGGTAAACAATCTGCTGCGCCTCGTCGTATATCTGGTGGCGTTGTTCCGGGTCCAACTCTACTTCGCCAGCCTTGATCAACTCGTCTACGCTGGCATTGCTATAGGTAGAAAAGTTGCCCCGGCCATAGCTGCTGTCTACGACGCGGCTGTGCCACTTGGCTTCAAAGTGGCCCACAGGGTCAAAGGCCGAGTCGCCCCAACCGCCCACATAAGCCGCGCGCTCTCCACCTAGCAGGAGCGGCTTGAGTTCGCCATAGTCCCACCCTTGCACGGTGACGTCCATGCCCAGTTCTGTGAGTTGGGCGGCGACCGCTTTGGCGTATTGTACGTTCGCCTCTTTGCAGTCAATGACGAAAGAAATATCCCGAGCCCTATAGCCGGCCTCGACCAATAGCTCCACGGCCCGGGATGGGTCATAGCCATAAGGCTCCAGAGAATGGTCAGCAAACTGGTTAAAGGGCGATAGCGGGCCGGGGATGACGGTTCCTCTCCCACCCAAAAAGGCTCCTACGATCAGGTCGGCGTCTATGGCATAGTTCATAGCTTGCCGCACCCGCTCGTCGTCAAAGGGCGGTTGGTTGACGTTCATCTCCATCCAAAAAGGTCGTGTGCCAGGAGCGGTCCTGACCATGACGTTGGCGTCGGCGTCCAGGACGGGGATCAGGTAGGTGGGCACAGACTGGATGATGTCTACCTCTCCGGCTTGCAGCGCCTCTACCCGTTCTTCCGCGTCGGGGATGACCTTGAAGATGAGTTGATCTATCGAGGCTACGCCGGCCGGCGGCAGGTCGGGCGCGCCGCCATAATAGTCGTCAAAGCTTTCCAGCACGATCTGTTCGTTCAGATCGCCCGAGACAAACTTAAAGGGGCCGCTGCCGATGGGCGACTGGACAAAGCCCTCGTTGCCCACCTCTTCAAAATAGTCATGGGGCAAGATGTGCTGATGCACAAACATCTGCAAGGCGACCGGCCA
>Ga0233414_10001249_pt1 | contig 9954 bp, 8 predicted proteins | sample Na_anoxic_10_MG_FD_189020 | JGI IMG/M metagenome (GOLD analysis project Ga0233414, IMG submission 189020) | Seawater microbial communities from Saanich Inlet, British Columbia, Canada - Na_anoxic_10_MG | ecosystem: Environmental > Aquatic > Marine > Inlet | place: Canada: British Columbia...
GCTCTAATATAGAAGCTGAAGTAATGAATGATCCTCAATATGCAGGACTAGACCAAAATACTTTAGATAAAGAAATATTAGCTACTGCTATAGGTAGAGAAGGTAGTGATATATACGACTCTCAAAATAATATTTTAGATAGATTCCAAAATTGGCTTAAAGTATTTTATAATAATCTAAGGAAAACTTTAAGCTTAGATTATGATTCTGCATTTTTATTAGCTAATAAATTACTTAATAATGAAATTACTTTAGGTGATGTTATGGGCGAAGGGTCTGAAGTAGCCCAAAAGCAAGTATTTAAAGGAACACTTACCCCAGTACAAGAAACTACTTTACAAGCAGTACTAACCCATAGTAATCAAGTATCTCTTTCTAGCAATGATAAGCATTATATGGTAGCTCATATTGAAGGGCTATTACAAAGAACTTCTAATAGAATGGATATTGTTTATCCAAATTCTGCATTTCCGGAAGAAAGGCGTAAATATTATGAAGCTGCTAGGCAATGGGGTAATATGAATGATTTAATTTGGAATGAAGTAGCTAATGGTAAAACATATGCCCAAGTAACAGAAGCATTAGCTGAAGCTAAGAGTCTTAATTCAGAAATGGCTAAATTTAATTTATCTGAAGAAGTAGTAAAAGAAATATTTACTTATGCGGATGAATGGGTTAAATCAAAGGTAAGCCAAAATTATGTAGTGTTATCCCAACAAGCTATTTATAGTGAAGGTACTATGGTTGCGGGAACTACTGATATTATAGCCATTGCTCCTAATGGGAATATAACTATTATGGATAATAAATCTTCATCCAATCCTACTGCTATAGGTTCTAGTTATGGGAACATAAATGTTGCTACTGGAAGAGGAGAATGGACTTATTATGATCGAGGTAAACTTGAAAGTTATTATAATAAACATACTAAACAACAATCTGCATATGCAAAAATGTATGAAGATTTAGGATTTACAGTAGATCATATTTATATACAACCTGTGCATTGGTCTGGAATATCTGAAAATAGACAAGATATAAACGAAGCTACTATAGAGGATATAATTGAGTTAGCTTATAACGAAAAATATGCTTCAAGTATTATAGATAATTCACAAGTTAGAGGAAGGACTTTATTTTCTAGTGATGAAATAGTAGAAGATGCTCTTAATAAAATGACAGAAAGGGTCAATGAAAGGGTTCAAGTTGTTATGGCTAAATATGAAAGATCTTTAGGTAAGCAAAAGTGGTATGCAGAAATGGTTTTATTGGCAAATCAACTAGAATTAGGAAGTAATTTATCTAATTTAAATGAATTTATATCTCAAGGAATATCTAGAGTAGCCTTTATTAAAGCGCAATTTGCTAAAATAAAAAAGAATCCTAAGTATAATAATGATGTTATATATAGCTATAGTCAATTTGCAGAAACTTTTAATATAGTAGATCAAATACTTGAATTTACTGCACAAATGGAAGTTGAATTAGATGGTAGAGATTCTCCTGCGGAAGTTAAAGCTGCACAATTAGAAGAACTTAAGGTAAAAATGACTACTGAAGAAAGGGCTGATCTAAAAGTTCTTCATAAAGAGCAATTAAATAAAGCTAAGCAAGATAGATTTACTAGTATTTATATAAAAAGAAGTAAAAAAAATCTAATAAAATTAAGCACAGAAGTAAAACAAGTAAAAAATACATACGTTGGAATAGCTAAAGAACGTATGGCTCTTAAACTAGGGGCGGTATCTAAATGGGGAGAACAAGAATTTCGTAAAAATGCACTATTAAAATGGAAACTAGAAAATAAACGAAAAGAAAAATATCCAAGTATGTCACGTACAGCGTGGTTGAATTTAGCAGAAGAAAAAGTTAATGAATTAGTAGCTAAAAATAAAACTCTTATTGCTACTATGAATTATAATAGAATGAAAGATATTCTAAGTGAAGCTCCTTCTGACCTAAACACATTATCTATGTGGGTAGAAGACGCTAAAAACTTAGATGATAGTGTTATACAAGTAACAGAAAGACTATTAGCTAAAGCAGAATATACTGCTATGCGATCATTTATCGAAAGCGTCCAAGAAACTGAAAGTATATATCAAGACTTTGTAACAGCTAAAGGAGTCAGTGAGACAGATTATGATGTTTTATATGAAGATCTATATGAGTCTGTAGACGGTAGGGCTACTAATAATTTGGTAGGAAAATACTCAAGCTCTTATAAAGTAGCTGAAAATGCTTGGTATGATGCAAATAAAAAAAAGGGATACAATCCTACTTTTACAGAAAGACAACTTTTTTACGAAGAGCTACGGGCTAACCATATTAATCCTCAATGGGAGAAACTTATGGCTATGGAAGAAAGTAATCCAATAAGAAAAATGTATGAACATATTCATGCTACTTTTGATAAAATAGATAGTCTATTACCTCCTACTCATAGTCTAGGAATATATTATTCTGACGCATATGATGCAGAGAAAAGGACTAATATAATGCATAAACAGTATAAGCTACCTTCGATTGAGAAAACTACTATTGCTAGGCTCAAACAACAAGGGGTACTTAAAACTTTAGGAGCTGGAGCAGCAGATATGCTCAAACGAGATACTGAAACAACTGAATCTGGAGAACAAGCATTAGATGAAGAGGGCAAAGTAGCTACTAAAACTTTTAATCTTAAAGATTCTGTTAAAAAAATTCTATTAGATGAACGTAATAGAGAAGCTAAATTTGTACCTATTCATTATAGAGGAACAGTAACCAAAGGTCAGCAATCCTTAGACCTTATGTCCATTACTTTAATTGATTATAATATGGCTCTTAGCTACGAGTCTAAGGCTCATATAGCTCCAGAGCTAGAGATGATAAGAGATGTATTAGAAAAAAGAAGAGTTGTACAAACTGATTCTTCGAGTAATCCTATAATAAATTTAGTAGGTTCTGGATTATCGTGGGCCCAAACAAATGAAGAGTTTGCTTCAAATTCTTATAAAGCTTTTGTATCTCTTATGGATGACCGCTTGTACGGAATTAGCTCTATAGATTTAGGAGAAATAAAATTACCGGGCATTGGCAATATAAATGTTAATAAATTTAATAGTTTAATGATGGGGTGGACAGGAGACACCTTTTTAATGATTAATTATTTAGCAGCTGGTACTGGATTTTTACAAGGTAACGTAATGAACTGGATGGAAGCTGTTGCTGGTACTGATATTAGTAAAACATCGTTAGCTAAGGCTGAAGCTATGTATTTAGGTGTAGGTCATCCTAGGATTGCTGCAGGTATTGTTAGAGATATAGGAGCTCGTAGGCCAACAGGATTAGTTGGATTACTGAATGAGAGATTTAATGCTAGATCAGATTTTAGTGGATTACATGCAAGATATGGCACTAATACTGCTATTAATATGGCAAGTAAAGATTCGCTCCACAGTCTGCAAGATATGCAAGAGCATTTTGTACAGGGAACATTAATGATGGGTATATTATTAGATTATAATATTACTGATAATGATGGGAAGAATGAAATACCCTTAATGGAGGCATATGAAGTAACTGAAGAAGGATTTTTAAAGATTAAAGACGGGTATGAAAATGCTGTTACTCAAGATTTAGAATTTGAAATGTCTACTAAAATTAGAGAAGTAGGTAAACAAGCTCACGGTAACTACGACAGCAATAACAAAGCTATGATACAGAGATACGCAGCAGGTAAATTAGTATTTATGCTTCGTAAATGGTTAGTTACAGGAGTTCAAAAAAGATATAGAGGACTTATTTCTCATGCACTTGCTCCAGGACTAGAGGATGTACAAAAAAAACCAAAGTTTTTCTCAGAGTCTTTAGGCAGATTTGAAGAAGGGATGTATACTACTGCTATATTATTCCTAAGAAATCTTCATAAAGAATCTAAATTTCTAAGTATGCGATTGGTATCACAAGAACTAGATAATCTTAGTTCTGACGAACGTGCTAATCTAAAACGTGTAGTATTTGAATTAGGAGCTACATTAGGAGCATTATTAGCACAAGGAGTTCTTGCAGGCCTTGCTAAAGGTGAGAAAGATCCTGAAAAAAAGAAAAAATTATATTTAGCAGCGTTATATCTCAGACGTTTATATGCAGAACTTTCTTTTTACTGGCATTTAGGAGAAGCTCTTACTATATTGAGATCCCCAATGGCTACAATGTCTATAATAGAAAAAATATATGAATTAATTGGACAAGGAACTAGTGACCTTTGGAACCTTGAATTTGAGAAATATAAAAGAGGTCCTAGAAAAGATGAAGCTAAGATTAAAAAAAGATTATATGGAGTAATGCCTGTTATGAGTCAAGTAGATAGAGAAGTAGAAGAAATGTATAAACTCTTATCTAGGGATGATTAAAGTAATACGCTAAAAAAAACAGAGAAAGGGAGCTTCTAACATTCCCTTTCATTATAGCTTTTTCGTTCTGGTCTCTGTTTAACCAAAAAATTCCACCTATTAGGGTAGAATTTTTCAGTCATTTACTTATTAATCTTACTTAAAACCTGCATAGTAACTAATCGGCTGGAAAAGAAATACTATGCTTAAAAACATTTATGTTGCAAGTATAGATAATATTTTACCACTTTTCTCCATTGATTTATAACAATCAATTAACATACCATTGTGCATTATATGTCATAATGTCAAATATTACTTGCTAAAACTACCATTGTATCTGGTATTCTTTAGGATCTAAATCCTTACTTATTGCTACTTCTTTTAGTACTTCATTAGATTTTTTAAAGTATCCATTACCTAAAAATCCGCCAACATCTAATGGTGAAGGAGCTGTAAGAACAAAGCTAGCGTCCTTATTAACAGACGAAATAAGTTTTTTGGGTATATCCCCCCAAAACATAAAGATAATGGCAGGAAACTTATCTGATAAAGCCTTAATTACATATTTATTAAATTTTGCCCATACTTTATAATGGTCTAGAGGTGGTTTACCCTTCTCCATAGTAAGACATGTGTTTAATAATAACACTCCTTGCTCTGCCCAACGTGTTAAGTCAGGGTCTTGGTCTAGTTTAAAGCCATCATGCTCACTATTCTCTACTTCTTTTAAGATAGTGTTTAGTCCAGAGGGCATATTTAACAAGTCTTTCCCTGACCATGCTAAGTTATTGTCTTTCTTATCAGGCCCATTACCTAATATAACAACTTTCACATCTGAAGGTTGAGTTAGTTTAAAGGGCTTGAATATATCTCCACCTGTGGGATATACAGTACGGGAATTAAATTTGTTAGTATTAACAAAAGCACCTACCCGTTTAAAATAATCTGTTTCTATTATAGGCTTGAGTAGTTCATACCACTCTTCTCCCATATGTTGTATTAGTTTACTCATCTTTTTCCTCTTGAATTTCTTGGACTTGTTGTTGGTTGTCCATAACTAAATTTTTTCTTTCTTTTCTTTTTAGTAGAGCGTGTCCAAAGGAATGATACCTTTTTCTTACTTCTCCACTTTCTTGATTTCTCTGCGTTCTTGAATGTGTCCATCTGCCATTGGTACATCTGTCCATAGCTTTGTAAAGACAGAAACACCAATAGCAGTATAAGACATCTACTCATCTTTGTTTTGGTTTAGATAACTCTTAAACCCTATCCATTCAGGGGTTAAGGGTTTGTCCTTATCTTTAGTCTGAGAGTGTATTTCCTTTACAACCTCTTTGACCTTATCATTGGCAAATTCAACCATCATTGTAGGAACAGACCATTGATGTCTATTCTTGTTTTGGCTAATCCAATTCTCTGCCTCTTTTTCTGTTATCATATAATTAAAATTAGTATTGTGATTATTAAAATAAAATTAATTACTCCTAACATTAGTGCTGCTCTTGCTATATTACTACTTCTCATAAGGCCCAATAATATATATTTCTACATTACCTAATATTTTACCATTACTATCAATAACATTAACCCATTTAGAAGTTAATTCATCTTTTTCTTTTTTAGTTAGATGTAAATCCTCCACTCCGAAGGTGTATAATTGTTCTTCTTTTTCAATATTTGTTCCCATTTTTCTTTTAGTTCTTTAGGAGGGATAATATGCTTGTATTCCTTATTGTAAATTTCAGGATTCTCTATTAAGAGCTCTTCAAAAGTTACATCTTTACATTCACATATTAACGGCATCTCCTGGTTATATAATTTTTCTTTTTCTTTCTCTGTAAATATTTTTTCCATAATTATTAAAAAAAAGAAGGGCTATTTAGGCCCTTCTTTTATGAAATTATTCTCAGCAGTTGAAAAACCACTGTTTGTTTTATATCTAGAACTATATACTTCTCTAGTCATATCTAGTAAACCAGATGCTTCTAGGTTTCTATCCACTTTTATCTCACTTACGCCTGGATATTTATTTAATTCTGCTTCTAATCTTTTAAAAGCAGCCTCCCTTTTATACAATATATCTAATATTGGATGTTCAGGGGGAATACAATGAAAAGCCATAATCTTTGTTTTTAATATTTTACTTAAATGAGAATATTTAGATTTTTTAAAGTATTGAAAATCTTCTTTAGAGTCTTCAGGTATTTTAAATACCTTCATTACATACTTAGATAATGGGTCATAAGTACACTCATAAATAGGAAATTCTTCCAATTCTTCTTCAAAATCTAAAAATTCTACACTACCGCTAAATTCATATAAAACAAAAAGATGATTATCCAAATTAGGATATTCATCATCACCAATAAAAGCATTAACTATTTGATTCTTAAAACGATTAGTAATAAGCCCTAAACAGGGTAATAAATAGGTAAATGTTTTAGTTTTGGTAAGTATATCTAGCTTATCCATTTTATAGTCAAATTTTAAATAAATCTAATTCTAATTTTCCATTACTTTCTGTAACTTCTCTAGGATATTCCCAATCATTATTGTTTTTATAATAAGCAAGATCTTCTAAAAGAGTATTTATCCCTTTGATATAGTACCCTGTAGAAGTTTCTCCTCCGTGAATAGCACTTCTTAATTCACTATGATTCATTGTAAATATAAGAGGAGGTTTATATGCTCCCATTTCTGCTACTATAAATTGAAAATCAAGTAATTTATAAGAATCAGAATATGGTGAAGTAGCAAGCCAATCCATAATACCTAATTGAAACCATGCACCTTGTAAATAGTACTTATAATTACGATAGCTTGTTTTAAATGCCATAGGTGGCTTGCTAGTAGTTTTTAAGTCTATTCCACGAATAGTTTTATTATTATGGTCAATTACTAAAAGATCAAGTTTTACCTTACCTTTTACATCCTCATATTCAAAATAATGAATAAATTGATGCTTTATCTCAATTCCATCTACAGGAGAAGAGAAAAATGGTTTAGTATATTTATTTTCTTTTAATTGATTTACAGTAGCTTGAACTTTCATATATTGGTCCATACCTAGAATCCCCTTACCTTTTGAAGCTTTAATAGCATCATAGTAAGGCTTTCCTTCATCTTCCCATTTACTTTCTGATACTGCTTTTTTATAACCAGAAGCAGCAAAAGCTATTTGGGGATTATCTGTTTCTATCATAGTTTCTGTATAAGCCAACATCATCTCTGATGTAGGTTTACTAGCAGTCATTACATAAAATTGTTTATGAAATTCTTCTTCAGATTCTGTTAATAGAACATCTACTGCAGAACCTGTAGTTAAGAAGTCTCCTGTTGGTTTATCTTTATTAAGATAAGCTTGTGGTCCATCTGATAAGCGAGATAATGCAGAATAGCTGAGGGCATCAGCTGTAATATACTCCTCTGCAAGAGTTTTAGTTTGTATTTCATTCATTTTAGAGATTATATTAAATTATTAAATTATTAAATAAAAGAGGAGGCTCATTACACCTCCTCTTTACTTACCACTAATTAAGCCATCCACTCTGGAGCTGATTCTTCCTTAGAAGCATCTTCTTCATCATGTATAGCCTCATTTTCATTACTGTCTTTAATGTCTGTAATGTCTGTAGGGGCGTCAGAAATTTCTACTGAATCTTCTGTATCATCTTCTAAAATAAATGCAGGAGCTTTAATAGCAATAGTCTTTTTACCTTTTAATTTAGGATGGTCAAATAAAGCCTTTACTTGAGATTTATTAAGACCATACTTTTCTTGTATAGACTTTTCATCTCCTAAGTAATGTTTTTCATTTATTGTTCTTGTGTATCCGTTTTTTAGGTCTTCTAATATCCCTGATACTGTAATTTTAATTGGTTCTGCCATTTTAATTTAATTTAGTAAATTGTTTTTTTTAATTGATTAATTGCTTCTTCTGAAGACTTTTTAAGGAATTGTTCGTATTCCTTAATATTATTAACTTTTGGAGGAGTATACACACAGAAAAGATTACTTAATGTAGGCTTTTCTATTATATCTACTCCTTCCAATTCTAAAGGTTTTTTAATAAATTTACGATACTTAGGGCGTAATCCCTTATGTAATGTATCCTTATGGTCAAAACCCTCTTTTACCCATAATTGTAAATAATCCGTGCTAATAGGGTCATCTAATACTTGTGCAGCTTTAAAATAAGGAATATCCTTTCTTTCTATCACTCCACATACTAAAGGTGTTGTAGCTCCTGATACTAAATTACATTCTGCAATGTAATATCTACCTACTATATAACCTAAACCAGGTATTCTAGTATTATATTGCACAAATCCCTGTGCATTATAAAAATCTGAAATAAAAGATTTATATGTTAAACTAGGATGAAATCCTGGTTGAGACTCTAATGCAGATTCTATGCTAATACCACTAGTAATATATTTCTCTAACTTATCTTTTTCTTTATACATAAAGAATAATAATAATGTATCAGCTTCTTTTTCAGATAAATTATTTAACTTTTCAGCAACTTCATTATCTATAGTATACTGCCTAAGATAACGCGATGAAGAATGTCCACATAAAACTTTCTTTAAAGAGTCAAAAGCATTTTCTAATATAGCCTTAAAAGCATAAGAATATAAGGCAGTATCTTTATTATAAGAGGCTAAAGATGCCCATCTTTTTGCTTCTATAGCCTGTGATAATTTCGTACTACAACTATTAAAAGTAGGTAAAGCCCTACTCCTAGAATTAATAAGAGGATTATTATAGTCTTGTCCTATAGTAAATAAAGGGACTAATTTTTTTCTTTTATTAATAATTTTAGTACTATATTTATTAGCACCTCTTCCAGATCTATGAAAAATTCTAGTATCTGTTTTTCTAGAATTTATATTTAAAATATTTTCCATCATACTTGAACATTTTGCGTAATAGTAGGTAATTCAAAGTCCGTCCTAAAAGGAACTTCTCTAAAATTAGTCTTACGTAATACATTAGTTATATAATTATTGAAAACTGCTACCATAGTACCTGCAGTCATAGCTCCACAATGGCTAGTAGCCTTCATAGAACAAGCTTGGTCTTCTACATCAGAATCTTCAAAGAGATGTTCTTCATATTCTTTCTCACGTCCTGGTCTTACTGCAAATATTTGTGCAGATTCACATAACATACGTCCGTCTATAAAGATTTCTCTCTTTGGATCTTCTTTCCATTTCTCAAACATTAATTTACGTGCTTTCATATTATCAAAAGCAGAAAACATAATGGTAGCTCCAAAACTATCTTCTCCAAACCACCCCATAGTGTTGATATTAGTACTATTACAAAAGTCTTTAGCAATATTTGACATTGCTGTTTCTTTTGTAAGTCCTATAAAACCTTCACCATAAAGCTGTCCCCCTAAATTAGTTTCATCTACTACATCAGGGTCATGAAGATAAATTTTACATTCTTGTCTAGCAAGGAAGAAAGTTAACCAACTTCCGATACCCCCAGCCCCACCTATGAGGACAGGAATACCCGGGTGAAACCAATCAGTATCAGAAAATCTGACACTACTTGGTTTACCCTT
>Ga0233414_10001252_pt1 | contig 9937 bp, 17 predicted proteins | sample Na_anoxic_10_MG_FD_189020 | JGI IMG/M metagenome (GOLD analysis project Ga0233414, IMG submission 189020) | Seawater microbial communities from Saanich Inlet, British Columbia, Canada - Na_anoxic_10_MG | ecosystem: Environmental > Aquatic > Marine > Inlet | place: Canada: British Columbia...
GCAACTGCAACATTACATAACACATTCTTTAACAAAGATGATGATGTTTGGGTTGACGTATTACCAATAATAGACTCTGTACAAGGTGCAAGAAATAGTAGTAATAACATCACAGTAGGTAATGCAAATTTTCAAGTAACTTGGAAACCTAACCAAAATACAACTACTGCAAAGCCAGGATCAGGAAGAACATTTACTGCAACACTAGTTGACATTGACAATGATGCCAATATTTCTTGGTACATTGACGGTGTATTTGCTGCTACTGGTAATAGTTGGAAATATTTGCCTGCCATAAGTGATGTTGATAGTATTTTTACAATTACAGGAAATGCTTCTGACGGAGAATTTTCTTATATTAATGAATGGGAAGTAACAATAGAGGAGGTCAATATGGGATTAGCAATGGTAGCAGTAATGTTATTCCTTGGTGTTTTAATGATTGTATTTGGTTTAGCAACATGGTACTTTGATAATGGTTTAAAGTTTTTCTTTTTATTACTAACAAGTTTAACAATGCTGGTAGGGTTAAACATTTCTGCCACAGTGGCGGCAAGTGTTTCAGAACCTATTGGAAATGTATTATGGACAGTTTACAGAGTTGGTTTAGTAGTCTTTATGTTTTTATTCTTTGTAGTGTTAGTAAAATTCACTGGAGAACTAAAACTTAGAAGAAATGCAATAAATACAGATAATCTTGACAGCCCAGGACAAAATAAAGCATTAATTGGGGGCAGAGGTAAATAAAATGGTTAGAGTACATTTTGATGAAGCTCTGGACAAAGAAATTGAATCAATAATGAATGCGTGGAAACGTGCAGGATTAAAAAATGTTAAAAAACCTGACGTTGTAAGAACATTATTGAATGAGTATCGAGAAAATGTTTATACAATGCCAAAAAGATTACCAAGAAGTAAGAAGGTCGTATTAAAATGAAAAAAAGAAATAAAGGAAAAAAGAAAAGTAAAATGGTAAGGTTTATTAAAAATAATAAACAAGTAATGGCAATAGCCGTATTTATTATTACTATTATTTCCATTGCATTAACTTTAGTAATTGCAAAACATTTATTCTTTAAAATTAATGATGCTTTTGTTGAAGGCGACCTTGGAACACCAGAATCAAACCAGGTTTTTGATGACATGGCGGTTTCGTTCCCAATATTTGATGGTGCAATGGCATTTGTACTTATTGGGCTAACTATTGGTTTGGTAATTACCAGTTTCTTTATTAAAACGCATCCCATATTTATGGTAATAAACATTGTTGGATTAATCTTCTTAGTATTTATTGCTGCTGTACTTGGTAACTTCTTCAATGAAGTAGTAACAAACACAGAAATTAACGAAACTATTAGTAGGGGCGGTGAACTTTCCAGTACAAAGTTCATCATGGATAAGTTACCTTGGATTTGTGCAATAGTAGTTTTCCTTTCAACGGTAGTAATGTATTCTAAAGGAGGGGGAGAATAATGAGATTTAAATTTATTCTTCTTGGACTTATACTTTCTTTACTTTTTGTTGGTTTTTCTTCTGCTACTATTTATGATGACTTTAACAGGGCAGATAATGCTACTGTTGGTGGTGGTTGGACAGAACATGTTGGTGGAACTTGTGGACAGAATATTCAAGATAACAAATTAATGATATCGTGGACAGGTGATCAAGGTGGACTATGTAATGTGTATCAGAATTTTGGTGCAATGGCAACTTTTGACATTATAACTTCTTATGTAAAAACAGCAGGTGCAGGTGTTGAGGGAATAGTTTGGGGCGTTAATGGTGAAGCGGACACATATATAGTGTCACAAGGTAGTGGATTTAGACATCCTGGTTCTTCAGCAGAACATAGACTTTATTATAGTAATGGTGGAACACAAGTAACGGGTCTAAACGCAATCGTTACAGGAACATGGTATCAAGCAAGGTATATGTATAACGGAACAGGACACCATTACAAAGTCTGGTATAATGGAACAGAAGAACCAGTGGATTGGAATTTTACTTATATAGGTGCAACAGATACAGGAGATTTTATTGTTTTAGGAGAAGTGGACAATAGTGCTGGTACTCTTTATTACGATTATATTATGGACTATGCTGATTATGTTCCTGCTGATTCGTTAAACATTTCTGAACCTTACCCGCTTGATAATACTCAATATAACTTTCCAAGTATAAGTATAAATACAACTATAAGTTCAACATTCAATTTTAATTGTTCATTATACCTTAATGGTACATTAAACGCAACAGTTACAAATGTTTTAGCTGGACAAGATGTTTTAGTTGATTTTATTACCCCTGTTGGAAGTAATACATATACTTACTATTTTTCTTGTGTTAATGGGGACATAACAAAGAATACAACTAATAGTACTTTTTATATTGATACTGAAGACCCAGCAATAATTACAAGTTTCATTAACGGAAGTATAGCTGTCCCAACATATAAATTACTTACTGGACAATTTAACTTTTCAGATAACTTTTTACTTTATTCGTATAATTTTTCTGTTGACGGATTAACTGTTTTTAATGCTTCCAATTTAAGTGTTACTAACTATATTTATAATTTCAGTTATGATCCAGTTGCACTTTCTCCAGGGTTACATACATTAAAAATCCAGCTAGCTGATGGGCATACTGCAAAGGAAATTCCTGATTATGATGTAAATGATGGATTTTTTAACAACTATTTGGAATATACTTTCCCAGATGATAATTATATGAAAATTGAAGCATTGGACAAATCAATTTCAAACAAGTTTACTACTGAAAAGAAGAAGGACAGGTATTCATTTGAATATACTCCAAATGAAAAGTTAAAAAATAGTTATACTTTCTTGGTAACTTCTAGTCAAGAACTTAACATAATCAGAACTGATAGTAAATATAAAAACTATTTAATTTCTGGTAAACAATGGTTAGATTTTGTTTCACCAGAAAACCTTGATAGTAAAGTTAAAATTAAACTTAACAACCCCTATGAAGCTGAAGTTACTGTTTCTGGATTAAAAACTGCTGACAAGTTTAAGTTTAATTCTATTGGTGAACTGAACATTATTGAACAGAATTTTACTTTTGTAGTGATCAATGCTACTGTAACTTATGAAGACCCAGTAGTTGAAACTCAAACACATACAACTTCAGTAAATTTTGACATTACAGGAACTGGTTTTGATGAAAACAATTTCACAGCATTGTTAAATTATAATGGTACTTTGGGAACAGTTATAATGACAACTGATTCTACAACTTTTGTTAAGTATACTTCAACCTTAGTTGCACCAGGAGTTACAGGGACAAGTACTGCTAATTTTAACTGGTCAATAAATGTAACTTCAACACCGCTTAATGTTTCTTACCTTCACACCATTTTTGAAATTAATATTGACGATTGTACTAACCACGTTGGGGATGGGAATTGGAGTACTGCATTAAACATTTTTTCTTTAGATGAAGAAGGGAATGCAACTGAATATGTTGCAAACACTACATTAAACATTGATTTTAGTGTTTGGATTGATGATGAAGCCACATTCCAGAATTTCAGTTTTGGGTTTAGTGGATCAAACAATTATTCAATCTGTATTTACCCTAACAGTAGTACATATTTAGTAAATGCAGTTGCAGAATACTTTGCACCTGAAATGGCTAACCGGAAATATTATTTAGATAACTATTATTTGAATGCTACTCCAAGAACCATTAACTTGTATAACCTTAACGAAAGTAAGGCTTCTGACATTACAATACGGGTTTACGATAAAAATACAGCAGAAAATGTTGATGGGGCTTATGTAAAAATATTAAGGTATTACCCAGAAAGTGGAAGTTATAAAGTTGTTGAGATTGAAAAAACAGATGGGAACGGTTTTACTCTTGGTAAAATGGTACTTGCAGACGTATTCTATAAATTCATTGTTGAAACTGACAGAACAGTTAGACTTGACACTGAAGTTGAAAGAATAATTTCTTTAACAAAGAATTTAGGAATCATTGAAGGGTCTGACTTAATGGAAAGTTGGAGAAAGATTAATGCAGTTAGTACTTTTGTTGGATGTAACAATGAAACTAAGAAATGTACTTTCACTTGGAGTGATGCACAGAATTTGGTTGCCACCGCTACTTTAAAAGTTTACAGCCATGGTGGTTATGGTAAAACATTAATTTATGAAAATTCTGAAACAGCAGCTGCTGGAACAATGACGTACACCATAACTGAAGATACTACTGGCAATACTTATACAGCAATGGGTTACATTGAAACTAATACTGCTAATTCGTTTTACTTAGTTGGTGAAGCTTATATTGATTATATAACTGACATGCATGATAAGTTTGGAGTTAGTGGAGTGTTCCCAATAATGCTATTAATAATAGCTGTTGGTGCTGCATTCCTTGAAACTGGTGCTGTTGGAGTAATAGCTGGATCACTGATTGGGTTAATAATAATGGCACTAACTGGTTTTGTTTCTTTAGGTTTCCCAGTAATTGTAACATTTATAGTAATTGGGGGAATACTCATAGCTAAGTTGAGGGCATAATAAAATGATAAGAGAATTTGTAATTGGATTGTTGGTTTTCACCGCAGTAGCTTTAGTTTTACTACAAACTGTTTCTGATGAAACTACTAAAAACTTTCCAGAAGTTGTTATTAATAGTAGTTATGTACAAAGTTACCATTACTCTGAAGCAGATGCTTTAGTTGACGGTGTAACTTCAAAAGCCCCTGGCGGTATTGGTTCTAACCAACCTGGTGGTAGTGGTGACATAGATACAGATTTGGGTTACAAAACTGGTGCTTCAATATTTCAAAGTAAACAAGTACTACAAAACATTATTAGTGGAAGTAATGCTACTGGTGAAGAAGGTTTAGCCACAACTTTTGGTATTAATAAAGAATTTCAACGTCTTGCTATTGGAATAGTAGCATTTTTAATCAGTATAATCCTGATTAGCAGTTTATTAAGTAACATAATTAAATAGGTGAAAAAAATGGTAGATATATACAATTTAACAAACTTAACAGCGGGAGGTAATGCAACAACATTTCTAAGTTTTACACAAGGAGTTAGTAGCAGTGTCCTTGGTGGTAATTGGATGGGTTATTTCATTATGTTAATTGTATTTTCAGTGTTTTTCTTTTCAATAAAAGGTAAAGGTTACTTTACTGCCACTGCCTTTGCAGTTGCAAGTTGGATGGTAGGGTTAGTTGCAATGTTACTTAGAATGATGAGTTTAATTGACGATTGGGCATGGGTAATGGGTTTAATGTTAATCCCAATTTCGTTATTTGTATTGTTTATGGCAGGAAGTAGTATGAGTGATTAAAAACCTATGAGTGGTTATTCATTGGCATAAAACCTTATATATGTTCTTTTTCTTTTTATTAGTATTGTGTAACTAAGTGTTATACAAACAAATGAGGTAAACAAAAATGAAGTTATTAAAAAATAATAAACAAGTGGGTGGAATGCAAGCTTTTATTTTAGGTATTGTTTCCGTAGCAGTAGTATTAGCAGTAGGATTAATTGTATTAAGTGAACTACAAACAGCAGCATTGGTTGGTGGAGTAGCAGGTGGTGCAACAACCGCAGCATCCAACGCAACAGGAAGTGTTCTAACTAAGTTAGCAACTGTTCCTACCTGGATTGGAATCATCATTGTAGTTGCATTAGCATTCATCGTGCTAGGATACTTCTACACAAGATAAATTAAATAAATATTTTTATTTATTTTTTTTTTCTTGAAAACACCAATGAGGTAAACAAAAATGAAATTATTAAAAAATAATAAACAAGTAGGTGGTATGCAAGCTTTTATTCTTGGTATTGTATCTGTCGCAGTAGTATTAGCAGTAGGTTTGATTGTATTAAGTGAACTACAAACAACAAGTGATGTTTCAAACCTTTGTACAACTATTGATTTTCCAGTTACTAACTTAACTTCTGGGTTATGTCAAAACGCAACAAACCCATTAAATAGGACTGCATTTATTCATAGTGAAGCATTTACTGCAACAGGAACAGTAATAACAAAGTTAGCAACAGTACCAACATGGATTGGAATAATTATTGTAGTAGCACTAGCATTTATTGTGTTAGGATACTTTTACAGTAAACGAGAATAAAGTTTAAAGCCATTAAGTAAGTTGTCATTGCCTGTCTACCTTTTTGCTCGGAAGGTAGGCAGTTTTTTTTAAATTATAGGTAATATAAAAATGAAAAAGAAAAAAAATAATTCTAATAATTTAATGGGTACAACAAAAGAAGTTGTCGGTTCTGGAATGATGTTGGGTGTAGGCGGTATGATGTTAGGATCAATGCAAGGTATGCCTGGAGTTCCAGCAAATTTAACTAAAAAAACAGTAGGTACTGGTGCAACCATGATGGGTGCTGTTGTTCCTGCTTCTTACGGCATGGGAATAATGAAAATGTTTAAGAAGAAAAAGAATAAGAAAGGTGGATATTAAAATGACAGAAGAAGATTACATTGACGTTAGTGAACTGAAAACTGAAGAACAAGCTATTAAAGCTGCTAAGAAAGAGAATTTCAAAAGTAAGTTCAAATCTGCTTTCAAAAGTGCTGGACAGAAAACTAGCGATTATGCTAAGAAAGGGTATGCTAGTTATAAAGAAAGTAGAACCCCAGAAGCAATGGAACGTAAACTTACAAAAGAAAAAGAAAGATTAGCATTTCAGAAAAAGAAGTTTGCTGTTCAAAAAGAAAGGGCTTCTTTGTATAAACAGAAAGCTAAAGCAAGAAAAGAACAATTTCAAGGGTCTGCCCTTGGTGGTTTAGCAATGGGGTCACAGAAGTTTATGAAAGCAGAAAGTGGTTCTAAGATGCAAGGTAAGACTCCTAAGGGGTTAGGTAATCCTTTTGGTGGCGGTATGGGTTCACCTGGCGGATCAATGAGTAACCCTTTCGGTGGTGGAACGCCAAAGAAAGGTAAGAAAAACAAACAGAAAGAAATGTATAACCCGTTTGGGTAAAGAGGTAAAATAAAATGAAGAAATATAAATCAAAGATGTGTAGAGTTAAGGGACATTTAAGAAAAATTCCTGGTAGTAGTAAGAAAACTAGAGTTAAAGGACACATGAGAAAGAAAATGAAATACTAAGTTTTGGCTGTTATGCCAATTCATATTCAAAATGACAAAAATTAATAAAAAAGTAAGAAAAGTTATTTATAATAACTGGGGTAAAGCTTCTATCCAAAGAAAAGTAGAAAGTAAACTAAACAAAAAGGAGAAAAATATTAGGTTTAAACATGACTAATTCTTTTAAACAAATGAAAACATAAACCAGAAGAGAAGAATGTATGTGATGTATATAAAAATCAGTACATAATTAATTTCTATTTGTTTATTCTTAAAATGTAACGGAGAAACCATTCTGAAAATAATTTTTGGGTGTTTGAAATAGAATTTCAATGCTTTTGCATGGATTCTAACGTGCATTAAGTCTTGCATGTCCCACAATAAATCTCCCCATATACTTTTACCAATATGTCCAATTTCGTGGTTTACAGCATGTTTAAACAGTTCTGGTGAGTATTGTTGAAGATCACGATGTATTCTAATCTCCCCATTACACATTTCTGCATAAGTGTAATTTACTAGTTTCAAGATTGGTTCAGTTGGTTTCATTTTTGTTTATTTATACGAAGTTATTCTTCTTCATCATCCTTTCTAACTACTGATAAAGTGCTATTACATTCGGCACAATGATAAAAATTATCTTTGTTAAGTTTGTGTTCTACTGGTGCTTTATCACATTCTTCACAATAAAATATCCCCACATTACTTTTCCTTCTTTATCAATTCCTATCTGTGTCTGAGAGCCTTCATAACCTTCTTCGTTACTTGTAGAATATAACCAAATTACTTCTTGTGGAATGCCCCAAGTTAATTCAATTGGTAAATCTATACTTGCCCAATCATAGTAACTTTTTGAAATGTCACCATTATACATTAATTTAATCTTTTCAAAATTGTTTATAAATTTCTTACTTAATTTTAATTTCATCTTATTTTTCCTCCTTCTGATTTGCTGACGTTTGTGAATCATATTTTTTTTTTGCTTTAATAAATTCAATAATTGCTTTTGCTAAATCTTGCGGATATAAACCACCTTTATCAAAAAAATTTGTACTAGCTACTCTTTTATTTCCAATATAGAGATTTAAAATTGGCTCTTGTTTTTCTTCTTCTTCTATTTCTAGGTTTATATTTGAGACAGAAAATGTTTTATTAAACCAACCAATTTCCCACTTTCTTATTCTCTCCCTATAAGTTTTCGTTTCTGTATATTCACTCATTTTTTCCCTCCTAACTTCTGATTAAATGAAGTAGAGGAATTGATGATTTTCAAATACTCTGTAATGGTATCATTGAAACTCCACTTTCCACCGCCAATAATTTTCTGGAAAAGTTTTCGGTCTTTTACAAGACGATCATAAACTTCTTTCTTAACAATAACCATTTTCCATTCTGTTTTTTTTCTCATTTTTGTGTCCTCACTTTTTTCGTTGTATTTATAACGAAAGTAAAGCTTGTATATAAATGTTTGGTGTCATTTTGGAGTAGTTGACTAAAACCTTTAATCATTGATTAGAAAAGGGAAAAACCCCCCAGCCCCATATTGTCTGGGTTAATCACATTTAAGGTGTGAACAGGAAAAAAGAGGTGACAGAAGGAATACATCCCACTATCGTACCCAACGAGTACAGCCGAAGGAAGATGTGAATCCCCTTCAGCTTTTGTAAACTCTCTTTTTCTCTTTTTTGAAATTGATTATTAAATACTGTTAAATCTTCTATCATTCCTTACCATCTGTGTTACTCTCCAACCCTGAACACAATTTAAACCATTACAAGAATAACATTTGAATATGTAACCTTCTGACCACTGATGGTGTACATTTAATAAAGTTTTGCAGTGCATACAAAGAGTACACAAGTTGTCCATGTTTGTTAAGTGATTATATGTTTTTTGTACCATTTTTTTTAGTAGGGTAACACCAACTCCAAAATAGGAATATTAAAGTTGACATTATTACTGGGGCATACATTTGTAAAAGTATTGTCCAGCTGTAAGTTGTTACTGCTTGTTCAACAGGTAAAATGGCAGTTTCTGGTGGTTGGGCAGAATGGGTTTCCAAGTTACTTATTCCACCAGCAAGTTGTAGTAATATTAAATAAGTTGCCAAGGAAATGAACATGAATTGTACCCATTCTTTACTGGGTTTCTTTACAAGAATGTAAATTATACCGAAAGTCACCAAACATTTCAAAATAATCATTAACGTAACACTACCAGAAAAAAGGTATAGTGGATTAATTTCAAAAGCTTTTGTTGAAGAATAAAGGAAAGTTACCAAATCGAACAAAGCAGTTACTGCAATTATAGTACAAAATAAATAAACGAACCAACCATTACTGGTGGCATTTACATTCTTCAGCTTTTTTAGTTTCATATTCAAATATTTTCTGATCTGCTATTGGTTTACAATCAATACAAATTCTTGGTGACCACATTTCATTATTTAACTTATACTTCAAGCAGTAACTACATGTCCTTAATTTCCCCATCATTACCACCATCATTTTCTTCTTTTTGTTCAACATCTTCATTTACTGGTTCTTCTTCTTCCAATAATTTACGAATTTGGGCAGCAGTTTCTAACATTCTTTGTGCTTCAATGATTTTGTTAAGAAGTTTCACGTTAGGGTGTTCAAGTAAACGGTTATGGTAATTTATTAGTTCTTCTTTGTTCAGTACAAACTTTTTATCTTCAATATTTTCTGTTGTCATTTTTTAGTTCCTCTTTTTAGTTTTCTTTTCTGAATTTATGTAACCAAAACTTACCATGATTGAAGTGATAATTGCACTAACTGCCATCAGAAAGAAAAAACTACTTTTAGTTTT
>Ga0233414_10001255_pt1 | contig 9927 bp, 12 predicted proteins | sample Na_anoxic_10_MG_FD_189020 | JGI IMG/M metagenome (GOLD analysis project Ga0233414, IMG submission 189020) | Seawater microbial communities from Saanich Inlet, British Columbia, Canada - Na_anoxic_10_MG | ecosystem: Environmental > Aquatic > Marine > Inlet | place: Canada: British Columbia...
AGTATTAATATCAAATCCTGTAGCGTCTATGATAAGTTGTTTAATGTTATTTAAATCAGATCCTCTTTGTTTTTCACCATTTACTTTAATAGAATAAAGGTCACCATTAGTAGTGTAAAGCATTTCTATTTCCTCCACTTTATCATTCCATCCCTCATTAATATCTTCTTCAATAAAATCAGCTAGAGCAACTCTAATAGTACCAGTTAAACCTCCATCTTTAGGGATGTCAAAGTTTTTAGATATAGCAGATGCTACTGCATCTACCATTTTATCTTGTTTACTAATAGTATCTGCTACTCCTTCTTTTAAGTATCTATTTTTATTCCAAGAGTAAATATCAAAGTTATCCATAATTGTAGTGTGTAATATATTATAAATATATAAGTTTATGTTTTAAGTGATTCTAAATACTTTACAGCTTCTTTTACATATTCCTCAACTTTATCCTCATTAACTTTACCTACCCATTTTTCTACTTCTCCTGATTCCGATACAAAACCATCATTAGATTCTTTTAGTCTTTCTTCTATATATGTTTTAAACTCTTTGATACGATTATCAATTTCATTATTTTTGATATTACGTTCATATTCTTCCCACTTACCTTCTTTTCTTAGTTGAACTTCCATATCAATAACACAATCAAAACATTTTTTATGGATACGATAAAAAGGTTTATCATTACGTTTTTTCATTACCTTTTTACAACATGGGCAAAATAATGGCATATTATGCGCTTTCTTAGCTTTATCTAACTTAGTAATATTTTGTTTAATACCCTCTTTAATAGTCCAAGTACGCCCGTCTGATTCCCAGATATCGCCTTCAACATGAAATTCATTGGCTTTAGAGAAACCAACACTAGAACGTGTTTTTTCACCTTGTTTACCTTGAATTAAATTACGTAATCTTTGTACGTCTCTTTCTTGAAAATCTTTTTTTAGAACGTTGTCTTTCATAAATTTAGTTTACCCAAGTCGTTTAGTACTTGGCTTATATTTTTGTATACTATTCCTGTGCCACCCGCTGCATTCCATCTTCCAATTGTATCTTCTCTATCATCTATTAGAATATCGGTTTTTGCTAATTGTGGTTTAACAAGATGTTTTTCCTTTGCTTTCTTAAAGTTAATACGAGGTTTTGAGGGAAACACATCACCTGTATGATTCTTTACCCAAAGTATTTTTCCTAGATAAGATTGTTTTTTAGCTGATGGAGATGTTAATAATTCATAATCATAATCTTTAACAGCATTTACTAAATCAGCAGCACCTGGCATAGTTGGAATACCAACCCAAAATTTAACTTTATTTTCTTCATCAATTAAATCCCAAAATGCTTTTCTACCATATTTGTTTTCAAAGTCTTTGGGGGCCATCCCAGATAAGTCTCTAAAACGTTGATCAAAGTCAGCTAATACCCCATCCATATCTAAATAAACTTTATATTCGCTTTCTTCTTCTCTTAAACGACCTAATTCTTGGGCATATGCTAATAGACCAAATGGATCTTTTTTCTTACCTTCTTGTAAGCTATCTGTCCAATTTCTAAATGTCATTGTACCTCTTAAATTAGCTTCTTGTTCTATTTTATCTAAATGGTCATCTTCCATTGTGTTTGTAGTTGAAACATCACCTAATCTATCTTCTAAATATTGGATATGATGAATCATTTCATGGGAATATGAACGTACTATGTCTTTAGGATGTCTACCTTCGGTGTATAACACAATATGTTGGTTGTTTGGATCGTAATATGCAGTTTTACCAAAGAAATCTTTTGCGTTTTCTGAGTCTCCATCTATAAATTCTAGAGTAGGTAATGGTTCTATATTCAAACCACTTTCTACCATGTAATTAGTTAAATCAGCTATTTTTTCAATTATATCTATCTGTTGGGAATATGAAGCATTTTCTTGTAAATTTAAAGATTTTAATTTAGTATAATATTTTGGGTCCTCAGCTAAATGTTGTAAAGCAATTATTTTTGCTTTTGATGGGTCATCAGTATGTTCCATTTCAACTTCAACCCCCATTTTAAGTTCTTTAGGGTCAACATCTTTTTCTTTAGCTGGGGTTTGGATTTCTTGTATTTTATCTGCTACTAAATCAAATACTTCTTGTTTTTCCTCAGGATTAAGCATACCAGGCATAAATTTATCAAACTTATCAAATGAAACTTTAGCTGCATTTCTTGCCGCTGTACCTGATACACCACCTGAAGTTACAATAGTACGGAGTTCTAAGTTGGGGTATTTAGATATTGATTTAGTTCTAGATGTAATGTCTTTAAAATCTTCTTCATTACCTTCTCTAGCTCCTATAACCCATAATACTTCTCTTGTAGGGTGGTTTTTCGCAAAATCATATACTGCTTTAATAGGAGGAATAGATGTAGGTTCTATTTTGACTTTAAAAGGAAGGTAGTTATTATATATTTCCCAAATTAATAAAGATTCGGTTTGAGAGATACCATTTCGTTCTTTATTACCTACAAAAATAATAAACTCATCTATCTCAGGATTTTCTTTAAGTGCTTGTTGTACAACTTCAAAATGACCACTGGTTGGCGGCTTAAATCCACCTGCATATACAGCCGTGGTTGATTTTTTCTCCTCTTCAGGTAGTAAACCTTTGACTAATTCATTAACTAAACTCATTAAGATAAAAATTGTTTAATTTTGGATTGTGCTTCTTCTTTAGATACAGAACCATCTATAATATTTTTAGCTCCATCATTACTTAATAATGCTTGAACATCAGCATTTACTTGAGCTTTTTGTTTATCACTTCTAGCTTGTTGAGCTGGGGTTTTAGGTTTGGTGTTTGTTGGTTCAAATGGATCAAGATATTTTTTAATTACATCTTCAACATCCTTTAATTTTTCGTCTTCTAATGTATTAGCTACAGAAACAAAATTATCTCCAAACATATCTTTATAAGGTGCCCAATTTTTAGTTACACCTAGCCATGTTCTTAATACAATAGCCGGTGCTAAACTTCTATCTTCACCACCTGATTTTTCAAATCTATCTTGGTTTTGTATTAATGAACGTTCTAAATCAGTATAAACATAAAGCATAAATACTTCGTATCCTGCTTCTTTTAACTGGTTATTTAATTCTGTGGTTTGTTTTACAGATGCGGCTGTGCCATCTAATACAAATGATTCCTTACCTGCTATTACATTTTGTAATTCACCTTTAAATTCTTTATTTGCAGCTGCCATTGCTTTGGCTTGCTCGCTTCTTTCTTCAGGTGTAGAGTTTTTTAGATCTAAGGTTACGTTTGCTTGTTTTAATTTATCAATAAAAATATTATCAATATTCATGGTTTTTAAACTACCTAGATCTAATCCTTTTAAAACATATCCCTTACCTGCACCAGGTGCACCTGCTAGGATAATAGCTTTAGGTGCATTTACTTGTTCAGTAAGTAGATCATATAGTTTTATCATAAGGACTATTTATTATAAATATTAATAAATATTTTCACTTGGGGTGTTTTTAACAGCAGTAATCAAATCAGAACAGTTTCCAAAAGTGATTTGGTTTTTGTCAAATAATTGATAAATGATATTTTCAAGTGTGTTTTGAGAAGCAATTGTTTTACGCATAACCTTTATTATTTTAATTTAACAGGGTAAATATACGAATGAATCTTTGGGTAGCCAAACTTTTATGCGATTATCTTCTAGGGTTAAATACTTTATTTGTATCTCCTATTTCAATTTTAAACCCATCAACTAAATGGCCTCTAATATCTATTGTTTCTTTTCTATAGCTTATAGCAGGGACAAATTTTGAAATTAATACCTTATCTTTTTTATATGATTTATAATGATCAACGTTATCAGCTTCAGCTAAAGTAGTACTTCTATACTCATGGATATAACTAAATCTATTATCTTTATAATTACGAATTTCAGCACTATATAAATCTAATTCTTTTGATCTTTGAACAAATATGGATTGATCTAAAGTAATAACTTCAAATGGACAAATTTCCAATCTTACATCAGCGGCGTATTCTATTTTTTTAGTATTATCATAAAACCATTGAGCACTTTTTCTATTTAATAAGTAAGCATGACCTGAGTATTGTTCTTTATGGATTAATGATTTATAAAAATGGTTTGTAATAGATTTTCCTCTTAAAATATCTTTTTTGTATCTACCATAAATTGCTACACCCCAGTTATCAATACTATTTAATTCTTCTCTTAGTTTAGTAAAGTCTAATTGATGTAAATATGAAGTATTTTTTATATCATCTTCTAAAAATAAACCAACTTCATCACCTGAATCTAGAAATGCTTTATATGCTTTTCTATGTGATAAAGCACAACATAAAATTCCTAAAGTACAATACCCATTTGGATCCCAAAAATGTTTATCAAAATAGGGTTTAGATAAATTATGTGGATTTTTTGATATCTCCATCTTATCAATTGCCTCTATATAATTAATATTAGAAAGTTTAAGCCTTTTGAACATCTGTTCAGTTCTCTTTTTTCTAACTTTATGTCTTTCTAGATTAATGACATAAACGCTATCTGCACCCAGGATCATATAGTTCTTTTTACTATAGTTTGAAATGAAGTAGTAGCTGGTTTGTGTTTAGGGTTTTCTAGATCAAATAATTTTTTAACAGATCTAAATATATCTAAGTTTTCTTCTTGGGTACGAGGTGATTCATATATTTCCCAATTTTTACCTTTTAGACGTTTACCAGATTTGTCTTCTCCTCTAGATTTAGATTTTAACCATAATACACCTACTCTATCTACTTTCATACCATAACATTCCTCATAACACTGAGCATAAACTGCGCCTTGTAAATCATAAGTAGTTTGGAGATGGTTACTGGTTTTGAAGTCAATTACCCAACGTTCCATTTTACCATCTATTTCAATTTCACATACTAAATCACAAGTACCTGCTACTTGTAGTACATCTGAAAATAGTGATACTTCTGTTTCAACTAATGTTGGTTTGTATGTTTCCCAAAAATCAACAAAACGTAAAAGCATTTGCCAAACATGAGGTGCCATTCTAGGATGACCATTATCATTTAAATACTTTAATTCTTTACCTTCAAAGTACTCTTCAATCATTTCATGGACTTGTGTTCCTTCTTCTGCTGCTTTTTTAACAATCCATTCAGCACTATGTCCTACTTTTTTAAGCCAGTCCTCAAAATATTTACCTTTAGGGTAAGCATTTAAAACATATGTAATAGAAGGATAAAATTCTCCATTACGTCTATAATAACGTGAATCAGGTAAAGTTATTTGTTTGTGATCATCTGAGATCTCTAATATTCTATTGTATGATTTTTTGATCATAAAGCTAGTTTTCTTTCCAACAAACCAGAATAGGTAAGTGGTTGGGTGGTTTGAATTAATTTGGTGAAATTAGTAAAACCCATTTCACTTGGATCTTTATCTTGCATATCAACAAGATAGACTTCTTTACCTTCTGCCATTAGGTTTTCACAAAAGCGTAAAGCTTGTTTAATTGCATCTTTATCTAATGCAATATAAATTTTATCTACAACTGACGTAACTATTCGTTTCATTAAGTTACTTTGTATATTTTTTCCTAGTAATGGTATAGCGTTTCGTTTAATAGCAATAGCATCAAATAAACCCTCACATATTACAATAGGTACTTTCCAATTAATTAAGTGTTCATTTGGAATTACATCTCTGCTTGTTGATGGGTTTCTATATTTTATATATGGGTCTTTTTCAAATGAACGAGCTGTGAAATAATTTAATCTACCATCCGCATCATATGTTGGTATAATAATCATATTAGCGTATAAACCTGCTTCACAATAACCTATATCATATTTTAGGATATCATGTTGATTTATGTTTCTACTCTTTAAATATGCTAGGGCATGACGCGTTTTTATTTCATTTGAATTATTATCTATTAAACTAATAAACTCTTTGGGGAGTGATACACTATTAACAACTTGTGTTTGTTTTATTGATTTAGAAGTTTTAACTAAAGATTTTAGTTCTGTAAACTTATTAACCTCAACTTTAAGTTGTTTAAATAAAGAATAAATAGTAGTACCTTTAACATCACAAGCCCAACAATGCCAAGGATTTCTACCTTCTTTATTCTCGGTGAGATTAACCTCCATTTTTGGTTTATGGTGATGGCAAAAAGGACAATGGTAAGCGTAGTTATTTCTAGCTGTCGCTTTACCTGATCCTAACACCGAGTTTACTAGGGTAACTAATAATTGGTTTACCATAAGTGGTAATATACAAAACTAATCTTTATACTCCAAGGGATCTTCAAAGTCAATACCCTCTAAGTCTTTAGGGAAAAATTTACCTAAAATATTGTCATTGAACCACTTGTCTGGTTTTTCTAATACCTGATATATCATTTGGTATTTAATTTCAAAATATGTCAATGACTTTTTATTAGGACACATTTTTAATATAGTACGATCAAATTCATCTTTTTTACCTTCAAGCAATAATTGTTTGATGTGTTTTTGGGATCCGTAGTAATTAAGCCAGTCTGATTCTTTTACTACTAATTTATAAGAGGGACGACGACCAACTACACCTTGTAGTTTTTCTAATTCTCGTTTTCCAATTTTTTGTTTTTTATTATGAAATAAGACTTTTTTTCCAATGTAAGACTTCCCAGAAGGTTTGTGAGTAACTATATAAACGAAACCAAATGTGTTTTCTGGAAATTGAGTTATGTCCCCTATTTTATGGGTTTTGTAATTCCAACTCATATGTAATTTTTAGGGATTAATTATAAATATTTAAAGTACTCGTAAAACCAAGGATAAGTATTAACTATATTTTGTGATAATTCTTGACCTAAATATTCATTGTATACTTCAGGAACAGGTTTTACCTCTTTTCTTATTGTATGGTCTCCAAAAATACCATGTACTGTATCATCTTCTTGGGTAAGTTGTTCTACATTATGAAAATCATGTTGATGTCTTTCTACTTCAAAAAAGTCATATACCTTATCTAACTCTATTTGAGGGTTAGAAGTTAGATCTTCAAATCGTATAAATAAAATATTTTTATCTATACCTTCATCTATCATTTGTTTTAACCTTTCTATAGCGATACCAATTGGAGGGGTTTGAGCCCAATGGTCAACTCTTTTAGATGTTGTAGTACCTTTCATTTCAGCCCAGTTTACTATACCACTATCTTTATCTTGATTCTTTCTAAAGTTTTTCTCCATAGAGGAATAGATAGATCTTAAATCTCTAACCATACAAACTATTTTAGGGTTAGGATAAAATGAGTTTAAAAAATTATAATGAATTCCCCATCCTCTAGATTTATCTACTACATATTTTTTATTTGTAATACCATTAAAAAATCCTTCTACTCCTTGACGACAAAAGTTAAGCCATCCTTTTTTCATTAACTCTGCATCTTGGGCTTGAAAAGCATTATCGTTTGTATAATTATTTCTAGCTGCAAATAATAATTCTAATACACCGGAAGTAGGGGTTACATAAAAATCAGGATTTTGACCTAATATGTTTTGTAACAATGTACTGCCTGCTCTAGGTAAAGATGATTGAAAAAATATTTTTTCCATTATTGTTTGTTTATAGACTCTATAATTGTATTAGCATTAAATATTTCATTTAAATCATTATAAGGAATAGATGAAATATCTTGTGCTAAATTAAAGGGTTGATAAACAGAACGTTCAAGTTGGGGTTCTTTGGTAAAAGGGTTAGCTATGATGTTGTCATGTAACTTATACCCAAATATTTTTGGTTTTGTAGTTACCCAACACACTGTTGATTTTTTGTCCATAGCAGCTGCTAAATGCTGACTAAATGAATCTATGAGTAATCGTTTAGAAGATAGTTGTAATAGTATAGCTATACTTCTAAACCCATCTAACGCGTGTAGTGTATCTGGGTATTGTTGTTGGTCTTCTCTTTTGATATGAACTATAGTATAATCTTCTTTATAATGTTTGATTATTTCATTCATTGTAGGTTGAGGTATGTCTCTAGTCCAAGAGTATTGAAAACCTTGACCTTGAGGACCTCCATTTGGTTGTATAGCTAATATGGGTTTTTCTACTTGATAAAAAGGTTTGAAATAATCTACTTCAGGTTGGGTTAAATAAAGTTGAGGTTGTTCATTATTATAGTTTAGCCCATATATTTTACACCAGGTTTTAAGTAGGTGTTCTTTATCAGTTAAAAAAGAAGTATTACGATAGGGGTCTTCTGTGAATATTTTACAATCTTGATCTTTAACATATTTTAAATAGGCTCCCCCCATTTCCTCAATCCTAAAACACTCATTGATATGTGGGTTATTTAAAAATACATCTGGATAAGCTGTAACGACTATAATGTGGGAGTTTTTATAGCGTTTTCTTATAACTTTAACCATAGCTGTCGCCATGATAGATTTACCTAGACCTCCGTCTATTTGAAAGATTACATTCATAACAATTATTTAATAAAACTATTTTAAAATATTATAACCAAGGAGTACCGTTTTCTTTAGTTCTATTAGCCTCAGCAGTAATAGAAGATGCAATTGAAGAGGAATTTTCTACCTCTATAGCAGTTGTATCTATGGATCCTGTAACCCATCCTAAAACAATACCTTCAGTAAGGTCTTCATAAGCTACAAATTCTGAGTCAGAAGCTGAACCTGTTGTAAAGGATAATTCTCCAATTTTTCTAGTTGAATAACCTGATTCATCTGATTCACAGGCATATATAGCTTTACTTACCATCCCATCTGATAGGGTTCTATTAAGATCGTAAATTTTCCAAATATGATTCATTGTATTTATTTTATTTGTTTATTATAAATATATAAAACTTAATTAAATTTTGTTTTTTTCTTTTAATTCATCCTTTAATTTTTCATCAATAAACCACATTTTATAGTAATCTCTTTTTTCAGTGATATAATCAAAGTATTTGTCTACTTTATCTTTCCAATCTTTATCAATGTAGGGATTAATTACGCCTGATTTAGGTGATGAAAATGTTTTATTTATCCATTCTTTACCACGTTGTTGGTGAGCAAAGGCTTGGGTATTAATAGCATAAAATGATGCTTGATGAATATCATTATATACATCAACTGCTTCAACTGGTTTACCCAATGCAATAGCATTTATAACTGATTCGCTCCAATGGGTTGAATATATTTTTTTAGCTACATTCATAAAATGATATAAATCAATATCTCTAGGTAAGATACTTTCGGCACCAAGTAAATCTTTCAATTCACCTACTACAGCATGTGTTGTGATGGGATGGGGTTTAAAATATAAATTATCTTTATATTTTTTCTTTAAATATTTTAATTTGTTTAAACAGGTATTTCCTTTAAGTTTGTTAGAACCTGGTAGTACTACTAAATTATCGACTTGTTTAAATTGATCAAAACCCTGATCTCTATTTTGATATTTATTTGCTGTTTTCTCTTTTACTCTTTTAGCCATATGAGAAGCAAAATCTATAATAGGATAGTCATCGGTATCATACCAGGCATCTGTAATAGATTCTAATCTAAATTTAAGGTTTAAAGGTTGTAGATAAAAATTACCCGCGTGTTCTGTATAACCTATAGTTTTAAAATAAGGCATTTCTTCAGCTATAACATCATAGCTATATTCTATATCTAATTCTTTACATTTACGGATAACATACCCTTCAATATCTTCTAAATCTCTAAGGTTTTTGTTTTTCTTTAAGGGTCCTATTCTTTCTTCTAGAACCTTTTTATTGAACATTTCCATTTAGTCTATAACTTTTAGTATTGGTAATATACGAATAACTTTTTAATAATACAACTTATTTTTATGATTCTTTTCTTCCTTGATAGAAACTTTTCATCCAATTACCCCATTTACTTTTACTAGCATTT
>Ga0233414_10001256_pt1 | contig 9925 bp, 10 predicted proteins | sample Na_anoxic_10_MG_FD_189020 | JGI IMG/M metagenome (GOLD analysis project Ga0233414, IMG submission 189020) | Seawater microbial communities from Saanich Inlet, British Columbia, Canada - Na_anoxic_10_MG | ecosystem: Environmental > Aquatic > Marine > Inlet | place: Canada: British Columbia...
CGGTGCCAGTGCCAGTGCCAGCGACAGCGACAGCGACAGCGACAGGCTAGGTGTCTACCGCGAGGTAGATCACGTCTTCGCCGATATCGACGTCTTCGTTGGGCAGCACCGCGTAGCACCGGCGGCTCACTCGGATCTCCGTGACTCGGTCGCGGCCGACGAGAGTGCCGGGCTCGAGCTCTTGAAAGCCTGTCCACGGGGCGCCGAAGCCGAACTCGTCGCTTGGCTTGGTGATCGTTTCGACGACGTGCACGGTGCGCACTTCGGTGCCGTTGGTTTCGCCGCCGTCGTCAATCGCGCCGGTTACTCGCAAGAAGTTCATCGCGATGCCGTGCGCCGTGTCGGAAATCTCCGGGTCGTCGTGTGAGCCGCACTCGACGGACAGGGCGGGCACACCCGCGAGCTTGAGGAAGCCGATGATCACCTTGTCCGCGAGGCCGTACCAGGATTGAACCAGGAACGAGATGCCGACCTGTTTGGCGATATCGTCGATCGACGCTTCCCCGTTGCTGATACCGAACGGCGGGGTCGGGGTTCCGGCAGAGTGGAGGTCGAGGAACACGTCAAGCTCTCCGAGGACTTCCTTGAGCTCGAGAACGCGATGGTGCTCGTATCCCCAAGCCTCCTGCCGAAGCGTCTCCGTGAACTCGAAGTCCCAGAGGCGGTTGAGGTCGTCGCCTCCGCGCGTGTGGCGGCGGCCCTGCGAGTTCGCTTCAGGGTTTGCGTGGATCAAGAAGACGGTGCCTGTTGCAGGCTCGAGCGATCCTTCCTCGAAGGCGCTAGCGATCCGTTGAATCGCATCCGCCCCGCACGGTTCGTTCCCGTGTATCGACCCGCACACGCCGACGTAGGGTTTCGGCCAATCGGCGGAGGCCGACACCCGCAACACACCTGGTTTTAGCTCTTCGATGTACAAGGCCGACTCTTCGTTTCTCGATCCAAAACCTGCCGAGTCTGCTCGAACCAATGGTCCGCCTCGGCTGCGCTCTTGCCCACGGCAGTGATGCCGAGCTTTCCGAACTCACTGAGCGCGCCCGTGAAATGAAAGAGCACGCCCGATTCGGACCAGGCTTGATAGTGCAATCCATCGACCGCTGCAATGTCCAGCAAGTCCTCGACGAGGAGGCCACGATAACTGTCAGAGCGCATGGTGTCGGTCGCGACGTAGAACTGCGGTTCGTCGCGTGGCGTGAGGTAGAGCCCGGTGTCCGGGTCGTATCGGCCGTCGGTCAGCATGCGAAGCAGCATCATCGGATGCGTCGTACCGCCTAACCGCAGGTTGGTTTCGATCGCATAGTGCTTGCACGAGCCGTCATCCGCCTGCGTGCAGATGAAGTCGACGGCGAGCCGACCGATGACGCCCGCCTCGTGCAGGACTTGGCCCACCCGAAGGGCATCTCGTTGGATGTCCATTCGGTAGGCTGCGTCGGCCGGGAATCTGCAGCCGGCGTAGATCTGCCCATCGACGCCCTCGACGAGTTGGTCGTGCGTGGAAATCGCGTCCAAGCTGCCCGTCGGTGAGATGCGAAGCTGGCAGCTCGGAGCTCGCTTGTCTTTGGCTTCGAGGAACGCTTCGACGATGCCGCCCTCCCGCTCGAGCTTCTCCTTGAACGTTTCCCAGGTCTGACGCGGGTCCACGAAGCGCATCCTGGGGAGCGCATCGGCCAAGGCCTGCTCCCTTGTTTCTCGGCTCGCATCGCCTTTCGGTGAGACCGCGTCCAGCGCTTTGAGGTCGAGAATGGCGTTGCCCTGCCCGCTGAAACCGGTGTTTTGCTTGACGACCACGCGCTCGAGGTCTTCGTTCTCTTCCCAGAGGCCGTCGACGGCATGCACCAGGTCGGCTGCGCTCTTCAGATCTTCTGCTCCCGGGAGCAAGGGTACGCCGGCCTTGCGGAAGGCCCAGCGCGAGCCGCTCTTGGTGCCCAGCCAGATCAGATCCGGGTCCGCGCCGTAGAGTGGAACGCCGAGTGCAACCGCCAGGCTCCGCTCCGCTTCAGTTACCGTGAAGCACGTCATGAGGCCGCACTCAGGCCGAATCAAATGTCGAATGCGCTCGATGACCCGAGGTCGCTGGAGGATCTTTTGCGTCAGCGGCACGAGCGAGCTGTCATAGAGCGAGAGGACGGTCAGCCGGCGCCGCATGTGTTCGTTGGGGATGCCGCTGATCAGCGAGAGCATGTAGTCGACGGCTGCCGGATGGATCGGAGCGGAGGTCACGTAGACCAGGCGCGCGCGCGGATGCCGAAGCAGGTTCAGCGCAAACAGCATCCGCTCTTCGTAGTGAATGACTCCGTCGATGGAGACCGTGTCGATGCCGTCGAAAGAGAGAGACGGAACCACGACGATGTCTCGTGGCTCGGGTCCATCGCCGTCCGCCAACGCCCAGCGGGGGGCCAGATGGGACTGCAGCTCCCGAAATGCCTTCATTTCGTCGCCGGCACCGCCCATGTTTCATGTATAGCACGGCGGTGCTGGATTTACTTGCGGCCCAGCCGTGAGAAGGGCACAAGATCGCCCGTGGCGATGGGAGGCGTACCGAACGAAGCATCTTCGCGGGAGGGGCTCTTCAGCTTTCTTTCCCGGCGCCGGTTTCTGAAGGTGAGCCTCGTGGCTGGCGGCGCGGTGCTAGGCGTCGGCGGGGGCGGCCTGCTCGCGCTACGCGGACGGGCGCCCAATGTCGATGGGCTGCGGGTGCTCGATGCACACGAATACCGAACGCTTCAAAGCCTGGTCGAGGTCATGCTCCCGAAGACAGACGCGATCCCGATCGATGCCGCGTCGATGGATCTCCCGCGGGAGTTCGATGACTTCCTCGCCGACGAGCCGGAGCAGAATGTCCGAGACCTTCAGAAGGCGCTTGTGCTGATCGAGTTCGGTCCCCTGGTGTTCGACAAGAAGCTCACGACGTTTTCGCGGCTCGATGTGGCAGAACGCACCGCCCATTGGAACGAGTGGGCGCTCAGCGAAAACTTGCTCCGGCGGCAAGTAAGCATTGCAACCCGGAAGTTCTTCAACTTGGTCTACTTCGACCAGGAGGAGGTGTGGCCGTACATTGGCTACCCAGGGCCGTCCATGAAACGCGCGCAGGGGGTCATGCCGTGACCGGCGGAATCACCGACCTGTCGAAGCAGCCACCGCCCGAGGCGATCACGACCGAGATCTGCATCATCGGCTCGGGCTGCGGCGGTGCAACTGCAGCGCATCTCCTTGCCGAGGCCGGGCATGAGGTCGTGGTGCTCGAGGAGGGTCGCGACCTCGTTGGCTCCGAGCGAACGCAACGCGACGGCCCGATGTACGACCAGCTGTTCATGGATAGAGGCGGGCGAGCTTCCCACGACCTCTCTGTGAGCGTGCTGCAGGGCAGGGTGCTCGGCGGGGGCGGAGTGGTCAACACCTGCGACGTCGTGCCGATCCCCGAGGGCGTGCTGCACCACTGGGCGACCAAGTACGGGCTCGAGGACTTTGCGCCAGTGCGATTCAAGCGCTTCACGGACGACGCGCTCGGCGATCTTTCCGCGAGCCGCATTCCGGAGAGCATGGTCAACCCGGCGAACAACAAACTTCGCCAGGGGGCCGAAGGCCTCGGCCTGCGTGGCGAGGTCATGATGCACAACCGCGTGGGATGCCGCGGGCTGGGGACTTGCATGATCGGCTGCCCGGTTCACGCCAAGCGAAACCCTCGCATGGTGGCGCTGCCGAAAGCCGTGGAGGCAGGCGCGCGCATCTTCACCCGGGCACGCGCGGTGAAGATTGGCAAAGCCAGCCAGGAGTTCAAAGAGATCACCGTTCGCACGCTCGATCCGAGGGGCTACCACGAGCAGAGCGAGCTCAGAGTCCGAGCGAAGATCGTCATCGTCGCCGCGAATGCCATTGCGTCGGCACAACTATTGCTGCGTTCTGGCGTGGGGAACTCCCACGTCGGGAGGAACCTCACTTTGCAGCCCCAGCTCCCCATCATCGGTATCTTCAACGAGAGGATCGCGGCCTTCGACGGCATCCCGCAGTCGTACGCGGTCACCGAGTTCGAAGAGGAAGACAACGCCGAGTTTGGGCTTTGGGGCTATCGCATCGAGGGCATCATGGGCACGCCCGGGATCGTGTCGAGCCTGTTGCCCTTTTCGGGCGCCGCAGGGATGGAGGGCATGGCCCAGTACGACCGGATGGCGGCCTCGCTCCTGTTGGCTCCCGACGCGCCGTCAGGCCAAGTTGAGGTCGCGCGCGACGGGCGACTGACGATTCGGTATGACCAGCGCGCTGACCATCAGGAGCGGCTTCGTCACGCGGCCGAAATGGCAGCGAGGGTCTACCTCGAAGCGGGGGCTCGGGAGGTCCTGCTCCCGACGACGCCGCCGCTGGTCATCCGTTCGGCGCGCGAGGCCAAGCGAGCCCAAGAGCTGAGCTTTGCGCCCGCGACCGCTCCGATGGTCAGCGCACATCAGCAGGGCACGGTGCGGTTCGCCGCATCGGAGCGCGACGGCGGCGCCGACCTCAACGGCCAAGTCTACGGCACGCGCGAGGTCTACGTCTTCGACTCGTCAGGCTACCCAACAAGCGCCGCGAGCCACACGATGACCCCAATCATCGCCTCCTCCCGCATGCTAACGACAAAACTATTGACCCGGATATAACAAGGGGCTGTCCCTTTTTGCCGTCGACGCATGCCGCGTCAACACAAAAATTAACCCATCCAAAAAGGGGACCGTCCCCTTTTTTTCGTTCTTATTCTTCTTCGATTTGGATGGACTGGGTGGGGCACATCATGCAGGCGTCGCGGACTTTGTCTTCGAGGTCGGGGGGGACGTCGTAGGTTTGAATCATGAGGCTGCCGTCTTCGGCGAAGGAGAAGACTTGAGAGGCCTCTTCGACGCAGACGCCGTAGTGGTTGCAGGTAGATGAGTTGTACATGATCTTCATAGGGCGGCTCCCATCTACGGTTTGCTCAACAGCTCTCGTTCCTCGTGCTCCATGTCGTCTCGGATAGCCCGGGACAGCTCCCGTACGCCGATCACCAACTTCGACCCGACGGCCGTCTCGTCCAGCTCGCGGATGACGCCGTCGAAGATTTCGCGCTGCACTTCGTGCTCCCGGCGCATGTCTTCCACCATCTCGTCGACCTTGCCTTCTTCGGCCAACGACGGAAGTTGGTACTCCTCGTAGTGCAAGTGCGCGAGCAGCACTTCGCCGAGGGCCACGAGCTCCTCGCGCAGCGCGATCACCGACTTCGTGTCGTCATCGCCGACACGCTCGCTCAATGCTTCGACGCGCGCGAGCAGCGCAGAGATCTGCGCGTGCTCGCTTCGAATGCGCGCCCTGATTTCATCCGGCGTTGCCGGGGTTTGTGTGTTGGAACCGGTGTCCATCTATGCTGCGACAAGCCGCTTGCGTCGCTCAGCCAGTGTGAGCGGCTTGCTCACCTCCTTGACGCCATCATACTCGTCTTGGGCCTGCTTGTGGTACCACTCGGGGTAGAAGTCCTTGCACCACTTGCGGAATTCCGCGACCGGCCCGTCCCCGTCGCAGAGCATCGGCTGCTGGAAAAACGCCTTGTTCTCCCAAATCGGGGCGTCTTCCTCGAGTTGCCGCGCGACCTCGTTGGTGAAGGCCTTGCCGACGCCAGCGGTGATATCCGCCCCGCCGAGCTTCTTCACGGTGAATGAGAAGCGCACGTCACAGTATTCGTCGTCGATTGGCGTGACCGAGGCCATGTTTGTCGTTTCGACGATGCCTCGGAAGCGGCTCAGCGAGAAGCCAAAGCCGTGGACATTGACCTCGAGCTCACCCGTCACGTCGCCCCGAGGCGTCTCCATCGCGGTGTCCGTGACCATGTGAATCTCCGGATACTTCAGATCCACGGTGTGCGGCTGCGGAACGATGTTCATCCCGTGGACGTAGCGGAAGTGGGCCTTGTCGACGACGTTCTCGCACATGTCCTGGTTGTGCGTGCGCATCTTCCAACGCTGTCGCCAGTACGGCGTCCAGGCCTCGTTGTTCCATTCGGGAATTCCCGGGATGTCCCATTCGGGCTCTTTCCCATCGATGTCGTGCCAGACCATGATGAGGCCGTTTCTCTCGATCACAGGCCAGGCTGTGATGTTGGCCTTGCGAGGCAGATGCTTGGCATAGGGCACCTCGGTGCACTTCCCTTCGCCGTTGAACTTCCAAGCGTGGAAGGGGCAAACGATTCCGTCGCCGTCGACTTTGCCGCCATGGCCCAGATGCGCGCCCATGTGTGGGCAGAAGGCATCGAGAACGCTGACTTCACCATCTTCAGTGCGGAACATGACGAGCTCGACGCCGAAGTACTTGAGTGGCTGTACTTCGCCCGGCTGAATCTCGTCCGCGTAGGCTACCTGGAACCATCCCCGGGGGTAACGTGGAATCGGAAATCGCGGTTTCTTGCTCATGGCTGTTCTCCCATTTCTGTTGGTCGCTTTGGAGGCCTTCGGTATGGGGACTGATGACCCCAGTCGCTAATTCGGTTGTACGTGGTTGGCTCCCACGTTGAGTCGTCAACGGTTCGTCCGCCCCAGCCGACTTCGCATTCGAAGCCCGAGGGCGTGACACAATAAAAAGTCACCATCTGGTCGTTCGGGTGACGGCCGAGGCCTTGTACGACGCGCACGTTACTGGCGAACGCCCGATCGAGCGTGGCGCCGACGTCGTCGAGCGAGCCCATCTGCAGCATGAAATGGTGCAGGTGCTTGGGGAGACCCGAGCCGAGCGCCACCGTGTGGTGCCGCGGATTGACGTGTAGGAACGTGATGTCGACTTTGAAGTCGCCGGGCAGCGTGCACCGGATGTGGTCGCTGAGACCAAAGCTCAGCACCTGTTCGAAGTACGATCGTGTCTCGGCGATGCTATTGGCGCGAAGCGCGAGATGACCGACGCCCTGCTCGCCCGTGACAAAGCCGGCCGCGACTTTCTCGTGCCGGAAGGGCGTGTCTGCCAAGACGGGCCCGTAGAAGAGCTCCACCGCGACGCCGCCAGGCTCGAAAGTCCGAACGAAGCCCTCTACCCCACGCGCCTTCGCTTCCGAGGCCGGAGCAGGATCCGCCGAGTGGCCGGCTTCTCGTACGTGCGTCGTGACCTCATGCAAGGTTTGCTCGCTGGGCACTTCGAAGCCGAGCGCGATCAAGTCATCCGCGGGCCCCTGCCTCAGTAGAATCCGTGCGGCGCGCTCGTCGGTCCGATAGGGGACCAGCCCTTCGCCGAGTCCCTCGCCCCGCTCGACGCCGAGCACCTTCGTGAGAAAGTGATCCCAGGCGTCGAGGTCCGAAACCTCGAAGAGAAAGTAGCCCAAGCTGTGAACGCCCGATCCCATGCTGAACTCAGAGGAAGAAGTCCGTCGTCGGCTCACCCATCATGAGGCCGCCGTAGTTGCGCTGTGTCTTGAGGGGGTTGTTGGCGTGATGGGCGCGCGCCCCGTGAATGTCTTGGAAGAAGCGCTGAATGTCCTGGTTGAGGAAGATCGCCGAGCCGCCACTTGCCATGAACAGGTCGTCCAGCGCCCTGACCATGCGGTCCGTCGCCGCGCCCGCATTCGCGCGATACGCGACCCGGTCCTCGACCTCGACGCGCTCTCCGGCTTCCGCCTTCGCCATCATTTCGTTCCAGTCGTTGCGCATGAGCGCGCGAACCTCGCGCATGGCTAGGGTCGCGCGTGCGCAAGTCTCGAGGTTGAAGGGGTCATCGGAAGCCTTCTTCCCGTCCGCTCGGCCGGTGCGGGCCTTGTTCAAATCGACATACGCCTCGAGGGCGCCCTGCAGCATGCCGATCGCCGGCGTAGCTACCGTCCGCGTGAAGAGCTGGCCAAACGGCACGCGGTAGAGAGGGCTCGTGTTGACCTCGTTGCCTGGGCTCTGCAGCCGGTACGCATCCGACATCCGGTGCACGCGGTGCTCGGGGACGAACACATCATCGACGACCACGGACTTGCTCCCCGTCCCTTTGAGCCCCGAGACGAACCAGTCGTCGACGAGCTCGTAATCGGAGCGCGGCACGAGCAACGTGAACATGTCTTGCGGCTTGCCTTCTTCCTTCGGTGCGAATCCGCCGAGGAAGTTCCACTGGCAGTGGTCGCTTCCGCTCGAAAAGCCCCACTTGCCGCTCAGGCGATACCCACCGTTGGCGCGCGTCACCTTGCCGACCGGCATGTACGACGATGCCGTGAGGGTATCGAGACCGTTTTCGCTTTCCCAAACGTCCTTCTGAGCTTGCTCCGGAAAGAGCGCGAGCTGCCAATTGTGCACAGCAACGACGCCGAGCACCCACGCGGTCGACGGACACGCTGACGCAACCTCGATTGCGGCATCGAAGAACTCGATGGGGTTACACTCGTAGCCGCCCCAGCGCTTCGGTTGCATCATCCGAAAGAAGCCAGCGTCCTTGAATTCCTGGATCGTCTCGTCTGCGACGACACGGTCCGCGTCGCACTTCACGTTCCGCTCTCGCAGAATCGGCTTCGCTTCGCACGCGAGCTTCACGAAATCCGGTTTGGTGGCGTTGCTCATGCAGATTCTCCTCGCTATTCGGCCGCGTCCGCTGCTTTGTTGCGTGGGCTGTAGAACTGCGAGTACCAGCGGCGGAACTCGCCGATGGGGCCGTCCCCGTCACAAAGCATCGGCCGATCGAGGTAGATCTTGTTCTCCCAGATCTGCACGTCCTGCAGATAGCCGTCGCGCATGTTGTTGATGAAGTGCCCGATGAGCTCGTCGGTCATGCCTTCCGAGGTCTTCATCGACACCGCAAAGCGCAGCATCAGGTTGTCGTCATCGATTGGCGTGTGGGCGTTGATGATCACGCCGAGGCCCTTGCCGTGCATCTTGGTGACCTGATAGGCGGGGCCGTAATAGGTCGCGGTCGAGGAGAACTCGTCCTTGCCGCCGTGCACCGGGTACGCGACCGCTTTGATCTTCTGCTGCCCGACGTGGTCGGTGTAGGTGTTGCTGAACGAGCCGGGCACCGGGTGCGTGTTGTGCACTGGGATGAAGTGACCTGCGTCCGCCAGGTTCTCTGCGATCGCGAGCGGCGGGGTCTTGATCTGGAGCTTCGCGAACTTCCAGGGGAGGAACTCTGAGTCTTCCCACTCTTCCAGTGCCGGGATCTCCCAGTCCGGCTGGCTCTTCTCGCGGTCGTGCCAGACGAAAATCATCCCGTTGCGCTCAGCCACGGGCCAGCAGGCCACGCCTGCCTTTGGCGGAATGCGTTTTGCGTACGGAATCTCGACGCACTTCCCAGTGCCATCGAACTTCCAGGCGTGGAACGGGCAGACGATCCCTTCACCTTCGATCTTGCCGCCGTGTCCGAGATGCGCGCCCATGTGAGGGCAGTAGGCATCGAGCACCTTGGCCTCGCCGGACTCGGTCCGGAATAGAACGAGCTCCTGGTCGAAGCGCTTCAGCGGTACGACTTGGCCCGGCTCGAGTTCCTCGGAGAACATGAGCAAGAACCAGCCCCTGGCAAAACCTGCCCACGGGTTCGTATTCGTTTCTGCGGTCATCGGAAGCTCCAATCGTCGTTTCGCGGCGGCCCGAGCACGGGCAACTAGAACGTGTTCCACTAGAACATGTTTCAATTTCCGCGCCATGGCAAGCACTCTTTGAGGTCTCCTTTTGCTATGGTTTCAGCGTGTTAGCGGCGCAAATTTTGCGTCCGGCAAAAGAAGGAAACCCTTGGGCGGGTCGATCAAGACCGCCAGGGCATCTGTCGATTGACTCTAGGTCCCTTTCGAGCCGACTCTCGCCCGATGCAAATTCAGATGATTCTCGTCTTGGGCTCCGTCCTCTCGTTTGCCCTGTTCGCCGGGTGCGAAAAGGGCGGGCCACCTCCGCAGCACCCCCAGGCCAGCCAGGCGCCTCCCGAGGCCCAGCCAGTCGCTGAAACATCGAACGATCCAACTTCGCCCCTCAACTTCAAGGGCAAGATC
>Ga0233414_10001258_pt1 | contig 9912 bp, 8 predicted proteins | sample Na_anoxic_10_MG_FD_189020 | JGI IMG/M metagenome (GOLD analysis project Ga0233414, IMG submission 189020) | Seawater microbial communities from Saanich Inlet, British Columbia, Canada - Na_anoxic_10_MG | ecosystem: Environmental > Aquatic > Marine > Inlet | place: Canada: British Columbia...
GTCGCCTACCAGAACTCCGGGCCTTGGTCAGTGCTTTGTGACAAGTTCTGCAAGTGGCACGAATTTCCACCCATTCTTCTTTGTGTCAATTCGTGCCATGCGTGGCAAAAAACTCAAGTTCGGGATAGTAGGTGATGCACACGGTTCCCGGCCCGGCGTGCGTGCCGATGACGGGACTGACCGTGGTGCGGTGGACGATAGAGACGCCAAAACGCTCCTTGATCTGTTGAGCCAGGGCGTCCCCTTCTTCTGCGGTGTCTACGTCGGCCACAGCCACCTCGGCCATGCGCTTGCCGTCCAGCCACTCCTCGACAATGTCCAGCATGCGGGCGACGGCCTTGCGCTTGGTGCGCACCTTGGTCAGCGCTTCGATCTGCCCGTCCACAAAATACAACAGCGGCTTGAGTTTGAGCGCGGTTCCCAAGAATCGCGCGCCGCCCCCGAGTCGCCCGCCCCGGTGCAGAAACTCTAGCGTGTCCACGGCAAAGATCAGCTCCACATTGTCGCACACGTGTTTGGCCGCGGCGACGACCTCGTCAAGAGATTTGCCGGCCGCCGCTGCGCGCGCCGCCGCCAGCACGGCAAAGCCCTGCCCCATCGTGACCGAATGCGAGTCCACAACACGGATGTTGAGATCGGGCAGTTGCTCTTGCGCTGCTACCGCGTTGGCAAAAGTGCCGCTGATCTTTGAGGTGACCATGACGGCAACGATGGCGTCAGCCTCGGCTGACACTTTTTTAAAAAAGTCCACAAACTCTCCCCGCGAAGGCTGGGAGGAGGAGGGAAAGGTCTTGGATGTGCGCAGGCGCTGGTAAAAGGTGGGCGGGTCAATGTCTACCCCGTCTCGATAGCTATCGTCGTCCCAAAGGAGCCACAAAGGGATCACGGGGATGTCAAAATCGCCCAGGGCTTGCTGGGGGATGTAGGCGGCGCTGTCTGTCACGACGGCGATTTTTGGGTTGCTCATAACTGCCTCCTGGTATGATGTTGGGAATGCCAACAAATACAACACCATAGTTGTGAATAAGATACGCTTGCGGGCGACGGAATGACGACGTTTGTGTGCCTTTTGTTTATGGAAAATGACTTGTCACTTTTCAATCTGTTCCAGGCAAAGTTCGCGATTCACAAATCTGCTCATCTCTCACTCTCTTGTCTAGAAATAATACACATCAGACTATAATAGTCTGATGTGTAATTTTCGCAACCTGGTTATAGGGGGGCTGAATCTGCACCGCGTACAAGCTAACAGTATGACCAGACTCGACGCACCTAATCCAGTGGCAGATAGCGAGAGATGCCGCTGGGGGTGCTAAACCACAGCGTGCCGTCGGCAGCCACGGCGATAGAGATGACAAAATCGTCCAACAGGCCATCGTCGGCAGTACGAGTCGTCCAATTCTCTCCATCAAAATGAGAGACGCCGCCGCCCCGGCTGCCAACCCACAGCGTTCCGTCGGGGGCTATGACGATAGGCGCGGTGCGGCCGGCCGCCAGACCGTCTTCAGCCGTGTAGGTGCTCCACGTACCGCTATCATCCGTGGGGTCAAAGCGAGAGATGCCGCCTTTGTAATAGCCGGCCCACAGCGCGCCGTCGGGGGCTATGGCCATAGACTCGACCACGTTGCCAGCCAGGCCGTGGTCCTTGCTATAGGTCGTCCAGCCTTGCCCGTCAAAATATGAAACCCCACTGCCCCACACGCTGACCCAGAACGTGCCGTCGGCGGCCACGGCGATGGACCAGACGTCATCGTCCACCAGGCCGTTGGCGGTGGTGTAGAGAAGCCAGCTTTCCCCATCAAAACGAGAGACCCCACGCCCCCATTCGCCGGCCCACAGCGCGCCGTCAGGGGCCGCGACCAAAAAGCCGACGCTGTCGGCCACCAGGCCGTGCGCCGTCGTATAGGTGCTCCACCCCCCGCCGCTAAAGCGAGAGAGGCCGCCCCAGGTGTCAAACCACAGCGCGCCGTCGGGAGCCACGACGATGGATTCGACGACATCGTCCGCCAGGCCGTCGGCGGTCGTAAACGTGACCCAGCTTTGCACATCTTGTATGCCACCCGTGGGGTCTGGCAAGCGCCAGGCCCCGTGGCCCCGCGTACTGAGCCACAGCGCGCCGTCGGGGGCCACGGCGACAGCGTGGAGCTCGTCGGGCAGCAGGGTTGTAGAGGTGGTCCAGACCTGGCCATCACAAAAGCCGCAAGCGGGGTCGGCGCCCGGGTTGCTTGCCGGAAACGTCATGCGAGAGACGCCGCGTCCATCGGTCCCAAACCACAGCGCGCCGTCGGGGGCCACGACAATGGCGCGAACGTCATTGCCCGCCAGGCCATCGCGGGCGTAAGAAGCAAGACACGTGCTCCAGGCCCTGTCGTGACCATCCAGCCAAACGCTCTCGCCGACGTAGCGAGAAACGCCCCAGGCGGTGCCAAACCACAGCGCGCCGTCGGGAGCCACGGCGACAGCCTGCACGTTGTCATCCGTCAGGCCGTCGTGGGTGGTGTAGGTGCTCCAGTTATCGCCGTCCCAATGCACGACGCCGCCGTCCGTGCCAAGCCACAACGCGCCGTCGGGAGCCACAGCGATGGAGCGAACCTGGTTCTTCTCCCGGTCGTCGAGATAGGTGATCCAGCTCATGCCGTCGCCCGCAAAACGAGAGACGCCGCCGTCGGTGCCGAACCACAGCGCGCCGTCGGGAGCCACGGCAATGGCGCGCACGGTGTCGTCCGCCAGGCCATCGAGGGAGGTATAGGTGGTCCAGCCCTGCTCGTCGTCCGCAGGGTTTAGGCGAGAGACGCCGCCGTCAGCGCCGAACCACAGCGCGCCGTCGGGGGCCACGGCAATGGCGCGCACGGTGTTGCCCGCCAGACCGTCGAGGGTGGTATAGGTGGTCCAGACCTCGCCATCAAAGCGAGAGACGCCGCCGCCGTAGGTGCCAAACCACAGTGCGCCGTCGGGGGCCACGGCCACGGCGCTGGCGTCGGCGGCCAGGCCGTCTTGCACGGTGTAGCGGGTGTAGGAACGATCCGCCAGGTTCCACTCGATGACGCCGCCAGGCCCCACGACCCACAGGTCGCCATCACGATCAAAGGCCATGTCTCTCACGTGGTCGCCGTTGCTAAAAGATGTCCAGCCAGAACGTCGCGCGGACATGGGCGTGGGGAGCGAGGGCGCGGGGGTGGGAGATGGAGCGGGAGTGGCGGTGGGGGCGAGCGTGCGAATCGGGATGGACGAAAGGGGAGGCGACGTCGGCGTCGGCGTAAAGGTCAGGGTGGGGACAAGCGTCGGTGTGGGGGCGGGCAAAGCCTGGCCGCTAGAAGAAGAGGACTGCCACACGCGCGCAGCCCCCGCCAGCACGACCAGCACGACGGCGACGACAAGGACCCCGATGGCGACTCGCCGCAAGGGCCGGCGGGATGGAAGAGGCGCTGCATCGCTGGTTTCGGGGGGGGCTTGACGCGGCGCTTTTGGCGGCGCGGCCCTGGCAATGGGCACGGGCGCTGGTTCCGGCGGTTCGACCTGGGGCGCGCTGGCCCCCTCCAATGGCACGCTTTGGCGCAGCGCAGCCAGCCCGCGCCTGGCCATCTCGTTGCCGGGATTGATCTCTAGCACGCGCTGCAAGCACCTGGTCCGCTCTTCGTCCGAGCCAACGACTTCTGTCATCCACAACCAGGCGGTCTCGTTCCCAGGGTCGGATTGCAAGACCTGGGCCAGCAGTCGTTGGCCCGCTCCCTTGTCTCCCGCCCGAATGGATTGAATGGCGTCCTGTAATAAACTCGACATCATGCTCCGCTACACCTCGCTTCGGTAAACGTCCATTCTATTGTAATACATCTCAGGTTAGTTCGCATTAGCGAGACCTGAGATACTGATTAGAACTCCCTGAGAAGTGTAGGGTCTTTCACCTAATTGTACCTCACTTGTCCTGCTTTTCCAATTCGCAGCACTTTAAATTTGCCATCTGCTGATTCACCACCGGACACTTTTTTAGCGAACGACTTTCCGGCCTACCAGAAAACAGCTTTTGACCTTCGAGACTAGCAAAAGTCATCCTGAGCTTGTCGAAGGATGGCTTTTGCGGCGTCATAGACTGAGACCCGCTCGCAATCACCCTTCGACAAGCTCAGGGTGATTGCTCGCTAGACACAGATTCGAAAAGTGTCCGGTAGTGAATCTGCTGATTGACTTTGCCCTCACCTGGCAGTACAATGGGATCGAAACGACCTGCAAGGGAGGTCAGACGACAATGGAACATACCATCACGGTATCAGAACAAACTTACAAGGCCCTCCAACGCCAGGCCGCGCGCAGCCACAGGCCCATGAACGCCCTGGTCGAAGACTGGCTCAAACAGCGCCTGGACCTGGCACGCTATCCCGAACTGGAATGGCGCCAGGGACCCGGCAGCTGGCGCGTTGGCATCAAGGGCGCAGCCATTGACGTGCATTCTGTCGTTGGCTATTCGTGCGCCGGATACAGCCCCCAGGAGATCAGCGACGAGTTGTTGCCCCGGCTCTCGCTGGAGCAAGTGTATGCCGCTTTGCGCTATTATGCCGAGTATCCCGACGAGATTGACTCGGCCCTGGCCGAAGGTAAAGTTGAAGCCCTGAAAGCTCGATTGTACCGCACCCTGGGGCCAGCGGACTATCAGCGCCTGACTGGTTTGTCGGATCAACCTCGCGCCATCCAAGAAACTCGCGCCAAATATGATGAGGGCGCGGATGAGTGTGATTAGGCTGTTCCTGGACGAAGACGTGTGGCTAGGTCTGGCAGCGGCCTTGCGAGAGCACAGTTTTGACGTCGTACATGTTTATGAGGTAGAGCGTGGCGAAATGTCCGACGCCGACCAACTGGCCTACGCCGCTGGGCAAGGGCGCGCCATCTTGACACACAACGCGAAGGATTTTGTGCCACTGGCCATCGGGTACTTTTTCAACAAGCGTTCCCACGGTGGCGTGATTCTTTCCCCGCAGATTGAAAAAGGCGAGTTGGTGCGGCGCACGCTGAATTTGCTGCGTTTGCTTTCGGCCGAGGAGATTGCCGATACCGTGCGTCACCTGGCGGATTACAGGTAGGCTCTTGGTTTGAGATTGGATGGGTAAGCGGGTTGCCAGGTGCCAGGCACTTGGGAAAGTGCCAGGCACCGCTGTTGACTTATTAGCCTATTTTGCTCAAAGGGGATCGTCAGATCCCGGTCTGGAGCATCGTTCCGGGCCAGTTTTCGCTGTGCGGAGTCGGGATCTGGCAATCCCTGGCGAGCAACCGAGCAGATGCGATAATCCTAAATTGAGGAGGCCACCCTTGCAAGGTGTGCGAGATGGATAAGCAAGGGACCGATTTGCCGAATCAACATCTTTATCTTACTTTTTGCTTTTCTAATGTACGGCTTGCCATTACAGAGGTGCCCAAGAGCAGAGCGTCAGAGACCAAAGGCAGGGGAAAGAAAATCCGCCGCTACCCGAAAACCGAAGTGCCTGCGGCGGCAGTCCGGAAGTTCGCGGTCACGACGCGAACAAAGGGCGCGCGCCCAACCGAAATAGAATGACCCGCCCCGTAACACACGGCAGGTGTTGTTACCCGCTTGCTCATTTTCCCGCCCGTCGGTTGGGACATAGGGATACTTGAACTCAGGTTCACCGCTGTCTTCCCCCCACAAACTAATGGTCCACTCGTTCACGTTACCGGCCATATCCAGCAAACCATAGGGACTGGCCCCTTGAGGATAGACCCCCACCGGCGTAGTATTGTCTTCCTTGCCAGTCTCGCTAACATTGCATCGTTTTGCAACCCACTGGTCTCCCCACGGGAAAATGCGCCCATCTGTGCCCCGCGCTCCCTTTTCCCATTCCGCCTCGCTGGGCAAACGGTATGACTTGCCAGTGACTTGAGCCAGCCATTGGCAGTAGGCGACAGCGTCGTGCCAGGAAACGTAAAGCACAGGATGATTCCCTTTGCTACCTGGTGGCTTGCCGTCTTTCCAATGCCTCGGCTGATCGCGCCCGGTAGCCTGCACAAAGGCCAGGTATTGGGCGTTGGTCACCGGCGTCTTGGCCAGATAATAGTCCGGCAAGTGCAAGGTGTGTTGGGGTTGCTCTCCGTTCCCAACGAATTTGGTCTTTTTGGGATCGCTGCCCATCAAGAACTCACCGGCAGGGATAAGAATCATCTCTGATTCACATTCGAAAGTTGTAGCGAAAGCAAGTTCAGGAATAGAGAATCTTATCCGTACTCCAATCGCCGCGTCTGACGAATATCCACCTGACAATGCAGTAATGACCGCTGTCACCGGCTTGCCATAGCCGTCAAATCGTTCGGCGAGAGACGCTGCCAGGATACGGTTGATATAGCCTATCTGCTGTCCATTCTGACGATCAACTCGGATCGCGTTCCTATCATATGGGTTGTGGGGTTCACGGCGCAGCCACACCTGCGCGTTTGGCGAGAGCTGTGCTACTATAGCTTGTCGCCCCTCAAAAGTTACGCCGACCACATCGGTCTCCACCCAGTCATCCGACTTGGGGTTTTCTGACATAGGTTTTACCAGATCATCGAGTATTCCCTCATCCCGAACACCCAGCATCACTTTTGGGAGCAACACCTTGGTTGCGTATGTGGCTGCTGCGTGAGCCGTCATACCGTCAACTTGCCGGTTATCATACTTTGAAACGCCCCAATCATGAAAAGCAATGGGTAGCCTGGATATTTGCTCCGCGAATGTATCAGCATGCCGTGTCAAGCTTTCACTGGATATTCTTCGAACTCGAATCTCCTTCTCGCCTCTGTATTCTGTATACCAGCCCGATGAGTTAAGATGTATTCTATCTTCGTCGCTCTCTTCTGCCTGCACCATGCAGGAATCGACATCCCACTTACTCACGCTTTGTCTGGCCTCGAACACAACCCGCAAGATGGTTTTTTGAAGCAATGGTCCTTCATAGCACACCTGGACTTGGCTCACGCCGTAGCTCCCTTGCCCCATATCCTTTTCCCAGTAATCAAAGAAGGGCTGCTTTGCTTGAAAGCCCAAGGGAATAAACAGAGGGTCAGCTAGGGATCTCACTTTGTGGTAGAATTTGTCAAGTCTTTGGTCTTTGTATTGGAACATTCGATATTTCCCTCCACAATATCTAATTCCACTTTACTCCCCCCCCGTCGCCACGAAAACCGGCCTCACCGTGACCCCCGTGGCCTCGTCCTCATAGAGCGCCTCGTACCGGGCGCGGTTGGCGTCGTCCACAGACTCGACGAACAACACCAACGTAACCTCTGCCAAGCGCAGGCTCTGACCATAGCGCGCCGCCTGCCGTAACGCCTTGCGATACTCGAATTGATTGGTAAAACTCTTGACCTCTAGCCCGTATACATCCCCGGCATATTTGATGATCAAGTCAATCTCGCCATTCCCGGTCGGGAACTCGGGCCACACCTGCCCCTCGTGAGATTCCAGGAAACTTGACAGATAGCGATAGAAATTAAAATGATACACGGCCTCATACAAGCGTAAATCAGCGCGCCGGGGAGCGTCTTTGAAAAGCCAGGTCCGGTTCTTCTGCAAATACTCCTCGTATCGGCTCAAGAGATTGCCGACATTGAGACTTTGTTCAGTGATGGTGTCCGCCAGGTCCTCAAACGGGGGGTACAACTCTCGTATCTCGCCAAACAACTCTAGGGCAAAATAGTCAAAGAGTTGCTTTTGGACAAACGGACAAGAAAACTTGACGTAATGCCTGGCATGCGGGGCCTTTTCCCAATCCACCACGCCATTCAGATACAGAAAATTGATCCTGGGATCGGCGTACTTGAACGGGATTTTTTCACTGGTTTGGAACATCTCTAGCACAAATGATTTATATGGTTCTTGCCTGGCCTTGCTGATGATGTTGAGGATATTGTTGTTAGGCAAAACATCTTGGGCGGCGGCAAAGGCTCCTTCAAAGTTCTCCAGCGTGATCGGCTTGTCGCGTGCTTTGTTATACGTCTCTGTCAACAACTCACCCAACCACGATACCAACCCCGGTTGTCCTCTCGTCTCGTAGAACACGCGGTCAATCACTGCCTGTTCCACCGGCTGCCCGCTCTCCCGCTCGTACCAGCGATACATCGCATCCACTTCTTCAAACGTCAAGTTGGGGATGTGCAGGTCTCGTTGCACGTTAAAGGGCGAACCTCGGCTGCTATCCACTCCCAGCGCCGCCCGCACCCCGATGAGGGCCAACCCGTGCAGCCAGTTCGTCTCCCGTCTCAGATACAGTTCTCGAAATTGGGCTACTATCAGGTCTATCAAGTCGGTAGGGAGGGTATCTACCTCGTCTATCAGGAGAATGAGTGGACGCTGCCACAGCCCGCCATCCCTGGAGAACAACCCGTAAAAGGCGTCCCAGGTTTCAACTTGAGGCTCTCCAGGTAGCGTGCCCTTTAGAAACCGGCTCAGAGCAGAGGGGAAAGATTCGCCGGGCGGGAACAAGTTCTTCCCGCGTAGACGGCCCAGCGAAAAGTCAAACACCGTGAATTGGTCTGGATAGCGGCGGAGTATGTCTTGCTTTACCTGCTGCATCACCCACGTCTTGCCCCGTTGCCGTGGCGCCCACACGGTGATGTAATGTCCACCTTTATCAGAATTCTCGCCGAGCAATTGGCCGCAAGCGCGGTCAACCAAACCTTGACGCGGGACGTAATAGTGCAGGTCCTTGTCCACCGGCCCATAAGAGAAAAATCTACGCATCGCACTGCTCCTAGTGGCGTTCACGATTGCTTTCATTGCGCCCTGACCTGCTCTGCAAGTACATGGCTGGTTTGGGACTCAAAAGCCTGATCTTCTGCCGCATAGTCCATGACTGAAAAGCCATATTCTGTGAGCAGGCGATAGAACTCCCGGCGGTCACAGCCCAAGACTTGAGCGCCGAGACCAGACGATATCTTGCCCTGCTCGTATAGGTGTCCCAGCGTGTAAATCGTCACCCGGCGGACAAACTGCTCGGTGTCTTCTTTACAAGCCACTAGTAGTTCTTTAGAAAATACTACACTGACGCTCATTTTGCTTCCCTCAATCACCCGTTGGACGTATGGTGTTGCCCCTACATTGTACCTCACTTGCTCTGTTTTTCCAATCGCGGCTTTGCTACGTTGACTTTTTGCCCCACCTGACAGTACAATAGAATGCAAGTGCAGAAAATTTGCAGGCCCTCTGGAGAGCAAAATGAGCCTACAGCTTGTTCGTGCCCAGGATTTGGTGCAAGCTAAAATTTACGAAAGTGAAGAGCAAGTCATACAAGACGCGCTGCGCCATTTTCTGTTGGACCGTCCCGATTTACGCATCCTCGTTGCCGTTTACCGCTACCGCACCGACGAGGAGCTATCCCTGGCCCGGTCTGCTGCTATCGCCGGGGTGAGTCAGGAGCGCATGAAGGAGGTTCTCGAACGCCACGGCGTCTCGCTGCGCCTGGGGCCTGCTTCTATCGAGGAGGCCAGGGCCGAAGGAGACACGTTGGAGGAATGGCTCGATGCCAGTCCTGATTGACGCTACCGTTCTCTCCAACCTGGCCGCCGTCGAACGCCTGGATTTGTTGAACCTTTTGCGCGATACCCTCTATGTAGCTTCTGCCGTGTATGAAGAGATTCAGCAAGGTCTGGACCAAGGCTATGAATTTCTGACAAACGTGGACCAGGCACTAGATTCTGGCCTTTTTCTCCTGATCACCCTCAAAGATGAGGGAGAGTGGCGTCAATATCGAGAAATGCCCGGCAAACTCCAACGGGGTGAGGCTATACAAACAAAACTCGGCGTCGGAGGCAATTCCACCCCCAACGCCGAGTCAATACTCTCTCTATCTCAACTCTCTATCTATTCCCGCATGACCTCCTGCACCAACTCGCCGTCCTGGTCAAAGAGCCGCACCTGGAACGACGGGCGACCCG